>Ga0182738_1002583_pt1 | contig 21387 bp, 9 predicted proteins | sample eDN5th30CBELigMG_FD_128876 | JGI IMG/M metagenome (GOLD analysis project Ga0182738, IMG submission 128876) | Enriched Miracle-Growth compost microbial communities from Emeryville, California, USA - eDNA 5th pass 30_C BE-Lig MG (version 2)... ... | reverse complement strand
GTATTCTAGCAATAAATATTGTTGGGGATAAACTTGGATATTGCGATGGATTGCCTGATGATGAATACTATTATGGTATTAACGAAACCATGTGTGCTCAAGAAGGATATACATGGAAGAATCAAGTCGTTAATTTTGATAATGTCGTCAGTGGTATGCTCTCCCTCTTCGTTATGAGTACGCTTGAGAACTGGCCCGGGATCATGTACACTTTTGTTGACGCAAATGATGCAACCATCGGGCCCACAAAAAACAAGAACGAATTATTTGGCTACATTTACATGATTGTATTTGTTTTTGTGGGTTCATTCTTCCTGATCAACTTATTCATCGGTGTCATCTTCTTGGAGTATACTCAAGCTTCCAAGCGTGAGAATAAGATGCAAAAGTTCTTGACACCTGAGCAGCAAAACTGGGTTATCATGCAACGTTTGGTCGTTTCGGCAAAAGGTGATGACTCGAATGTCGAGCCCGAAAAGAAGTGGATGAAGCCATACTTTAGACTCATCAATCACTTTTATTTCGAAATGTTCATTACTATTGTTATCCTTATCAACATTATCATGATGGCAATCAACTACGATGGGTCTTCATCTGGATTTGATAACGTTTTAAAGTACTCGAACTGGGCGTTCTCCGTCTTGTTTGCAATAGAATTGGTCCTCAAGCATCTCGGACTGGGCTTCAGGAGATTCTGGAGGTCAGATTGGAACAAGTTTGATGCTTTTGTGGTGTTTGCCTCAGTCCTTGATATTGTCATGGATTTCGCTCAACAGAGTTTCATGAAATATATCAAGGTCGCTCCACAAATTGCCAGAGTCTTTAGAGTCATGAGAGTTACCAGACTCTTTAAGCTGATCAAGTCACTCGAAGGCCTCCAAAAGATGATCAACACGCTTATCTTCTCTCTGCCTTCCTTGCTGAATGTCGGTGCATTGTTGTTCTTGGTCTACTATATCTATGCCATTCTTGCAACCTTCTTGTTCGGAACAATTGAGTCAGGAGACGTTGTTAATGGCACTTTTAACTTTAAAAACGCTGCAAACTCATTCGTCACCTTGTTTCTCTGCTCCACAGGAGAAAACTGGTATATGTACATGTTTGACACGATTTCCCCAGCTGAATGCACAGCAGGAACTCAAAGTTGCGGCACACGTAAGATTCTTTTATTTCAGAAGTTTTATTTACCATATCTATTTAGCGGCAGCCTATCCTTTCTGGATTTCATTTACGGTTATTTGCCAGTACATCTTCTTGAATCTCTTTATCTTGGTTATCTTGCAACAATTCGAAGAATACCACTTGAATCCAGATAACCCTGTCAACAAGTTTAGAGAGACTCTCGAAGACGTGTTCAAACCTCACTGGGAGAAGTACGCTTTGAAGTATGGAGGCTTGCATATGCATGAAAGTCAACTTTTGGATTTCTTCACCACTTTGTCCGCTCCTCTCGGCTTTAAAGACTCTGGATATTCTAAAAAATATATCGCCAAAGAAATCATGAAAATGACCATCTCATCGTATTTCAACTTTGGGGGAGAAACTTCTTAACCTTTATCATTTAGAGACCAACATGGTATGGTGTTTTATAATGAGATACTTCATGTGACATTCAAGAATGGATTCCAGAGAGATCCAGTGACTGATTTCACGCAATATCAGTATCTCCTGAAGGAAGAAACCAAGACTCGCGCCAAACTCGAGAAGATCAAACTTAGAGTAACCAAATTGAGATTTTTGAAACCTAACAATCCCCTTAGATGATCCCAGTCAGAACTGAACACAGACTCACCATCAAAGAAGTCGTGGCCAAGCACGACAAATCTGTGGCTAACCCTATCCTGAGAATGTTGTTTGTTGGTATGACTATCAAATCATGGATGAGGTATGCCAGCGTTGTCGGCGAAAAAATGAAAGCTGCCAAGCAGAACAACATGGAGTATATTCCCTCTGATAGTGATGAAGATGATTATATCACCGCATCTTCTTCTTCTTCAGAAGAAGAAGAGGAAGAAGTCTATTCTGAAGAAGAGGTCGAAGAAGATAATGGCCGGATTTATGAGGAAAATGAAGAGAACGAAGACGATCGTGGCTCTTTCAGCCCGAATGCCAACGGTGCAAGCAGAGATCAAGATCTGAGTAGAAGATCTGGAGGAGTTAACCAAAGTCATGCTGCTTCCACAGGACGCAAGGTTCAAGAAAAGATCTTCAAATTTGACAGTGATGATGAGAAAGAAATGTTGTACGGCGATGATGACAAGGGCGATGTCAAGATTGAAGGCTTAGTGAGCAATTCCAAGAAAGATGTCAATGATGAAGAAAAGAACAAAGCTTTATTGAACAACTCCCTTAATATATACAGAAACAAATCAAGTGAAGACCCTGCCAGAAAAAGCTCATTCAATCAAGGGCCTAGAATTTTCATGCAAACAGTCGAAGGAGAAATTAAGGACATCACCCCTCGGGCGACTCCAATTGGATCAAAGAGCAATATCGAGCCTAGTTTTGATCTGGGAGCCAAGAAAAAAGGCCAATAAGGTAGTCTATACTCTTTATCTATTATACATTTATGATTTTTAACTTTGTTAATTTTTTTTATAAAGTCTGTCTGATTCATAATAATATTCTGTGTTATAAAAATGAAAACGAGAATTCTTCAAAAATTGTCAAATATTGTCAAATGTTTTTTGCAGTAGTCAAAAAGAGAGATAATTTGTTATGAGGTCAAAATGATATCAAGATACATACAAGTTTCATAAGAAGAAAATTGTTTCCATACACAGAACGTCTTCGCTTAATACACTTGCCTTTTGACTGGTCGTTGTTTTGACGGATCAGAGATTTTGTACTGAATGTTTTGGGTAAGATCCACAATGTAATCTCCGGCTCCAACAGTCTGTTTGCTCGCTTGATAGGCTTCTTCAATCACTGAGCTTTCCGCGTCGGTGTAAGGCTTCCAATGGTCAGCACCTTGGTGAGACCATGGTCTTTTGTTGGCTAACCAGAACCATCTTGCCTTTTCATTCGGGTCTTGCATTTTTGTGAGAAATAAAATTTATCTACTTGATCAAAATAATTTTATAAATCAAGACCTTTTCCGGAAAGAAAAAAGGTTTTATTTTCGACGAAAGAATAATAATCTCCTCCTTCAAAAGAGCATATATTTTTGTCAAAGATTTAAATTCTGAAGAAGAAGAACAACAACAATGTCGCTTCTCCATCTCTCGAAAATTTGATGAAAGATTAGTTGCCAAGTTTGGTCGACTGAATTTTTAACTCTCAAGAGCCAGGCATTTAAGAAAAGAGAGAGAAGATTTGGCTTTCATTTCCTGAGAAAATTCTAAATCATGGCAAAAAGAAAGCAAAATTTTGTCAAACTTAATAGAAAATGAACATTTAGACAAATCAGGTATGGTTGATATACTCATATCATATAGAGGCAAGAGAGGTATGATCTCTCGTGAATCCAAAAAGTAATACATAATTGCCGACCTCAGATAAACACAAAAGTCACCTTTGAATGATAAATGGATAGATATCTCTCATCTGATTGCTCCATTATGAAAAGTGAAGAATGAAAAAACTCCTTTAGTATTTTTCTCTTTTGATGGGTCTTGTTTTGGTATGGTCAGATATCCTGTATTGGATGTTTCGACCAAAGTCCACAATGTAATCTCCAACACCAACACTATCTTTGTTTTCTTGAAAAGCTTTTTCGATGATTGAATTTTCTGAATTCGTATAAGGCTTCCAGATATCAGGTCCAGTGTGATTAGCAGGATGTCTATTTGCCATCCAAAACCAAATGACTCCTCCTTGATTATGTTGCATGAGGTTGAAGAAATAAAAATACAATTTTATTAATGCTATTTCTATTTATTGAAGGAATTTTTACAAAATTAGTCTTGATTATTCTGAGCAAAAAAGGCATTTCCGAGACAAAAAAAAATCAAAAAGGCTCTTCTGATCTGATATATTTAGAAGATTGAAAACGATGGATTCTTCTCTCTGATTTGAAATCTTTCTTATCATTTAAAGAATTTTCCACTTTTGGGCAGGGCTCAGAATTTGGGATTTTGAAAATCCAACCATTTTCCGGATTAATCCAGAGTCTATATGAAAAGCCCTTTTTTGCCATTTCACTCACATTTTTTTTCATAGTTTTCGAGTTTTCAAGTTTTCAGAGGAAATATTCACAAAAAAAATTGATGTCACATTTTGAGTCAGAATGGTCATTGAATGTTGGATTCTTTTAATAGGTTGCATTTTAATTGAAGAAATTTCATTCTGGAGACTCAGTTGAATTTTTTTTAAAGAGTTTTTAGTCAAAAAGAATTTTTCGATTTTTTTTTTTGTAGAGCAAGATAGAGAAAATGAAAAAAAAAATTTTGTTTGAAAATCATCGGGTCAAAATGAAAAAAATCCGGACAAATTCCGGACGACTTTGCGAAAATACGGAGGATTCCAAACGCTTCTTTTGGCAAACAGATCCAATATTTTAAAAGGAAAAATCCTCATTTTTCTGATCGTTTTGGATGGAAGGATTTTTTTTTTTTGAAACATGAAGCATTAAGTTTGAACTCTCCTTGAGAAGAATTTTGGTTTGAATCCTTTGCTTGGTCAATGAAAATCTGATATCATCTGTTTAAGTATCTAAAAATGTTTTTTCCAAAGATTTTTGGTAGATTTTAGAATTTGACTCCCACAAATTTGCAGTTTTCGTTTTTGGGAATTGATGAGGCAAAAAAAAAGTCTATTCTGTTTTTATGATCTTCATCAACGATTTATTTCTTAAAAATTTGCTCATAATTGAAAAAAAAATCAGTTTGAATCACAAATCAAGGAGCAAAAACATCCCTGTCAAAGTTTTTTGCTGAGGAAAAGTACTGAAAATCATTGGATTTTTGTGGAATAAAATCGTAAGAATCGAGCGATATTTGCTCTTCGTTTGGTATTCTAGGAAAATATACTTTTTTCTTTTCTTTATGACGTTATCACCTCTTTGAAAATAAAATAAGCTCCAGAAATTCAAGTCCTTGTCGATCAGTTGGCAATTCAATTTTTCAGTGGAGAAAACTTTTTGAAAAAAATTTCCAAGAAGAGGAGTTTTTTTGCTTCTCTTGAAATTTACACTTTCGCAAAAAAAAAAAAAGGAATTTTAAGGGGAAAAAATTATCTTGATAATTCTTGTAAAAATAAGGACATTTTGAATCAATATTTTCATACTCCTGAAAATTTTCATTCTCCAAGGAAATTTTCTTCCTTTGAGTTTCTTCAATTCTCAAGATTTTGACTTTCTTTTGATTTTTACATGTTCAGAAATCAAGAGACAACTTTTTTCTTAGAAAAGTGAAAAATTGGCTCCTCCAAAATTTCTTACAGAGAAAAGTCGAACTTCCAAGATTTTCCCCAGAAAATTCGGACCCTGAAAAAAAGTCGGTCGTGGTCGAATTTGCTTTTTTTAAATGGCTATTTTTCCCGGATCCTCATCTACCAATTCAAAAATTTTCAGGGGAAACTTGTTGATTTTTTTTTTGGAGGGAAGAAAAATTTTATTGCAAAAAATCTTTTGCAGGGATACCTTCTTCACGGGGCGAATCCGAGCACAGAATTCCAGGATCTTCTGGAATTTTCATAAAATACAGTTCCTTTTTATGTACTTTTTTTCAATGAGAATTGAGAGAATTTTTTACCCTAAAAAAAACTTCTTGAAAATTCGAAAAAATTTTTCCCAACTCTCCTTAAATATTGGTCGATTTGAGAATGAATATCTCAATCAGAAAAAATTATTTTTACAATGTTTTTGGCCATATTATATTTTCTCAAAACTGAAATGGAAACCTCCGAAGGAATTTATGTACTAATGAGTTTAAATTGAAATGAAGTAAGGAAAGAAATTCCTAGGAGGTCCTGTAAAAATTCCATAATTCCTTTTTTCACGGGAATACGATACAAAATCTGGGTTTTCAAAGCTCATTTTTGAAACGTCTCTGGTATTTTTATTCTGATTTGTGAAGAATGAAAATGTTTTTCGGATCACTTTTGATGCCCTAGAGATCAAAAAGTGCTTGCGAAAATTTCCACTTTTTTGAGACCCTCCATCGGCCAAAAGGTCTTCAAGAGATACCTCCAAAACCACTGATTTTTTCACTGATTTTTTCCTTTCAGAAAAAAAATGAGCACTTTTAAAGCTCCAAATTATTTTTTTGGACAAGGAGATGCACTCCTAAAATATTGGCCTTTTCATGAAAAAATTCACAGATTTGAGACAAAGAAGAAAGCAAAAGAAATGGATGATTTTTCAAAAATATTTTTCTTCAAATAAAAATTCTGGAAATTCCCACAGATTGTTTTTGCCTTCCAAAAAAATCGTCGTTTTCTTCTTCAAATTCACACAAATGCTTGATAAAAAAACTTTTGGAGTTTGGTAAAAGAAGATGACCCTTTTTAAATTTCAAGAATTTTCAAGGAATTATGTTTTTTAGACGATTCATTTTCAAAATGAACAATTATTCTGATATCACACACAGATCAAACATTAAAGTTATCAAAGCAAACGAACAAAAAATAAGGAAAAAGTAAACTCAAAATAGAAAAGTGAATTATCTATATAAGCATTGATTGAATTAAGTTTGATTCCAACAGAGAATGGTATTTTATTATTGTTGGAATCTCAGTATTATTGACAACGTTTTTTTAATTATTGATGTAGAACACTTGAATTTGAATTATTGAGTTATTTTGCGAGGACCACAACTGATAAATCCTCTTGAACCTCATCGACAATTGTTGAAAGTGGCTTTTTGGGAAAAATTCGGCTTCTGGATAAAGGTTTTCTCTTTGTATAATCAAAGAGCGCATCATCTTCTTTAATGTTGCATAAACTAGGAGCAATACTGGTGGTATTGTTTCTTGGGGTTGAATCTCTCGCATTGTCAAGATCCAAAGAGGGATAGAGTTCTGCTTGTGATGAAGTTGGATAAATTTTCCTCGCATTTTTTCTATCTTTTGCATTATCAAGATCCAAGGATGGATAGAGCTCTGCTTGGGATAGAGTTGGATAAATTTTTCTCGTATTTTTTCTATTTTTCGTATTATTGCGCCTAAATATGATTATGAGAGGAGGATTTGATAAATATTTTGTTACTTTTTCGACAAAGAACCAATGATTCGTTTGCAGAAGAGAAGAGCCACACAAGCTATCGTCAAGCCTATTCCCAATGCAACCAATGCAATTATCTTCGTCACATCTAAAAAAAAATGTCAAGATAAAATATCTAATGAATGGGTTGTTACAATCTCCTCCTCCTGCTTCACTTACAGTAACGGCAGTCTTGCCACTGCTCGTTTCTTGATTACTCTCACCACCTCCTGTCGCGTTGCCACTAGCATCATCACTGTTATCTGATGAGTTGCCACTCGAATCAGTACTGTTGATATTTCCTCCACCATTTGTATTTGAGTCTCCTCCACTGCTGCCACCGTCAGTACTATTTGTACTATTTGAAGAGGAACTATCATCTCCTGTGGTGCTATTTGTACTATTATTCGAAGAGCCACTGCCATCGTCTCCAGTAGTGCTGTTTGTACTATTCGAGGAGGACGAGCCATCGTCTCCAGTGGTACTATTCGAAGAGGAACCCTCATCTCCTGTGGTGCTGTTTGTACTATTATTCGAAGAACCACTGCCATCATCTCCAGTTGTGCTATTTGTGCTATTACTGCTATCTGTACTATTAGTAGAAGAGCTACTATCATCGTCTCCCGTTGTGCTGTTTGTACTATTCGAGGAGGACGAACCATCATCTCCAGTGGTACTATTCCAAGAGGACGAGCCGTCATCTCCAGTTGTGCTGTTTGTACTATTGTTCGAAGAACCACTGCCATCATCTCCTGTTGTACTATTTGTGTCTCCAGAACTACCAGACCCACTGTCGGTGCTATTCGTACTATTAGTGCTGTTATCACTTGGATCAATGGGATCGACAACAACGGGGCAAGTAAGATCAGTAGAGTTTGTGCAAGTTCCGCACTCTGTAACCTGATATCCAGGGCGGCAAAATTGGCAAGTTGAACTGTCAGGACAACTTATGCAGTCAGAAATAGCTGAGCACAACGCACTTTGGATATAGAATGAAGTCGTGCCGCTGCCTTCGAGTTCAAAATAAGGGGCGAGAATAATGTTTGAAGCATAGTAGAATGATTTTGATGAAGTACAAACAAAACTGGGACTGTCTGTAAAAGCAGTGAAACTTCCATCAGGATAGGGCACTAGATAAGGATAAGGAAAAAAATATTCCAAGTCTATTATTTTACTTGAGATATCAACTTGCCAACATGTATATGATTTGGTTGCAGGAGTAAAGACCCATTTATAAGTGTTGCCAACAACTGCTGCTTGATAGGGTTTTACAGCAGCGTAGGTGCTTGCTGAAGAGGTATACATGGTAATCATGTTATAACAGCAATTGCTCAAGCGAGTCAAGCTCTTGCTGGCCCAAGTCTTTCCGCTAGCTGTCGCTGGAAAATCAGAGGTTGAACACCAGACATCTGCGCCTCCGACACGCTCGCCTAGTCCGACTGCTGCAATAGGGGTTGAGCTTAGGATGGTGACGTACATTGTTGTGGCTGTCTTCAGTGACATGGCATCTGCAGTCAGAAAGCCAAGTCCTGTGCAATTCAGATGGTATCCATCTCCCATATCTTCAGTAGTACATGATGTTCCTGAGTAGATAGGATCAGTAAAGGTGATTTGTGCATAAAGAAGCTTGATAAAAAAGGTGACAAGAAGGATTGCAGCTGGAATGAAGTAAACCATTTTTTTTGTATAAATTTGTAATTATAGAGTATTTTGAAGCTTTATATACTGTGTTGGTATTGCCGCTTAACGTCTTTTAGCGGTTTACTCGAAAGTCGAATCTTATCCTTGAGGATTTTAATCAAATAAAAAGGAATCAGATAAAAATAGATTTTCAGGAAATTTCAAATTTTGCCAAAACAAAGGAGTAACATGAGTGAGAATTGAAAAAGGAGCGTGCATCTTATTTGAGTTCAAAATGATTGTTTTCGGACTTTCTCGTGAAGTAATATAAATATCTGACATTTCCTTTATCTAATAAGGCTACATGGAAATTAATCAATTAAAATTTTTTTTTCCCGCAAAGTTTTCGTATGAAAGCAGGAGTAACCAAAATAAGGAAGTTGGATGCATAGCGTAGTATAATGACAATAATAGTAGTTTGAGTCAGATTAGTGACGGGCAAATGGCAGGGTATTTTAAAAAGAGTTAGGATCAAGAAGAAAGCGCAGGACTAAAACCGAAATTATTGTCGTGTGAATTTGAATGGCATGATTAAATTCTTTTAATAGAATTTCAGAACAAACAAAACTACTAATTTGACGATATATATGAGAGATGATTGCTTCGCTAACTCTGCCTTGGTCTGAGATCTGAGAACACTTTTAAATTAAGACCTCATGATTGGAATACAAGATGCTGATAAATGAGGGGGTTCAAAACTCTTTTACGGTGTAATTTGACGACAAAGAATAGGAGAAAAGAGTTTTTCTACAAGCATTTTATTTTTTGATAAAATGGCTTGCTCCTTTCAAGGAAAGGTATTGATAGAAAAGTACCAATTTTTGAGAGACAAGAAAATTGTTGAAGAATTTTGGCGCAAAAAAAATTTTGACGTGTGAACAATAAATACTCGAAATTACCCGCGGTAGAGTCTTGCCAATCTACGATTGGGAATTTCTGATTCGGACAAATTTCTTGTCTTTCTTCTATTTGAAGCTCCCAATCTGTTTATTTTTTATTCTCAATTATTATTTGAATATTTCAAATCCTGAAAAGGCTCAAGCTTTCTTTCGCTTTGCTTCCTGAACCGTTAGCTTGGAATTCTCCAAGTCTTTTTCATCTCTTGAAGATCGAACAGAGAAAAGAGAGAATATCTGCCTCTATCTCATCTTGAAATTTGAAAATTTTGCTTTGCAGCTATCTGGCGGTTTTTTCACCTTACTCAATGCATTGAATTCGAAAGAAAATTGTTTATTTTGGTATTTTGAAAAAATACTCGTGTTGATCATCCGTTGAATTTGTTTGAAAGACTTGCTCCTCTTTAGTTTGAAATATCAAAAGTCTCTCCAAGTTGGTAATGAAAAAGTTTGAACCCCTTTCAAAATTTAATTCCAGCTCTCATAGTTCAAATTCGACCAAGAAAAAGCTAAAAAAATCTTCGGATCTATTTTCATAGAGAAAGAGCTAAAAACGATTAAATGTGATTAAAAAAGAGCAAATGAAGGGGTTCTCAGACTCTAAACAAAGCTTTTGGAGAAAAAAGTACTCAAACATATTTTTGTGTTTTCCTTTTCAAGGCTTGAATCGGTTCAGAGCTGGGAAATGAGGCCACAAACAAGACATTCGCCGGGCATCAGAGACGAGAAATTTTCCGGTCCTCTTCCAAAAGATTTTCCCTCAATAAAAACTATTTTATTTTGAAAATCTTTATTTTTGCTGTTAGATTCCATCAGGCCATTTTTTAAGAATTACGCAAAAGTATCGATATGTTATAATCTTGCTTGAGATCCAACACTTTGAGTTTCAATTCCATCTTCAAAGAAGGACCAAGTCTTTCAAATAAATGAAAACTGTATCAGGAATCAGAAACGTTTGGAAAAAGAAATTTTAACTCTCAAATTTTAAATTTCTAAGAAACAACGTCGAACTCAAAATCCAGTTTTCAAACTGACTAAAATCAGTTTCATCTACTTGGAAAATTTTATTTTGGAAAAAAGAAAATTTGTGGGGAATAGGGATGGGAATTGAGGTTCCCCAAAAACGACTTTCAAAAAAGAAAGGCTTTAGTTGTTTTAAAAATTGCGAAGCCAGAAACTTTGAAAAATAGTTTTTCTTCCGACTTTCCTCTCTTAATTTCCCTCGCACAATAATCTCAAGGCTCAATTTTTCTCAAATTCTCAAAATTCAATCTCTCAGATTCAAATGCCCGTCATATTGAAGGTTTACAAGGATAAAATGTTTAAAAAACTGGGAGAAGTGTTTTTCTTTTTCAAGAAAGTTTCAATATCTATATTTTCAAAATAAAATATTAATTCCAAAGCATTATGGATTTCGATTTCAAAAATTGTTTCATCTGCTCGAAAAAAAAAGAATAAGCAAAACATCTCTAAATTTCGAGTCTTTGAAGATCTTTTAATTTTTACCTAAAACCGGTTTTCTTAAAGTAAATTGCTGTTCTGATTTCTATCGCGAAGATCGATGGGAAAAATCTTTTTCATCAATTCGGAAGATTCTGTCAGTTCTTGATCTTGTCAAAAAAAATTACAAGAAAAAATTTTTAATTTTCTTTTCTTGAAAAAATGATTTTTTCTTGCAAAAAAAAAGAAAAATCCATCAAAATTATTAAAATTGCCTTTGAAACGAAATGACTTTGAAAAGGTTTTAAAGGCTTTAAACAGAGCTGTTAAAAACTTCATTTTTAGATTCCGCGGACGATTCAGGCCATTGGCGACGCTGAGCCAGGGTCCAGTGCCCCATAGTCTTTCAACTTTCTTCGATATGATGATGTCCTGTGACGCTCTGGATAGCGCCCACTTGGAAGCCCGCCCATACGTTTTTGGTGACTCCTATTAACAACCCTGGCTTTAAAAATGGCTTTACCCTCCCGAAATGGTCCAGAATGACTTGGAGCCTCAAAAAATCCTTGAAAAAGTGTAAATTTTTTCTTGTAATTTCAAGGGAAATTGTTTGAAAAAAAAAGTTGTTATTGTTGAGGGAGTTTTTCTCTCCAGAAATGAAGCTTTTTCCCAGCTTTGAATGGATTTCTTTCCCAACAAAAAAAACTTTTCCTCAGCAAAATAATTTAAACAATTTTCTGAAAAAGAATTTTTGTTGAAATTTAGAAAAATCCAGAAATAAAGAGATTTCACAGTATGTTAAATATTTTCCAGAAAGAGAATGGGATTCAGCTAAAACTCTTTGAATTTTACTGTTCAAAAAATTGTTAAATTTTCCAATATTTTGAGATTTTTTATTTATTAATCATCATGATGCCAAATAATAATAATAAAGAAGATATTTTAAAATATATATCTATCTATTTATGTGGATTCAATAAAAATTATGAAAATATTTATTTCCTGGGGTCAACAATGGGGATAGCGTACAATTCGTCGATAATGCTTTGATAATAGTTCTTGGCAGAGTGTCTAACCAATTTGAATGTGGGGGTCAACAATTGTCTTTCACCGAAAGAAGTGGGTTCCAAGTACAACTGCTTGGCCAATTCGAAGGAGTTGATCTTGCTGGCCTTTCCTTGCTTATTCATATCAGCCAAAACTCTGGCAATAACTTCTTTATTCTTGCAGAGTTCTTCAACGCTCAAATCGAGTCCCATTTCTTTGCCCAATTCCTTGAGAGCACCTGGGTCAGCGACAGCAATGGCGACACAGTAGGATTTAAGGGAGTCACCGTACAAGAAAGCTTCAGCAATATATTTGCTTGTCAAGTAGGCATTTTCGACCTTTTCAGAAGCAACATATTCTCCTTGAGCTAATTTGAAGATATTCTTCTTTCTATCAATGATACTCAAAGAACCGTCAGGGTTGATTCTTCCGATATCTCCGGTGTGAACCCAACCATCTTTGTCGATAGTTTCGGTAGTTCTTTCGGGGTCCTTGTAGTATCCGGTGAAGGCAGAAGGGCCTCTCAAGCAGATTTCACCTCTGGGAGCAACGAATCCATTAGCATTGGTGTCCTTGGAAGTGTAGTTCATATCAGGAACGTCAACAACCTTCATTTCCATGCAGCTGAGGGGTCCTCCGACATGGCCCATACTGGGGATGTTGGTGAGGGTGATGAAAGAAGCGGCGCAGGTTTCGGTTTGTCCGTATCCTTCAACGAAGGGGCAACTCATGGCTATTCTAAGGAAGTTCAAGACTTCAGGTTCAATGGGGGCAGAACCAGTCAACATCAATTTGACTCTTCCTCCCAAAGCTTCCTTCATCTTTTTGAAGACCAAGGTGTCATAGAGGCCGTGGCTGATGGCTCCGTGATTTTGGAGGTTCTTCTTCTTGGCTTCCAAGGCTTTGGTTGCCAAAGTCTTCTTGAGACCAGTGAGTTTACCGAGACCTTCTTGCATTTTATCGTAGAAACGTCCAAAGAGTCTTGGGACACTGACGAAGAAAGTGGGCTTGAGTTCCTGAAGATCGTCCTTGATTTTTTGGACATCGCCGCAGTAGAAACCGATGGTGGCTCCGGCAATGGCGAAGAACAAGCAGGCGGTACGTTCAAGAGTGTGTGCAAGGGGGAGATAACTTAAATAGACATCACCAACTCCGATATTGATATCGTCCCTATGCAAGACAGATGAGGCAGCAGCAAGTTGGTTTTTGTGAGTGATGATAACACCCTTGGGAAGGCCAGTGGTACCACTGGTATAGTTGACGGTGTAGAAATCCTCGGGTTGAGGTCTGACAACAGGCTTGATTTCTTGGCCAGCATTGAGGACATCTTGGAAGGTGATGAGGTTGAGGCCGAGCTCTTTGGCTTTGGTTTTTTGTTCTTCAGTGGCTGGTTCGAGGGTAACGATATGCTTGAGAGTGGGGATTTGGACAGTACTCTTCAAAATAGCTTCGACGTGGTCGTTTGACAGGATGATGGAGGAGGCCTTGGTTTGGCTGAAAATGAAATTGACAGTTTCAGGGCCCAAGGTGTCGTAGACGGGAACCAAGCAGAGCTTGTACAAAACGCAAGCAATGTCGGTTTCGATCCATTCTTCTCTATTCTTGCACCAAATGATGATGAAGCTTCCTTCGGGGTCCTGGCTATTCTTAATGGATTCACCGAGTCCGAGGTTCAAGATACCGGTACCGAGTCTCTTGGTGATTTGCTCAACTTCGGCAAAAGTCTTGAAGCGGAATCCTCCGAGCTTTCCATCGGGAAGAGTTTCTCTGGTTCCGAGGTAATTGACATCTGCAAACTTCTTGAAGGCACGGACATAAACATCATGGACGGTGGTAACGTCAGGTTCATCCTTAATAGTGTGGGTCAGGCCGTCTTTAGCATAAGGGATTCTGTAGATTTGAGATTCGTTGACAGCTTCTTCGGCTGAGTTGACGGGAACAGAGTACTTGAAATGAGCGTCGGCGTTTCTAGAGTTTGAGCCTCCCATTAGAAGAGATTTGGAGCGGGTATTTTTTGGATTATAATATAAATAACAAAGTTAATCGCTCCACTGCTTAAATAACTACGGATTCTGGATAAATAAAATTTAATTTTTCTCATTACGAAACAATTATGATCAACACGTATTATAAACTAGTTGAATAGATTAGATTAGAGACATTGTTAGTTAATTAATTTGTAAAACACTGGATTGAGAAAACTAAGAAAAAAAATTTGGGAATCCAGGAATTCAACGCTCTGATAGAAATTGATGATAAATTGAAAGAAATATCTTGAGTGAACCAGCAAATACAACAATAAGTGAGAAAAATGACATTTAATCGAAAAAAGAATTTCTTTGTTTGGACACAAAGTGAGGTTTATCCGGGTAATTAATTTAGCCGGTAAGTTGTTTATGGATGATTTCTTTTTCATTCTTTAGAATCTTTGTCATTTTGGCAAGAAAATTAAAATTAAGTGCTTTATTTTGTCTTTCCAAAGTCAGTGCAAATTTGGTAAATAACTTATGAAAGACACCAATGGGTGGATAAATATTGAAATAGAGCTTTTTCTGAAAAGAAGATTGATCAGTCTGGGCAAATTTTCTGACTTTGAATCTTATTACGTGTATTAAATAAACTCTGGTTTAATTGTCAATTTTAGCATAAGTAAGCAACGGTGTAATATTCAATGATCAATCATTAATTCAAGTAAAATTCTTGTGATAAAGAAAATTTTTTTTTCTTGACTAGTCTCCATCACTTGTGAGCCTGAAATGGCATTTCGGATTGGAGATTCGCCAAGTCTAGACCTTTCGCCATTGAAGAAGAAGCTTAAAAAAAGAAAATGGCCTTTTTTTCAATAAGAAATTCTCTTAAGATAGGTATTGAAATATCTGAAAAATTAAATTTTTGGAGCGAAAATCTCATAAAGTATTTATGCAGCAGAATTTTCCCGATAATGATGGCCGAAAACGGGTTTTCCCAGTCCCTTTTGTTGAGTACAAAATTATCCAATTCGAAGATATCTCAATATGAACAGAAAGAAGATTTTGAATTTGCAATCATCATCACATTTGAGAAATAAAATGATAAATTTGGTTAAAAGGTTGAGTTCTTCATTCCAAATACGGCCTCGGTGAGAGAAAACTCTGAAAGAAGGAAACAAACTGATATTTTGTAGAATGCCTCTGAAGCAATTTTCATTTGTCCAAGAAATTGATTTCGTCTTCAAAAAGTATTCTCACGAAGTTTTAGCGATTGATGAGAATTAGGGATGATGACGAAGAATATGCTCAAAGAAACAATAGCAAGAGCCACAGTAAATTCCAGATATTAGCAGAATTTTTAAAAACAATCAACAATACTTTGAAAAATATCAAGATTGGTTTTAGCGAGTAATCTTTTAAAGAAAAATGTTTGGTTTGTTAAAGACACATAAGATGCCGAAATCTGGCTGATTTAAAGGGAATTGGAATTCTTAAAGGGATTCAAAAAATCAATTTAAAGTTTTCATGGTAAATTCTCACAAGCAATAATCTCAATCCCAATAGTTGCGAAGATCTTTCAGACATCGCTCTAACGAAGATAAATCATAATTTCAGAACACTTCCATTTTTAAGAGAGATTGTTTTGGATTTTTCATCGTAATTCTTTTCAGTCAATACATCATTTTGAACTTTACAGTTGTCACAAACTCACTGACAATGGTCTTGGAAAAGTTTTGAGAGGAGTTCATAGATCTTGTATTTTTCTCAGAACCATTCACATGAAGTTTGACAGGTTCATCGCAATGATTTTGGTATTTTGAGAATAATTTTCATAGTTGCGTAAAAATCAGCGATGCTGGACTTGAAATAGTGAGCAAAGAGCTTAAAAAAATGAACTCTCTGAAAGAGCTTCGTTGTTGCTTTAAACTGTAATTTGAGAATAAACAAATTTTAATCAATCCAAGTTGTCCCAAAGTTACTGACTTGAGTTTAAAGGGTTTGAGCAGCAACTTACCAAAGAATAGCTTACAAATCATTGACTTGAAGTTTATTGAGTAAATTATTCTGTTCTTAGAGAATTAAAATTTATTATCAGATGTGAAAGGATAAGCAGTGCTTCTCTCCAAGCTCTGGGCTCATCTCTGAAGCAATTCAAAAAATTGAATGAGATACAACTTGATTTTTCGCAGTGAGTGCTTAAATCTAATTTCTTTTAATTCAAAAGTTGCAATAAGGTGACAGACCTAGGATTCAAGGAAATTATTGAAGGAGTGCGTAAAATTAGCTGTTTGACTCGCATTAAACTTGGATTTGCTGGGTAAAGTGATTCCATATGAATATTATTGAAGAATTAGTTGTGAAAAAATATCAGATCAGGAGTTAAGTCATTTGGGAGAAAGTATCACAGATCTGGCTTTTTTGCGAGAAATTGACTTTAATTTCGAGAGGTTGGACAACAAGAATTTATTGGTTCAGAGTGGCAATCATCTTTTTTCTAGATGCAAAGAGACAACTGACGCCGGGCTCAGCAAACTTTGCGAGAATCTTGAGTTCATGACAGAGATCCAGAGCATTAGTTTAAAATTTGGAAAGTAAAAGAAGTGATTATTATTATTTATTGAAAATTCTTTTATAGTTTTCAGCATATTACTGACACTGGTTTGTGTAAATTAAGCCAAGCTTTGAGAGAACTCACATCACTAAAGAAAATTGATCTTGGATTTGAAGAGTCAATAACAATTCCTTATTTTCGAATAGCTTTATATTTATAGTTGTTTCAAGATTACAGATATTGGGTTAAATAGACTGAACAAATCTCTCAAGTTTCTCCCTTCGCTGGAAGCCATCAACCTAAAATTTGCCTAGTTTGTTTTTTGCATGAAATTTATTGGTTTATTTTGATTAGTGGAGAAAAACTTACAGACAATGGGTTGATTAGTATATGCGATAATATACATCACTTTCTTTCTTTAAAGAGCTTCAGTCTAGAGTTTTCTTGGTAAGCGCAGAAGTTGAAGCCAGCCTGATCTTCCCTTTTAGGAGCCAAGGAATAACAGATTTATCTTTATATAGAATTGGAGAAGTGTTAAAATCTTGCACTCTCCTTAAGAACTTTGAATCTGATTTCCAACCGTAGGTTTTTTGGGAAAATATTGATTACAAACAAACAATGCGTAGGATTGGTATTGATCTTGAGGATTCTCCTTCGGAGTTGAGAAATTTTAAAGCTCCGTTAAAGAAGATTCTGTTGAAATTTCATGAGTAATCAGGTTTTGTTCAAACTTTTTTTATGAGGAATTTTTTTAGATGCACAGAAATTTCTGATTCTGGAGTTGCAACACTTTGCCAAGGCTTGGGTTTAATCCATTCATTGCAAGAAATAGAATTTGATTTTTCTGGGTAATAATGAGTTTCGAATTTTATTAATTTATTTCAGCTGCTCCTTGATTACAGATGAAGCCCTAAAAAGCTTTGAAATTCTTGTCAGTCAAATGAGATTTCTAGAAAGTTTCTCCCTCAATATATATGGGTAATTTTGGAGGAAATAAAAATTAACTATCCGAAAGATGCCAAGTCACAAAAGAAGAGGTTCAAAATCTAAAAGAATGTTGCAAGGAAATACTCAACCTTCGAGATTTGATGATTAAAGAAAACTCTGATGAATTTGAATTGTAGAGTTTAACTTGTCTGAATAATAATTTATTTCCCAACTTATTTCTCGTTTGAAAATTTTTTTTGTTACTTCTTTTCAAATCATATCCTTTTCCTATCAGAAAATCGGAAAATATTTTTAAAGTTGTGAGATAAAATCTTCACTGTTTTGAATTTCGAAGAGAATATTTTTCGGCTTTTATTCATCTTGAGACTTGTTTTGAGAATATTAATAGATATATAATATATCTATTTTTTTCCAAAAATCTCGGAATGGTGAGAGAACTATTTGCAAAAATGGCTTTCAAAAAAAAGTTTTGGTTGACAAAGAACCTCTCGAAAAAAAAAATCAAACACAAAAATTTTCTCAACTTTCAAATCATGTTCATTCATCTCATCAAAATTGGCAGAGTTTTTTCAAGAATCAGCTTTAAATTTCGCATAAAAAAATTTTTATCAGTGATTTTGGGGTTGGAAACTATCCGAGGGGGAATTCGTAAGACTAGCTATCCTCAGGAATCGAATTGAGTTAGATGGGTTTTATTCATAACCTTTTTGTATTCATATTTTTGGGATCGATAAAATTTACAAGGAAAATAAACCAAAATATTTATTGAGTTGTAGAGACCAAGATTTTTGGAATAAACAAATCTTTCCGAGCAAGCAAGATAATCACAAGAACTATAGAACAAATCTTATTTAATTTATGCATTGGAGTCGGGTTGGTCATTTGCTGCGAAAGTATTGCTCATTGAGCTTTCCATATCTTTCTGAAATTCTGCGCTAACGTGAATCCCGACGTTACTAGCATCAAATACACTCATGTCTTTGAGAGAATCTTCCATCAAATTCTCGTTTTGCTTATTCAGCTCTGTGAGTTCCGGAAGATCAACTCTAACCGCATCATCATTTCCAGGTTTGGGTTTGAGTCTGCTTTCATAGTATTTTATGAGAAAAGAAGGGTCATGAGCCTTAAAGGATTCACTGTTGACCATGCTGTCAAGTGGCTGTTCGCTATTGAATCTTTCATGCCAGCGCACAAGGAACTCGCAGCCAGATTCATTTATTGCTTGGACAGAGATCACGTCCTTGGGTTTATCATGGAACGCGAGACTACCATACTGTTCAGGAACGGGTTCTACAGGAATCAACTCTTCAGTTGTGCTTTTTATAAGCTGCTCTTGACCATTTTCCTTGAGATTTTCCCTGATGAGATTTTCATAATAATCAATAAGGAAGACAGGGTTGTAATTTTTAAATTCATTGCTTGAGACGTTGCTCGTTTTGGGTTGTTCTCCGTTGGCTCGTGGCTCCCATTCAACGACAAACATGCAGCCGGTGCCTGGGACAATTTTTACCTTTAAAATAGATTTTGGTTTGTCTTTGGCTTCGAGGTTACCATCTTTGAAAAACATTGCTCTTGAAGTCGTTGCTGGTTCAGGAGTGATCTTTTGGTGATCTGATTTTTGTGTAAGAATATTGAAATCAGGGCTATTAGAGACTGCTCTTTCAGTTTTATCACCAAAGTCAAAGTCTTTGCTTGACTGATTTTCATTATACTCGTTTTCTTTATCAACATCCTCAACGTTTTTTCTGGGTCTTCCTCTCTTTCTTTTGATGGGAACATTCAAATCAAGCACATCATCCTCACCGCCCTCAGGATTGGGCTCTTGAGAAAGTTGATGATGCTCTGACTCGTCTTTTGAATGTTCAGCATGTTGCTGAGCGCTGGCGTTTTTGGGTGGTCTGCCTCTTCCTCTTTTTGGCTGGCTCTCACTAACTTCTGCTTTATTTTTTGGTGGTCTTCCTCTTTTTCTGACGAGACCCTCTCCGCTTGCTTCAATCGGTGTCTGTTCTGTGTTTTCTTCTGGCTGAGTTGTTGCTTCATTTTCTTGTTTAACTTCACCATTTTCATCCTTCTTAGGCTCTGCTTGTTCATCTAATTCCGTAAGACCCTGGGACTCCTCAGCAATCTGATGCTGTTGGTTATTATCTGCTGTTTCCTTTTTCTCCTCCGGTTGTGGGTTTTTCTTTGGTCGTCCTCTGCCCCTTTTCTGACCTCCTTCTTGAAGTTTATGTTCAGAATCGGGAACTTTTTGCTTTGGTGTGGCATTTCGTTTTGTTTTGGTTTTGGCTAAAGGGTTATAGTCCTCATCTCCGACCCTCTCTTCTTCCTCACTTTCCTCTTCACTTTCTTCACTTTTATCAAAAACAACGCCTTCTTCAGTGACCATGCTGGGATTTTGAAGAAGCTCATTTATAAGATTCTCAGTTGTTCCTTCAAGAGGAATAGATTGGTCTTTGCGGGGTCTTCCTCTCCTTCGGAGATGCTTCTCTTCACCCTCTTCGTGAGCTTCTTCTAAAGGCATTTCTTCTTCCATGGCGAGATTAATTTCTTCTGTTGTCAAAGTTTTCTTTGGCCTTCCTCTTTTTTTGGCTTGAAGAATTGGTCCTTCTTCGCCAACTGCTGCAGTGGTCCCTTCAGCAACTGCTGAGGGCTCCTCCCCTTCCAGGTGCGGGCGGGTTTCTGCCGTCTCGCCATCACCATCACCATTATGCTCAACTGAAAATGATTGATCACCTTCAACAGCCTTTCTAGGTCTTCCCCTCTTTTTGGGCTCTGACTCTCCTTGTGCGGCGACATCTGTAGGAGGCTGGGCTTTCCTTGGTCTTCCTCTTTTTTTCAAGAGCTTCAAGAGTTTCTTGGATGGTCTGCCTCTTTTTTTGGGGATTAACGAGGCTTCAGCGTTTGCTGCAGCGGTTTCTGGGTCGATTATCTTTTTGGGTCTTCCTCTTTTTTTAAGACCAACGTCCGTGAGGGCTTTTCTTTCTCCGTATTTGGGGAACTTGAGCTCCAAGTCCTGGTAGTCGATGGTTTCAAGCTTGAAAGGATTAGCCATTTTTATTTTTTTGGCAAATTCTTTGAAGGTTTCCAAGTCTATCAATTCTTCGGCTTGGAAGGCTTTTAAAGTTTGCAAATATTTTTTTCTTCTTTGAAGCAAGTTGATGGCATTTCGATTCGCAATCGAATCTTCATGTTCTTCTGTTGCTTCCACACTCTCTTCTTCGTCCTCTTCGTCGTCATCTTCATCTTCTTCGTCTTCGCCATCATCTTCAGCATTCTCATTTTCTTGATCATGATCTGCATCTGTTTTAACTTTTTTTTGTGGCTCGTCTTCTTCAGACAGGTCTTGCTGGGCAGCTCGTTTTGTTTTTTCTGAAGGATCTTCTTCGTTGTTTTGCTCACCTTCTTCTTCGAGGTTGGGATCTTTTATGCAATCACGAACTTCATAATCAACAATTAAATCAAGAACAGAGAGAAGATTTTCGACAGGCTCCCAAGTACATTCAGAGTCTGGGAAACCTTCCCATTTAATGAGATAGAGTTTTTGGTTATTTTGTATCCGCTTATCAACAATTCTTTCAACTTGAAACTGCTCTTTATTTGAAGAAGTGGTTGGTCTTGGCGGGCTCGAGTGTTCAGGAGGAGCATTTGTAGAGGTTGGATCATTTGAAGTTTCAACTTCCATAGTTTTGTATTTAGAGTGCCGCTTAGCGAATT
>Ga0182738_1002581_pt1 | contig 21389 bp, 10 predicted proteins | sample eDN5th30CBELigMG_FD_128876 | JGI IMG/M metagenome (GOLD analysis project Ga0182738, IMG submission 128876) | Enriched Miracle-Growth compost microbial communities from Emeryville, California, USA - eDNA 5th pass 30_C BE-Lig MG (version 2)... ... | reverse complement strand
TTGCATCCCAGGGAAAGCAACATGAAATGAACAGAACCGTCCAGTTTGATGAAAAAACAGTCGAGACAGGCAAAAATGCACTAGCCGGGATTCGAACCCGGGTCACCTGAGTGGAAGTAAGGCATCCTGACCGCTAGAATACTAGTGCTTGTGAATTAACTGATTCGTTGAAGCAAGGAGTCTTTGCTTTTCATAAAAATAGTCCAGGATTCTTCTTATAGTACTGAGGAAATCTCTTACAAAGTCAAAAAATTCAGAAAGCCATGATAAAATGAAAGTGATAGGCCATGGAAAATCATTTCCGCCATCCCTATTGTTTGTAAAAAAAAGTCAGAGTCTCTCGTAATAGAAGCACCCAAGAAACACTTATAAAGCAAGGAGAGGAGAAAATAAAGAGCCCAGGAGGCATTTTGAGAATAAGAAACCAGGAGTTCAGGGGGTCATAGAAAGACTTTTTGATCCTAACTTTAAAAATTTAGATGTCTAAATTAATTAATTTTAGACATGATGAAAATAGGGACAAATTTATATTGTAATCTAGACATAATATCATATCTATAATTAGAATATTTTGTGGTAATTTTTTTCTAAGGGAGACGCAAAAAAAAAGATTTCTCCCTCACCTCTTTGAAAATTTCTAAAAACCTTTATCTTCATTATTGAAAAGAACCTTTCCTGAGAGGAGCTGAAAGAAATCCTTTGGCTCGGGGAAGCAAAATATTATCTCCACTAAAGTGAAAATAAACGATTAAATCGAATTTTCGGAATGAGCCAAATCAAGAAATTCGTTCTTAGGCGCGTCATTGCCTCATGGCTAAAAGGAGTAGACTCCCTATTCCACAAAGCTTCTTGCAAAATTCAGGCCTTCAGGGCTCAGTTAGCGGCTACAAAGTCATTTCAAAACATCTCAAAGGAAAAATATCGAATTTTCTTCTAATTTGTTACAAATTCTTTTTAAATACATAAATCAAGCGAATTAATAATAATTTTCAAAAAAAAATCCATTCCGCTATGATTAGCGCTTTTATTACTGCTTTATTCAACTCTCATCAGGACGTTGCCCCCTGGATTATTATCATCCTTGGAGTTTTTTATATTTTGCAAGTTTTCATCTCAGCTCTCATTATCCTTTGTTTCTGTTGCAACAAAGGATTTCGAAAAAAGCCTGGCTCAATTATCTTATTCTACGCTATATCTGCTTTTGGAGTTTCTATTATTGGAGGCCTTGAACATTACGGCTCAATTGGACACGATATATGTGCAAGCTTAGGCTTTTTAGTTTTATTTTTCCAATACAATTGTCTGTACTATGAAATTGGCTTTATTGCCTTTTTCATTTATGACTTTGAAAAACTTATCAAGACGAAGTTTCAGAAGCCGATCGACCAAGCCCGCTCACGTCTCAGTTCACGCCAAGGATCTCGTCGAAATTCATTTATAGATCCCTCTATGATGAATTCGAGAACATCTATGAACCTAAAAACTGAAGAAAAAGCTGACAAAAAAGGCCAAGAAGAGGCTCCACTCAATCAAAGAGAGGAGCCCTTTGAGAATTATGCAGAACGAGAGGCTCGAATAAAAGAAATCCAAGATCGCATTGATGAAAAGATCAAGGATATTGAAGTTCTTGTTGAAAAGACACAGGAGTTGAAATATAATTTTTCACGATCTCGTCTTCAGGAAAAGATTAATTACATTGTCATTATTCTCTCATTAACTTCAGCTCTTATTCCAACTTTCTCCAAGGACTTGGGCCCTGATATGTTTGGAGGCTGCTCAGATGAATTTGATCCACATCAAGTTAAGGAAATAAGAATGGGATTCTATTTATTTGTCGCAGCTACCAATGCAGTATGCAGTGCTTTAGGCTTGATCTCTTTCTTTAAGCAAAAGAAACAAATCGAGAAGAAGATTTTGAAGCCATTAGATCGAGATTTTACTCAGAAAGAGATGAAAAAAATTAAGCATTATTTGTTTGATGTATTTCTCTTTATAGCTGTCACTACACTCTGCTGCTGGGTGTTTTCAGGACTCAATATCTATGCCGCTATCACAGTTCTAAATAATTCTAATAGTCCATTGATTAACAAATGGAAAGAAATTAAGTGGGACGTCCTTATACTTTTACGATTGACTCAGGAAATGGCAGTCTTGGGTTTTAAATTAATGGAGCCAATGGTGAAGAAAGCGATCAAAGAAACATTTGGAGGCTGCTGTAGAAGTTTAAAAGGATGCTGCTGCAAGAGGAAAGAGTCTTTAAAGAGAGAAGATAGAGAGACTGAAATTAAGATTTCTCTGTTAGATAACGAAACAAATAAATCTGCTTAATATTTATCCCTTCTATTTTCGTAAAAATGTGTCTTAAAAGAAGATCTGAACAAAACACGTAAATAAAACTAATAAATTTGTCTCATAGAGCCAAAAATTATCACACAACTAATTCTCGTTTGAGCCAAGTTTTATTGATAAGAAAACAAGTCTTCCAGAAAATGCTAAATTTGGCCTCTTTTTTGAGAGCTAATAAGCTATTTTTACCTTGTATTTCATTTCAAATTTTTAATGATAACAAAAATTTGTATGATTAGACTCGATTTAGGAAGGCAGGCTAAATTTTAAATTTGATGTCTACATTTTAACTTTCAAACCGATAAGCTTGCTGCTATATAATGCTCAATTCTAATATAAAAATATTCACAATAATTTGCTTCATTTCTTTCAGCCCAAACAAAATTGATGCCTAATGATGTTGAAGTCCCAGATCCATCAACTGGATTCAGAACTGCTGTCGATCTTCTCGCAGGTCTTCTCCTGCTGTCATCTCTCATCACTCTTATTCTCTATTTTTGCGAGAAAATTTCAAAGCTAATTCGAAAAGCTCAACAAGAGTGGAGAACTCGCCAAGGCGGGAGAGCTTTGCAATTGCGAGTCCCTCTTCTTGAGGAGATTGAAGTGGTTGCGCACGTTGAGAGAGCCGAACCAGCTGAGCAAATTGGACGAATTCAAGGTCCTGAGAATGGTGAAGAAGTAGAGCAAGTTATGGGTTCAATTACGTTTTGTTATTGCTGTTCAAATATCATTTTGGCTTTCCTGTGGTTTCAAATATTTGATCCATCAGTTGCAGAAGATTATGCTGACTTTATGGCCTTCATGACCCTCTTTTGCCTTTACAATTGCTCCTTTTACCAAGTGGGCTTCAAGTATTATTTCCTGCGCTACTTTAATCACAAAAAAGTTCTTCATGAGATTGGTCTTGGTCGTCAACGCATTCATCGCGATGAGCAACGTCAAGGCCCTCAGCCTCTTGATAATCAGCTTGATGAGATCGAAATAAAATTCTCCTTTTATGAGCAGGCAATCCAATCATATGAGACAAGGTTTGAAGCTCTTGAAAGATCCATAAGAGAAAACATTGTTAACAGTCAGTCTCCTTTGTTGATAAGTATGAATTCCAAGATTAATGCTCTTGTGAATATTGCGTCATTCTCCTTGGCTATTCTGCCGACTCTTGCTGGAAATTTGGGCTGTGGGTATTTTGGAGATTGGTCAATTAAGTGGAGACCACTAATTCAGAATGATGGAGTGATTTTCTATTCGATAATGGGAGCTGTTGATGTTGTTATGATGATGTTAGTCTTGATTCATTTGAATGAGGCACGAGAGAATTATAGAGAGAGATTAGAAGCTCTTGATGCAAATCAAAATTTAACAGTCGAAGAGAAACAAGAGAGACATTATTTGAGACATACTCGTGGATTTGTTATTGCGATGACAATGTTAAATTTATTGTTTTTGGCCGTGAATATCTATGCAAGTCAAGCGACAAAAGATGTCAAAGAAAGATGGACCCATAGGAAATGGGAAGCTCTTGCGATTATTCACTTTGCATCTCCTGCAATCCAAAGTTTTCTTCTGTTTCTCATGAAGTATTTTGAACCAATACCAAGGGGATTGTAGGAGAGTCATGAAATAAATACTCTGTGAGAAAATTTTATCTATTTCTGTAGTTTCTAATTCGAAAGCTATGTTATGAGAAAAGCCTTATATCTCTTAGCAAGAAGAAGAAAAAAATTTCTCACTAAAGTCAAAGGAAAAAGAAATCTAGTAGCAATTTTTTTTTAAAGGAAATTTCAAAAAAAAAGAAAAATTTTATTGTTTTCAAAAAAATAAGAAATTTTTTCAATACAAATTTCAAAATACATTTAGAAAAACATTAAAAACAATCAACCAAACTTTTTTAAGCCATGAAATTAATTATTGCTTCACTTTTTCTATCTTCTCCAACTTCTTCAGGGATCACACTCGTCAACTCCCAGAACCCAACCGATGATCCATCTCCAGGACTCATCAAAATATAATAAGGATCCTGTGTTCTATACGCAGCCTCATGGAACGCTGCGACCCACTTTTCATAACACTCTTTATGCCCAGTTTCAGGAACTCCTTCATCACCTACCGCCTCTTTAAGGACATCTAAATGTTCTGCTTTTGGCGAGATCTCAAGAAGAATCTGAATAGACTCATGGAGATCGTTAAAAGCTTCAGAAAATTTGCCTTGGTGATAGAGCAGAAGGCTTCTTTGGAAATAAGCATGAGGAAGTTTGACGCGAGAAACGCTTCCAGGTCTTGAACAAATCTCGATAATTTTGGAGTATTTTTGAATAGCCTCGGAGTCTCTTTGGAGTTCTTCTAAGGACATGGCAGCCCAAGCATATCCTGAGGTAAAATTGGGATTTATCTCTGTAGATTTGTTGAATTTTTCTATAGCTTCTTCTCTTTTTGATAGATTTCTTAAGGCCAAAGCCCAGAAATATTGCACTAAACAATGATCTTTTGTTTTGCTGACTTCTTCAAGCTTCTTTATTGTCCATTCAGGTCTCAAATAAAAAAGCTTTTGATATGCATTCCAGAAATAAGGGTTTAGCTGTAATGTATGAATGTAAAGCTTTGCTGCATCCTGTGGTCTTTTTTGGTGGACTAACAAATCTTGGCCATAAAGAAAATAAGCACCCGCGTCTTGAGGATCTTTTTCGACTCTTTCCCTGGCCATTTTTTCAAGATCTCCCATTTCTTTCTTTGGGTCTTGTGTTTGGGAAGATTGGGATTGCTTAGGGTTTTGATTTTGGTTGAATTGTAAGATAGATGGGTTGATATTACGATTGAGAGGGTTTGAGAAGGCTCCTGAGGTGCTGAAAGCGAGAGAGGAGAGGGTTTGAGGGATGAAGAGCTGTGTATAGAGTTTGGAGAGGTTGTTTTGAAGAGAAGGACGAAGGATATGTCGAACAAGGAATTGAAACATGAAAAAGAAAGCTTTGAAAATTGGGTAAATAAGATTTTATTTTGAATAATGATATAAGGAAAATTTTATGTATATTTTGGATTGAGAGATTTCGTTGATAAAATCTCTTTGCTTGTAGGGGTTTTTTGTGTTAGTGGACATGGTAGGTGAGACTGGAGAAACTTTTCCCAGAGGCCTTTCAAGGCTAAAAAGGCTTTTCCATTTAAGATACGTACATTTTATCAAATAAAAACTGATTCTCTAAGGTTTCATTCGGAGGAGTTTGAAATGAAATTCAAAGACAAAACAATCAAGTCCTGCTTTTAAAGCTGCGAAAATAGTCACTAGAAATCACTGTAAAAATGTTCTTGTTTGAGTGAGATCAATCTTCTTTTCCTCAATTTTCTTAATAAAAAATGTTTTAAATCATATAAATCAGTTCAGATCGGATTAATTTATTTTATTATATAACGGTTTAAGTGAAAACCCAAACAAAAAGAGCCAGGATTATTAGGTTTGATAAAAAAACCTCAATAAAAATGCACTAGCCGGGGATCGAACCCGGTTCCTCTGCTGGAAAGTAAGAGATCGTACCAATAGACTACTAGTGCGTATAACTAAATTTAATTGCTAAAATGAATTATTATGGCTCGCCAAAGGGGGATGAGATAGGAATTCTTTCGGAATTACATGATGTCTTTCTTTCAGAGTTATCTTTGGCAATGACTGCTAGAATTTTTTAGTTGATCAGTTGTGACAAGTTGACCAGTGAGTGAAAGTTTTTGTTTGGTCTTCTTAAATAAAATTTTGTTTTGAATAATCTGAGGATAATTTGATGCGTGTTTTTGGTTTGGAGGTTGAATGAAATTCGCTTGGGAGTTTTTCTTTCTTTTTTTTATGAGTGCAAATTGATAATGATCCATTTTTTTTCAAGAGCCTGAAGAAGTCAGAAACCTTCAAAGGGGTTTTTTTGAGCCAAATAAATAGAAGTTAGTACATGCTAGTTCGGTTCCAAGGCGTGCTTGATATTCTATCCTCATTCTCAATTTTGATCTCTCCAAAAATAAGAAGTTCTTCCTCTTTTGCTTTGAAGGGAAAAGATCAACAAGAACCCAACTGCAATTGTCCCTCTATCTTTGGGCATATTTAAACAGAAAAAATTATAATATTCTATACACAAATAAATTATCCAAAAAAATCAAATGCAAGCCTATCATTATATTGAGCCTGAACTAATTGCTCGAATTTGTTCAATATCTCAAGCCATTGGCGAAATTCTTTGCGAGAAAGGCAGTTCTCTCTTTTTACCAGATAGCTTCTTCAACCCTGTTAATTCTGCTAAAGTTGAACAGATCTTCAAGGCGCTTCAAGACCTCAGACAGAATATTCTTGAAGCGATACAACAATATGAGTTGAAACAATCTGCTGATTTGAGAACCATGGATATGAGGAATGTAAGTCTGAGGACAGTTCTTAACCTCGTTCTTGTTGACTATGCGATACTTCTGGAAAAACCAGCTAGGGTCAAAGCCATTTGTGAGCTTGCACAAAAGTGGGTGTTCAGAAGAGAAGCAGAATTCAAAAAGGGACTCGAACAAGGACAAAAGAACCAGAATGAAGAGAGAAAGGTAAAGAAGGAGGAAGGCACGAGTGATGAAAACCAAAAGAAGGAAGCTTCTTTTTGGAAATGGATGGAATTTTCCAAAGGCTCTGCCAAGAACCAAAGACGAGAGCATCAATATGGTTTTTCTGCAAGGAGTTGAAGATCTGAATTTTCTAAGACATTTTGAATTTGCAGCACTGGCAACAAATATTGAAATTATTTTCAATTTGACCCTTACTGAAGGTTCCTTTATTCCTCATTTGGCATTACTCTGCTTTCGCCTTGCTTTGAGATCCAGTCTGAAGAGTTTTTGTGATGTTGGAATCGAGCTTCTCGAGGACTACACAGAGTTTGAGTCTGCCAAAGAAAACAAAATTCTTTTGAGAGCCCTTGAATTCGTGAGATCACTATTTCAATCCAAGCTTATCATCGTTCAGGATATCCTCAAATCGGATAGGATCTTCAACATCGGAAGCGACCTTGTCACTAATAGCGAAAGGGGAAATTTCAGCAAGGTTTCACTTTTTCAGATGGCATGATTGCTATTAACCAATCATTCTTGAATCCAACTGATGCATCACCAGATGGAGTTAATATTGCAACAGTTAAGTCGTTTTATTAATAATTCATGAATTAGCACATAAAAGATGGCTTCAACATCAAGCAGAATGGAGATATTTTCTCGGCAAAACTCCTGAAAAATAGGATGATATTCAGGCAGGGGAACGCTTGGAGAGTCAAATTTTTGGAACACCAGTGACAGAACGACTTCTTGAGATTTCAACAGAAATTGCGGCGAAGATTTTGGATCAAAGATCGTGGGAAAGCTTAGATTTATTAAAAGATATTTTTCAAATCCTTGCAAGTTTTACTATCTCTGAATTTGGAGGATGGGAGTGCGGGAAAAAGGAATGGAACCAACTGCTCATGGCTGAAGAGAAAGAAGCTAAGGAAGGTGAGGGTAGCATAGAGATTTCAGGTGTGAAAGAGAATGAAAAATGATTACCACAAAAGTCATGAAGGTGTGAAGAGTGTAAATACAAAGATAATTTTTGTAAATAAATTCATTGAAGAAACTCAACTGAACTGAGAAACGAACCATTTTTAATTGTATCTTAAAGTTGGCTGCCGACTATTATGTCAAATTAACTTTATTAGATTCAGAGCAGTTTACATAACTCTCTTGAGAATTGATTTGTTAGGAGGATTCATTCGAGATCAATATTTACAAATTGCCCTCAAAATATATTTACTTACACTTGACCTCCCTTAGGCTAGCCATTTCAAAATGTGATTTGAAGAAAAAAGATATCATACATCTATTCTTTCTTTTAAACTGTTCTCAAAGAAAAGGGGTAAAAATTTATTTCTCATCCTTTCTGATGATTTCGCCATCCGCCTTTCCCCCTGTTTTCGAAAGGAGTTTCTAAGTTGATGGGCGATGATAAGTCAGTCAATGAATCAATTAAGGAGATTTTTCTTTTATGTTTTGATTAATTTTTGGGATGAAAAATTTTAAAAGCCAAAGAGAATTTTTGATAGCGATAAATAATAGATGAGAATTCTTCTTACACTCAAATAAAGAAATTAAACACTGAGCCAACAAATGAAGTGGGAAAATGCTTTTTCGAGGAGTGAATGAAAAGGACAGGGAAAATACGATATTTGAAGAAGAGATTTTCTGAGTAATTAATTTAGACGTTGGTTTTTGTTCGAACTGAGTATTCAGTAAGCTAGAACCTAAGAAAAGAATTTGTCAAGTGAAGAATATGAATTTCGTTTGGGAAAAAGTCAGAGTTCTTTTATGGAAGAGCAAGTCTCTCAAGTTGATTGATAGAGCAGAGAAAAGAGGAGAAAGTTGTGGTGGAGGTTCCAGAATTAAATGGGAATTAAGTTTTAAAAAAAGAATGCAACCAGTATTTATTTGAAGGACTTCGGTCGGTTGAGGTTTCTTAAAACGCATTTAAAAAAATCTGTTACCAAATGAATTTTTATGTCAACAAACCTCATGGAAAAATCTCAAAGATGTTTTGAACAAACAGCCCGTTTTCTTCTAAAGCCTTTATTGAGAAGCCCAATATTATTCATTTGTTCTTTGCAAAAAATTTGAGAAACTCGAAAAGAAACTTGTTTTTAATTCTTTTTGAAGCAACAAAAGAGTTATTACAAAGATATTTTTAGCGTGATTTCTTTGTGAGACACCAGTAAAACAAATAATCTCTCCACGCCAATCAAGAAAAAAATATATCAAAATGAATTTTATCTCATTGATATCATAAAAAACCCGCGATCATCTTTTCTCCGCCTCTTTTTCCCTCGAACATCTCCCATTTTCTCTGCCCTTTCATATCTTTTTCTCTTCATTTCTCTTCCCAAGATCTCCTCATACAAGAGCCAAGCCTCACATAAAAGGGAAGTATTCAAAATGCTTTTCAGGGTTATTAGAGTCAGCATATTTCTCCGCAAGGTGCTTTTTAATTTCAAAAGAGCTGTTACAAAAACTCTCAAATTAAAAACACGAAAATTTCTGATTGGAATTTTTTTTCATCTCAAGACTAAAATTCGTTCAGTAAAATACTGACTAATTTTTATACTTAACTCTCTTTTATTGTTTCTGCTCTTTTATCACTCACTGCGATTATTAATTAAATTAAAATTTTCAAGTTCACATGACTGAAGCCTCCCCTTCCCCAAAGGTCCCTCTTGAAGGTCTCATCAAACGACTTCCCATATTCAATTCTAAAAGGTCCACATTCTCTCGCAAAATCCTCTCATCCAACGCCCTCCCAGTTCACAGACCCTCCAAGAGCTCTTATTCTTCCTCAATTGGGCGCAGTTTGGGAAATTTATGCAGTTGTCCACATGTTTTGATAGCTGATGATGATAACTTTCAAGAGTTTTATTATACGACTTTATTTAGCAAGTCGATAGATTTTGATGCTTTGCCAATTGAAAAGAGAAATTTCAGAGTGAAAGTGGTGAAATCCGGCGAAGAACTATTGGAAGAATATAATGAAATGAGATTCTGCTGTAATTGTCACAGTCTGGCAATGGTTATTACAGATTATGATATGGGTCGTTATAAAAAAACTGGCGTCGCTACTGCTCTTGAGCTGAGACGACTAGGGTACAGAGGTCCTTTGATGTTGAGGACCAGTGAAACAAGAGAGTATTTGATTGAGCATCATCCGAATTTCGAAGAGATGATTGAGAGGAGAACAATTGATTATTATATTGAGAAGAGCGCCCATATAAAAATGAAACAAGTCTTTGAGAAAGTACTCGGAATTATTTACAGCAAAAGTTTGAGTCCAGGCACCAGCAAAGACTCTTTGTAAATAAATATGAGCTCAAAAGGAAAAGGAAAACCGCCTGGTTTTTTTTTTAAGGCATACACTATCCAGCTTTATATTTTTTTCGATGCATTGTTTGGAGAAATAAAGAGTCTTTAGAATAAGGGCTTTTGTTCTTTGAAAAGAGAGTCTCATTTACATTATATTATCTGGTATTCTATTGAAGGTTTATGATTAAATTATGAAACGTGCTTCATTTTGTATTTTATAATTTATTTTTAACTTGTCTTTGTCTTTTGTCTTTGTTTCTTTGTTTTTATGAAATGAAATAGACTAAACTAAACTCGAAGAGAACCATTAATAATCTCTGGCAATAAAATGAGGATTAATTTGAGTTGATTCGTTGATCTTTTATGAAGGGAAATGAGGAGTTGTTCATAATACTTTTTATCAGAGAAGTCAGTTTTCTTCAGAAATTTTGTCCAAATAAATCTCAGAAGAATTCTTTCTTCTTCTTTGGAAGTTCGTAAAAGGTTTTTCACTAGATAATTCTCTTATTTACTCCTTCTTCTTCTTCATATGAAACTTTTGAAATCTCTTGAAAAAACATTTTTTTATGAATCGTTTTCAAACACTACACTTATCAACTAAATATTTCTTCCTTACTTTTTTCTAAATTATTTCCCTTAGGAGAGTTTCCCAAAGTCTGAAATAAACAGCAAGCCTTATTGATTCTTGAATTTCTTGAGATAAATTTACCTTCCAAAAAATTTTTGAAAATAATTTAAATTATTTTGTCCTTGGATTCAATCAATTTCTTACTCATTTCTTTCACCACTTCAAGCTCAGCTAATTCGTTGATGGAGCTGTTGACTTATTTGAGCTTCTTGTAAATTGGTAAAATAAGTAATTATTTTTTCCTTTTCCTTTTGTTCGCATTGAATATTCTAAGCTCTTTTCTCACTTGCCCCTCCAAGGGTTCTTTTTAAATTAATTAAATTTATTCGTTAAGCGTGTTTCTCAGATATAAAACTCCCACCAAGTCACTCAAAACACCATCATATCAGAACTCTGAACCACTCGTAAGGCTATTTTGAGGTTTGACATAGAGTCTTCTCTTCTTTCTCTACAATATTTGACCAAGATGAATATCTTGAGATCATCAGGGAATGATTGAGAATACATAAAAAGAAGAGAAAAGGAATCCTTTGTGAAGATAAAAAAAAAAACTTGTCTTTTTGTCTTAAGTCTCAGAAAGAGTTTGGGTATAAAATATAAGGGCATAAAAAAGAAAGGAAATGCAGAAATTTAAATTTGAAACTTGTTAATAGCGTTTAAATTGAAGATAGGAGGTTAATCTGGAAGCGGCTCGCGGTAAAATTAGTCACACTGGCGTTGGTAGTTCAACATTGAACTGATTGAATTTTTAATTTTCATTTAAAGGAACCTTTTTGAATTTTTTTAAATATTATTTGTGTGTAGCGTTTTTTTGAATTGGAAAAATGTCACCAAAATCTTTAAGATCAATCCTTTTGATTGAAATTTAATTGACAAAATACCTTCGAAAGAGTCAACGATATTTCAAAAGAAGAGAATCTTATCATAGAGGGAGGTTTGAGTTGTTTCTTTAGCCGAAAAATGGGGGCAGTTTTCTCGTTAAAATAGTGAAGAAAATTGATAAATTTAGAGGTGTAAGAAAATTTAAAAAGAAATGGGAGAAAATCAATTTGAAGGGGAGAGAAGGCGAGAGAATTTAAAAGTGAAAGAAAGCGATCTATTGAGATCAGAAAATTTATAATAAAGAAGACAAGGAATTTGAAGGCTAGGCTTAATCGTATTTTGTTTTGTCTTCAAATCGTGGTTTTATATTGAGGGGAGCCTGTGCTTAATGAGCAATTTGAATTTCATAGTTTTTACAAGATTAGGGCAAGGCAAATTAAACAATCCGATAGCTTTATTATAAATTTTTAATTTTGGATTCTTTTCAGCCCTTCCACTGACTAACATTTAATTTTCAAATTTCATCTTGGAAACCTTTTGATTAAGCTATTATACATCATTCACAAACGTCTTTGGGGTTTAAATACTTGCCCTACAACCTTTGTACTGGAAGATGTCTGATAGAGCCCTCATAATGGAAATTTACTACTGATATGTTGTTAGAATTATCTGCAGAATTTAACAGTTTCAGGCGAAAAACAAATCTGTATACTGATCAAATAAAAAAATGTCAAAGGCTTTTATTGGCTTTAAAAATAACTTGAATGTATCAAATCCTGGCAATTTCGCTATTTTTATAATGCAAAAACAAATTAAAAACTTATTTATTCACTTGTTCACACACTCTTACATACAAAAAAATGATTGAATTCTCTCCCATAGTTCCCATTGAACCCCGTGCCATGACAATTCCTACTTTTAATCTCTATCATCAATCTATACTAAGCTACACTCGTCCTTCTTACACAAACACTGCCATACTTAAAACCAGCTCTGATATCTCATCCCAAACTTCCATTTCCTGCAAATGTCCTCATGTTTTGATCTCAGATGACGACCCTTTCCAAGCTTTTTATTACCAGACCCTTTTCCAAAGATCCTTGGATTTTAAAAATCTCTCGATTCAAAAAGAGAACTTTCGAATCAAAATATTTAAATCTGGTGAAGATCTCTTGAACGGATTCCTTCAATCCAAGCTCTGTAGCTGTCAAGCTCCTTTATTGGTCATCAGTGATTATAGTATGGGCCCAAATAAGTTAAATGGAGTTGATACAATTTCTAAATTACGAAGTTTCGGATATAAAGGACAGGTCATACTTCGAACAAGCGAAACAGAGGAAAGTTTACGCAAACATCAAAAGAACTTGGGCGGGTTCCTTCAAGACAAAACTGTGAATTGTTTATTGGAAAAATCTGATCACAGAAAAACAAAGGAAACCATCGAAACAATTTTACAAGAACCCGCCTCTTCCTCAACAGTTAATTAAAAAGAAGCTGTGAGAATCTCTTCTCTTCCTGAAAAAGGACATTTTTATACCTATATCAAAGGAAAACCGGTACAGAAAGATGTATTTATATTAGGCGTTGTATACATTTTTGGCTTGTATTTAAAGTCTTTATTTTTTGGCAAGGTTTTTTTCATTTCCTTGTGAACATGTCACTCTATCTATATCATGTCCATTCTATCTTGTGCTACTACTGTTTTTGTGTGTGATGATGTTTTTCACCACTCAACCCCAAAAAAATCCTTCCCTGCCTGACTCTACTGTCCCGTTAAATTTTTTTGGGCAAGTATGTTTTGATCACCTTAAACTATTTTGTTTGATTTTTAATTTAAAAAGTCCTTTGGGAAAAAGCTATCATACAGATTATTTCATGGAGATATTGTTAACTGTCAATGGGCGAATCTGATTTGGGCCTGATCAAGTTGAAATCCGTGGAAAACCCCGGAAGAATCAAAATTATAATATTGTATTGTGGAATTAAGGGTTTGTTGAGAGTTTTTGGGGGAGTGGCGTTTTCAAAAGGAAATGAAGGTTTTTTTGTTTGAAAAGGTTTTTGATTTGAATAAAGAGGTTTATGTGGTCAAAGGTGGTTTAAACTTCTTTCTATATATTTGGGTTTGAAAATAATAAGAACAACCAGAGGCTAGGGCGAACATATACGAATAAATTTTCAAGCTAGTAAACTAAACTCTTTTTTTTATTTTTGTCCATTTTGAATAAAAATTAATTCAATTGAAGGCAAGATAATGGGTCCTTGGAAGGCGATTTTGAATGCCGTTTGTGGAAAAAGCCATCGACGAGGCGAAGGGTGAGGTTAGAGAATTCTTTTTAAAAGTGAATCTGTGATTAATTAATTTAAAATAGGCCTTTTATGATATAGGGAAAACTTGAAAGAACTTACTTATTTATTAGGATTAATGTTCAAGAATTTCTCTTCATCATTCTGAGAGAAAAAAGTGAAAAGTCGCTCAGAGGACATTTTAAGGCATGATTTCATAGGTTTTCTTCGTTTGTAAAAATAAAAGAAGAAATGAAAGTTTAAAAGATGATTGATGCCAATATTTAGGGATCTCTGGTCAGATCCAGAGCTAGAGCTCAAAACAAAATAGGCTATATTTTTGAAGGCCAAGGTTTGAGAAATGTCGGCAGTGTAAAGCCGAGATGTCTATTCAAGGTCATTATGATGTGAAGATGAAAAGTGAAGAATGTACAACTCCTTTCAACTTCTTATTGAGTTTTTATTTTTCAGGATGTTGGGAGGGATCTGATCTCATAAGCGAGCTTGACAAAGAGATAAAAACCCAGAAAAAAACTTCATTGGAAAACTTCAAGCAGAATGAATATGATGGGATGATGTTTGAACTTCATAAACTATTTATTGATACCTTCACTCAATAGTTTTCTCTATCTCTGTGTCTACCACTCATCTTTCATGGTTGAGAAGATGAAAATAGGGGGGAAAATTAACACCAAAACTCAGTTTTCATTTTCTCTAGACAATGAGAATATGAGGTAGAGATATTAGTTTTCAGGGTAATTAGACAATTTTATCGTTCGTTTTCTTCTCTTCATCCTTCATATTGAACTTCATTTTTGAGAAGAGATCATTTTTTGACTCCAAGTCAATGAGTAAGTCCATGGAGTGTACAAAGAAAAGAAAAGAACAAAATAGACTAACAGTAATTTCTGAGAGGATTGTATTTTGCTCGATTCAGAAACCAATAAAAAATATCCCCTTTTTATGTCTTGGAAACTTATCAAAATTGCGAAAAAACATGTGAAGTTGAAATTTTTTCTGAGATTGATCCTGAAGAAAAAATAGATTTTAGATAGGGAAGTCACCACCAAAAGTTTCTATTTCTCAAAAAATTAGAATTATTTATTTTTCAGAAATTCGGAAAGAAATTATTTTTTTTAGATTCGAAGATTTTCAAATTTTCATAAAATGCAAGTAAACTAAAAAAATATGATCAGTAATTCTTTTCAGTCTCGCCAACATGGAAATTCTTCTGCTGGGATCAGAAATTTGAAACTCTTTTGATCTTTCGCAACACAGAATCTTTCAAAAAATCATTCTGTGAAGAGCCAAGTTTCAAGCAAAAAAAATCTCCAGAAGTTTTATCTTCTCTTTTGAAATTGAGATCCGAAATAGTCAGTATCGTACTCTCTCTTGTTTGAAAATTATTCGTTGGGGAAGATTCGCATTATTTTTAGGAGAATTTCTTTTGTCTTTCAAAAGGCCATTTTTAGACTTTTATCCAAAATTCTGAAAGCAGCTGAGTAGGAAGCTTGTCCCATCGCTTGAGTCTCTGAAGGAAATTCACAGTGCTCTTTGGTCTCTTTTTCATATCTCTCACTTTTCATCTTCAGGAGTGAGTTTTTTGGGAGTCAGAAGAAATTGATTGAAAACCTTGCAAAAAAAAATTTTCCCTATATATTTTTCCAACAAAAAAAATCGAAACAAATTTTTCTCCAAAAAAATTTCAGCAAAAAAGCTCGAAAGTTTTTTTTTTAACAATTATGCCCTCAAAAAGATTTTTCGTGTCTCTCATAAAGTTTGAATGAAGAAAAAATATCACACAAAATCAGACGAAATTTGAGAAATACCAAAAGAAAAAAGTAATCGCACTTTTCAAAATTTTTTTTTCGAGGTTTTCTGGATTTATCCAGACAATGGTCTTGATTTTCAGAGTTTAGAATTCCGAACCCTGCTAAAAAAATTAAATTTTTCTTTTAATATTATTCATTTTTTCTAACACGCTCGCATTCAAATCCCTCAAATGTTTTCTTCACAGCTAATTGATTTTAGGATTATCTACTGATTCTGAATAAGTATCTAAATCCTTTTCAATAAAAAGATACAATATAATTTAATACTCCGATGTTTCGAGCCTCTTTAACCAAACTTTGCAAGGTAGTTCCTCAACGTTCCCTCCAAAAATCCCATCCCCAGTTATTCCCAAGTCTCTATCTCAACAACAAACTTTCTTCTTTTCTCTCCTTATCAAAAAGCTCTCCAATCTTCCATTTCTCAAATGCAACATCTTCAGATAAATTTTCAGGAGAGTCTGAAGAAAGAGCTGCAGTCAGAAGAGAACGAGGGGCAGATGAAGAGTATAAAACATTACAAGAAATAAAGCAAAACCCTAAAGATTTCAAAGCGCATTGCTATCTTGGAGATGTCTACAGATTCCTTTTCAGAAAAAATAAAGAAGCAATTGACTGTTACCTCAAAGCTATTGAGATTCAGCCACTTTACTGGAGAGCATATGAAGGCTTATTAGCTTTGGACCCTGAATTGACAATCAAAAAGCTTGAAGAAATCTCCAATAAAAATCCTCATTATTATGCAGAATATCATATTGGCTTAGCGTTACATAGGTTACTAAGATATGATGAGGCTATGGAGAAATTTAACAAGACACTAGAAATGAATCCTAAATTTACTGCCGGATATGCTTGGAGAGCCATCATTTCTGAAGAACAAAAGAAATATGATGAAGCAATTAAGCAATATGAGAATATAATTGGATTGGGAGTTAAAGGAGATGAAATAGGATTGCTAAAAATGCCTCATGCTTATCATCATTGGAGTGTTGTGCTGGGTCAGCAAGGAAAGTATGAAGAAGCTGTGAAGAAAATATTGTTGGCGGTTGAGAAATTATGTGAACAATCCGAGTTTGCAGATTCAAAAGATTATTTATTGAAGGAAGTTAATGAAAGGAAGAAGTCTGGAAAGAGTCATGAGGAGGTGTATGGAAATCTAGAGGAGGTTTTTGCAGAAGTTATCTATGAAGGATTTGATGTGCAAGGTTTGGATTATTCATATTTGACTGAAGTTTTTCCTGAGGAAATAAAAGAAAACTAATGAGAAGAGGACGAAGTTTTTGATTTTAATGAGAATTTGAAAAAAAGGCTGGACTTTTGTAGGTGAAAACGAGTTTGATTTTGTAGACAAGCCAAGTTCTATTATTTCGCGTGGGTTTGAGCAAAAACCTTTTTTAAAGATTTTTTTGTATGGCGATCTGAGTTTCTTCATAAAAGATTCGACAATAAAAAGAATTTCCATGAAGTAGGTTTCTTGAAAAAATTGCATCTTATGTATTATAAAGCCATTCATATATCTCGCTCAGATGAATTAATTTGTCATGAGAAATCGATTTAAATTTAAGGTAAGTTCAAGAAGTTAATAAGTCATTCGCTCCACTTGATTAAATTTTATTTAATGCTGATCTCAGACTCATAACTTTCATTTCTAACAGTTTCAAACTTTTCCATTTTGTTTTGGATTCACTTATTGTCCTCTCTAGCGAGTTCAAAGAAGCAGAAGATACCACGCAGAAAACCGAACAATGGCCATTCATTTCATAGAATAGGAATTAGCTCCAGTTGAAGTCGAGAAGAGAATTCGAGGGATTTATAGGAATTATATGCAATCATTTGATATTTTAATTGAAATTATAAGCCAGTGGAGTCAGTGGAGTCAGTAGTGATAATTATAAAGGGTCACTTTGCCTGAAAACATAATGAATTCTTACGAGGCTTTCGAGAAAGAAGAGGAGTTGAGAAAATAGAGAGAAGGCTATTATGGAGTAAATCTTTTGAAAAAGGAAAAAGATTGGAGGTTTAAATCAGAATGAGAGGTGTTACTGGTGTGAAATTTGGCGGCTCTTTGTGAAAAGCACTGCTTAAAAAAAGGTTTTTTAATTGGATTTTGAAAGCAGTTCTGTTGGCGAATTTTTGAATTAAATTTTCGGCGAATGAAATTGTTTTTCGGGTAAATACGTCAGTAGTCTGTTTTCGTTAGGGAGAAAAACTATTTGAAAAGGAAGATAAATAAATATATCTCAAGTAGAATAATTGAAAACTTTAATAATAGGACTCACCTGAAGGGAGGAGAGTGAGAGGAAAGCAAGTATTGTGGACAAATTTCAGATAAAATTTTAAATTAAACTACTGTACATTATTCCAAGGAATTGGCTTAATTTCGATTTAGTTTGATACAAAGTAAATTCGATGAAATCGATCTTTCACCCAAATAAAGCCTCTCTACCAAACTACATATGTCACTCAGTCATTTGGGATCGAGCTCTTTCAAACTCCCTTCAGATCCTTCTTTTCCTGATCTCTCACGTTCATGTTATTATCATTTTGCTCTGGATTCAAACTCAACTGCCTCAATTTTATCCTAATGAACTCCTCTCTTCCTCTGTTCAAAAAATTATCCGAATCCTCTGCTGCAAAGATGTCTATTCATTTGATAATACAAACCTTGGCACTATTGTCTTTTTCTTTGCTCTCATCGCTTGCTACTTTATCGGACTCGCGCTTATGTTCTTCTTTTCTTTGTTATGTACCCGATTCAAGAACATATCTTTCAAGCGTTTTGTGGGCTTTGCCGTCTTTATTGGCCAGGCGCAGATCGCCATCGGATTCTGGGTCATCAACTCATTTCTTATGCAGTATGTGTCAGTAGAAACTAATGATGAAGATGAAGCATTATCAGGGCGTGAAACTCTGTTGGTTTTTGCTTTTGTGCTGATGATTTTGAACTATTTGGTGACGTTGTTCTTTGCAGTATTCTCATACGATCCTTTTTTGAGCCTCAACATTTTATCTTGTCATACATCAGGAGCTCAGATCTTGAATGTTTTCTTTAAATTTGTGACAGCGCCTATGCTGTTTATGTCTCAAGATTATTCGTTCCGCAATTGGTTTTTAGTGGTGACTTCAGTGCTCATTTTGGCCGGAAAACTGTATTTCTTGGTGGATAGATTTCCTTATTATCAATATACGGCTATGAAATTGGCCTTGGTTTCCAGCACAATAGACACGTTGATTGCTCTTGTGAACCTCATTGTCATGTTTATTGAGATCAATGGGGCGATTTCCTTGACAAGTGTGATTTACACGGAAGCTCTGCTGGCCTGCTTGGCGGTTAAATTGTTTTTGGAGTGCTTTCATAGATGTGTTTTGAGGTTTATCGCATTGAAGAAAGAGAATATGACCAGCCCTAAAGATGTCATGAAGAAACTCTTTGCTTTATTATTCTTATTCAGACAAACCAAGTTCAATTTTCACGAAGATGGGTACAATAGCTTCAATTTGTTAAGGCTTTCTGGCCTTTTATCGGTCCATCTTGAAAACCCTCAAGATATCTTGTTTACACCTGAGAAACCACTCGATGAAGCCCCTAATGAGAATAGCAACAAGAGCTTAATTGAGCAGATGCACGAGCTGTATCATCAGTATGAAGAGGAGATGATAAAGGAGCTGCTGGAGACTTCTACAAAGCGATGGAAAGAGAGTAAACAGCTGAAGGTGTTGTATATTTATTTCGGACTGAAATGCAGGATCCCTTTCCAAATGACCATGTTACATTTGACAGAGCTGAAAGAAAGCTCAGGGCTATTTCGTAGCATTTGTATAAATTTACATGATATGCTTCAAGAATCAGTGGATCGTTTCTTTGTACATAATACAGGAAAGATTTTGAACCTGAAAAGATATGTCCAACAAACCAACATTTCGAGTGCCTTTATTGAGAATATACAATCATCAGCAATGCTTCAAATTTCGCTCTGGAGGAGCTATCTGAAGTCGACAGTAAAGATGAATGGCATTTGGGAGAAAAGCAAGAAACTGGAACATGCAGCTGAAAAGATTGATAATCTCTGGAAAAAGGACGTAGTCGGTGAGAAGAATTTTGCGAGCTCCTTGTATAGAGTGTATAGTTCTTATCTTTCGCTGATAAGGGGATGCCCAATGCTAGCTCAGCTGGTGGTTCAGAGGTATTTTATGTTTAGGCAAGAGCAGTTGGGAAGTGTTGGAGTAAAGGATAACACGATGTTTATGAAGGATGACCTGACTGATCCAAATGTTATGACAATTTGTTCATCAATCGCCAAAATCGACGCAGGGAGAATCATATCAGTCTCATCAAATTTCAGTGAGCTGACTGGCTGGGCAGGTGAAGAGATTGTGGGAGAGAGTATTAATACGTTGCTGCCTCATTTTATCGCGAGAGTTCATGATAGAATGTTGCAAGATCATTTGAACGTAATGGAAACTCAAAAGAAATCAACCAGATTGTATAAAACCGTGCCATCATACCTAAAGCATCGTAATGGGCATGTAGTTGCTTGCGAAGTCTATATATCAATTCACCCATACATCACAGAAGTTCCCACCTATTTGGTGTTGGTCCGCGTGAAGCACACGAAATTTGAAGAAATATTGATAGATAGTCATGGAATAGTGCAAGGATTTACACATGAAATCATGAATATTCTGACTCCAGACCTTCGCAGGATTTTACCTTTCAGCACAATTTGTTTAAACGCGTCTGACGTGGATGCACAGATCGAAAAGAATGCAGAAGAAATTCACAAGAGAAATGAGAGCCTGACAGCTGTTCCTCAAAAAGGCAGCTTGTATACAAGAGATATGGCGACGCCTTTGCTTGGAGAAGGCTCACAAAAAATCACTCTATTCTTCCAGCCTATGGCAACTGAAGAACCAAAGACTAAGCGAACTGTCTTGAAATTCCGCGTAGAAATCAACGTTTTCTTCTTTGATCATGGAACGTATTTCGCCCTTCACCTTTACAGAGACAAAAACAGAGACAAGAATAGATATGACGATGTGATCAGAGTGGTCGCTTCTCACAGAAAACAGCAGCAGCTTGTCCCTTACGAAACTGACGATAATAACGATAACACAAGCCGAATAGACGATCTATTAGATGATATCCCTGTTGAGCATCCCGCGGTTGGTCAACGAAGCCCAGCTTCTGAGAAAGAGTCTGCAAGATTTGGCGGCGAGCAAGAACCACAATCCTTTGGAGCTTTGGATTCTCCTTCAGGAGTTTCTGATTTATTGGCGTCTCCTCATCCAGTGAAAGGGAATAATTACAGTGCATTTAGAAGAGGAAGCCAGAATTCAGGGGAGCAAACGGCAGGATTTAGAAGTGTTTATGGATCTGATCAGGTTGCGAAATTTGAGTCGGCATCTGAAAGAGGCTTAATGGCGGTCAGCTCAAGGAGTGATCAGATTTTACAAAAGGCAGGACAAGAGAGGACAAAGCAAGTACCAGTGAATAATGTGATAAAGATTATAAAACTGCAAATGGACAACCCTGAAACGTTGACAAAGAGCTCTAAGAAGGTGTCTTCTAAGCTTGAAAATGCGCTTAATTATATCCCTCCGCCATC
>Ga0182738_1002580_pt1 | contig 21394 bp, 26 predicted proteins | sample eDN5th30CBELigMG_FD_128876 | JGI IMG/M metagenome (GOLD analysis project Ga0182738, IMG submission 128876) | Enriched Miracle-Growth compost microbial communities from Emeryville, California, USA - eDNA 5th pass 30_C BE-Lig MG (version 2)... ... | reverse complement strand
CCCAAGGGCAGTTTACGAACCCTCCTGAGGATTGGTCGATTAAGTGGCCCGCGCTGAAAAGCCCAACTGACAAAGAGCTTGCTGATGTACGCAAGACCAATGCCGAAGCCGAAAGCAAGGAAATGGATGCATTGGACAAGGCTATTGGCGCTGGTTTGGTGAGCGAACAGCAGGGTATGGAATATTTGCGGGAATTGGGGCGGTATGGCTTAACGCCGCCAGAAACCGCAGATGCCTCGGCAGACTATGCGCAGCAAACCTAGAAAGCCTCGCAAATGGCTTCGCCCGGCAGCTATTGAGAACGAGTATGTCAGTTATGTGCGTCGGATAGCCAGGGACGTAAACGGCGCGGTCCAGGCGGCAGTCATGCCGGTAACCAGTGAATTTCGACAGGATGATTGGCGCGACATTCCGGAGACGGAGGGTTGGTATGAACGACTTAGGCTCGCAATTGCCGAAGCCGCTGGACTGATCGCGCTGCCAGCATTGGCAGACGAGGTTGCACGATTTGCCGAGCGCGTGTCCTCTTTTAACGCAAGGCAGTACCACTCTGTTATTCGATCCGCATACGGAGTGGATGTGTTTAAAACCGAGCCCTGGCTATCCGAAGTACTGAGCCAGTTCGAGGCCGAGAACATTCGTCTTATCAAGTCCATTCCTCAGCAAGCGTTAGACAGGCTGCACGGCAAAATAGTGCAGGCGGTTCGGCAAGGAACGCCTCTGAAGGATGTCAAGGCGCTCGTTCGCGCGGAATATGGCGTAACAAGCGCAAGGGCCGAGCTTATCGCTCGCGACCAGATCGGCAAGCTGAATGGCCAGCTGACCCAATATCGCCAGCAACGAATCGGCATTAAGTCCTACCGGTGGCGTGGGGTTCTGGATGAACGCGAACGTGATGAGCATGTGGATCGCGAAGGCGAAGCGTTTCTCTGGGACTCGCCACCAGACGGCGGGCATCCCGGCCAGCCCGTTCGGTGTCGATGCTGGGCCGAACCCGTTCTGCCAGGGCTTGAAGACTTGGACGCACTGATCGTGCATTGAGGCAAAAATCATGAACATTATGCGCTATGACCGTGTGCCGATTAAGGCCACGCGCAACGACGCAGGTTACATCGTCGATACGCCCGTTCTCACAAGGACGGGCGTTTTTGTTTACAGGGACCCCCAAGGCCGGGAGCGTCGCGAGTATCGACCCCCAGAGGTGGTGTTTGCCGCTGAATCGCTCAGCGCCTACAAGGGTATTCCCATCACGGATGGGCATCCGGGCAAGGTAAACAGTCGAAACGTCAAGCAGCATATCGTCGGCACTGTGATGTCTGAGGGGCGTCAGGATGGCAACGATCTGGCCGCTGACATCGTGATTCATGACCCATCTCCGGTCGATGCTGGCAAGAAGGAACTGTCGTGCGGATACGAGGTGACCTTCGATGAAACCCCCGGCGTTTCGCCTGCTGGTGAGCGGTACGACGCAATCCAAACAAGTATCAAACCCAATCACTTAGCACTAGTTTTTCGAGGTCGGGCAGGCAACGCCCGGCTTAATCTTGACGCTGCCGACGAGGCGGCCAATCACCATGAGGAACCATCCACTATGGACAAAGTACGCCTCGACAACGGCCTGTCATATGAAGCAGCGCCCGAAGTCATTCAAGAAATCGACCGCCTGCGCCAGGACTTGGCTCAGGTAACTGCCGACAAGGATAAGGCGCAAGCGCGCGCCGATAGCCAGGACGCAAAGGTAAAGGAATTGGAGGGCCAGATTGAAAAGGTCCGCCAGGATTCCCACGACAGTGCGATTGCTCGCCTAAAGCTCGAAGGGCAAGCCAAAGATATGGGTGTCGAGTTTAAGGCTGACGCCAAGGATCGCGACATTCAGGAAGCCATCATCAAAAAGGTTCGTGGCGATAGCTTCAAGATGGATGGCAAGAGCGACGATTACGTTGCAGCTGCTTTCGACATGGCCGTGGCTGAGAAATCGGCCCGGCAGGACACTGTCGCGGCCACCCGCCAGGCGATGAACCAAGACGGGACCAATTCACCCAATCAATCTTTGTCGGCCAGCGCGTCACGCGCGAAGTATGTCGCCGGCATTCGCAAATAACCCAAGAAGGAGTTCTCATGTACGAAGATCAAATGGACATCGCCTTCGCGGGCATGAAGGCCGACTCGGGTAATGACCGTGTTGAATCATTTCCTGTAGGTGCTGACACCCTCGCCTTTGGCGTGGTAACCGGCACCGACTCCGGTGGCCTGCTGGTGGCTGGGCCTGGCACCAAGGTGCGCGGTATTACCGTTCACAGCCACGCCGTGCGCGGTACTACATACGTTAAGACCGAGTGCGCCTCGGTCATGACGCGCGGGCTTGTCTGGGCGCTGGTGACGGCCTCGGGCGCGGTAACCGAAGATGGCCCGGTCAGTTTCGCCGCCAACGGCACGGTAGCCAACGCAGGCGCCAATCTCCTGGCAAACGCGGTTTTTCGCAGCGGCAAGATCACGGTCTCCGGTGTAGATATCGCGCTGGTTGAGCTGCACAACCCGTTCTCCGAAACCGACACCGCCGCCTAACCCGGCATTTGCAAAGGAAAAAACATGGAACACATGCACTACGATGCCGCCGACGTTGCGGCGATTCAACAGTTCGCCGCGCAAAGCCAGGTGGCATTGCGTGAGGACGAGGGCATCTTCGCTGCCCGCCAACTGGACTACGTCAAGGCGCGCACCTATGACCGAAAACTGCCGGTCATGCGTGCGTTGGAACTGGTGCCGACCTCATCAGACACCCCCGAATGGGCGGAAAGCATCACCTATCGCTCATACGATATGGTGGGCATGGCCAAGATCATCGCCAACTATGCCGATGATCTGCCGCGCGCGGATGTGACCGGCAAAGAGACGATGGTGCCGGTACGCACCATTGGCGATAGTTACGGCTACAACATCAACGAGCTGCGCGCCTCTACTGCATTGGGCGCCCGCTTGCCTGAGCGTAAGGCTACTGCGGCACGCCGTGCCATCGAGGTCAAGCAGAACCAGATCGCTATGGTGGGAGATACCGATTATGGTCTGTACGGCATCACCAATCATCCGAATATCGGATCGACTACGGGCCTTACCGGCAATTGGGCGACCACTGCCACAGCTGCACAGATCGTGGCTGACGTGGATATCCTCTACGCTGCGGTGACAACCCAGTCCAAGGATGTGCATACGCCCAATCGCTTGGCGATTCCATCAACTGCGCTGGCCGCAATGAAGCGCAAGTACGTCGCGGACACCGGCGGCAAGTCGGCTTACACCGTAGTGCGCGAGAACTACCCCGATCTGCAGATCATCGGCATGGCCGAACTGGCAGATGTAGGCGGGCAATCCCTGACCATCATCGGTGAGTTCAGCGAGGAAAACGCGAGCCTTGAGCTGGTGATGCCGTTTAACCAGCTTCCTGCGCAAGCGCGTAACCTTGAACTGGTGGTGCCGTGCCTGGCTCGCACCGGCGGCGTATCGGTTCATTACCCGCTGGCTTTCACAAAAGCCGTTGGCATCTGATAGGAGGGACGAAGATGAAAGTCACTAATCCCAATCCCTGCCTGGTCAACGTGCATGTGGACGGCGACTATGTGCGCATTGGTCCCAGTCAGTCCGCCGAGGTGCCAGAGAAGGCGGTAGCGGGCCTTATCAAATCAGGTGCGTTGGTGGCAGAAAAGGCGGAACCCAAGTTGGCCCCCAAGGCTGACAAGAAGGAGTAGGGGGGATGGCGGTGGACATACAGAGCCTGGACTTTATCGCGCCGGTGGTTATGTGCGTCGATCCGGTCGATAAGGAACGCGCTATCGAGATGGCCGCCGCCTACCGCCCTTCATGTCTGTCAGAGGCCAAGCAGGATGAGGCCCAATTGCTATACGCGGCATGGTTGCTTTACGGGCGCATGCAGCAGGAGCAAACGGGCGTCATTCTTGCTGGCGTCAAGTCGGAAAAAGAAGGCGACCTAGCCAGGACCTACGGTACGGCGGAAGAAACTGCCGATCCGTTGGGATTCTATGCCCGTTGGAAGGCCCTGAATGACATTTGCGGCAGGGGGGCAATCCTTGCGAGCAACTGGCGTCATCAATGCTGTTGCTAGGAGAAGCCTATGGCTACGGTGAAGGTCATTGACCATGGGTTAGATAAATTGGTCAAAAACGCTTCCACTTTGGGCTCCGCCAGCGTGAGCTTTGGGATTCAGTCAGATGCGGGGGTAGACCCAGAAAGCGGTGTTGATTTGGTGGACATAGCTATATTCAATGAATTGGGTACAGCGACAATACCAGCACGCCCCTTTATGCGTGACTTCGCTGAAAAGAACGAGAATGTTCTGGCGGCTGCCATGCAGCGACAAGCGGCCCGAATCGAAGCCGGCACGAACGTAGATGAGGCGCTCGGGGAGCTGGGCGAATTTGCTGTCAAGCATCAGAAAGACCATGTACGCCAATCTGGTAAATGGGCCGTGCCAAACGCCGCATCGACCATCAAGCGCAAAGGCAGTAACGTCCCGCTGATCGATGATGGGGTGATGTTGGGCGCGATACGTCACGAGGTCATCAAATGAGCTTTCGCACACCTCAGCGCATCGTCCTGCGGGGCGACGGTCAGTATGCCGACGGCGAATGGCAAGAGGGCGCTGATAAGCGAACCATCACCATCTTGGGCAGCGTACAACCGGCCACATCAGGTGATTACGATCTGATGCGCGCAGAGCAGGCCGGGCGCAGGATTGAGCGAATGGTGCGGCTGTACACGGATGCAAGATTGCCCGTCGCGGGAGAAGGTCAAGCCAATGGCGCATTCATACTGTGGGAAGGAGAGCGCTACCTACTGATTGCCGTGTCTCCCTGGCGCTCTACGGCCTTGCGACACTACCGGTATCTGGCGGGCATGGAGCCAAAATCGCCATGAGCATCAAGAAAACATTCCTGCACCACTTCGAGGCACTCATCGATCCGATGCCGATGATCCTGGCGCCCAGCAACGGGCCGCGCCCTGGCACGGTGTTCGCTACCATACAGGTGACCCCCGGCCAGACGCTGCCCGCACACCAGGGGCGAGTAGACCAGCAGGGCGTGCGCAAACTTTTTGGTCCGCGTGTCGTACAGGTGCAAATCCAGTGCTATGGGTCGGGTAGCTGGGATGTTTTGGACGCGCTGGCTATGAACCTGTCCACACAAGCCGCTCTGGAAAGCAGCGAGGCCGCCAATATCAGCATCCTGTCGGTTGAGCGGCTGCAGTCCGTGCCGGCACTCATGGATAACCAGAAGTACGAGGACCGCGCCATATTGGACCTGACGGCGCACTACATTGCCGCTATCGACGAGGACGTGGGCTTTATCGAAACCGTAGAAGGGTCCGGTCAGGTGAACGCCCTGCCACCGGTGCCGTTTTCCGCGACTGTCGTCTGAACCTGTTTTATTCACCCATAGCCACCCTGACAGGTGGCTTTTTTATTGGAGCCACCTATGGCCAAACTCTCTCGCATCGCCGATGTGGTGATATCTCTCGGGACCACGGCAATCACGGAGCGATCCTTTAACGACATGCTCATCCTGGGCAGTCATGTGCTATCGACGACCCGAACGATGGTGATTACCGGGGCCGACGAACTGCTGGACTTGGGTTTATCCTCGATCGATCCGCTGTATTTTGCCGCACGTGATGCCTTTTCTCAGATTCCTTCGGTGCGCCAGGTCTATATCGGTCGTCGGCAGGTGGACGAGGCGAACATTACGGTAACCGCCGTTGCGCAGGCCGACTACAAAGTGGTACTCAAGTGGCGCGATGCCAATGGCGATCAGCAGACGGCCACCGCCGTTTACGCCGGACTGGTCTCTGACACGACGAGCGCCATTGCAACGGGGCTGGCCGGCGCGATCAATTCGACCGATGCACCTGTAACGGCAACCGCGACAAGCGACGCTATCGCGGTCGAAAATGATGTAGCGGGCGATCCCATGGCGCTGGAAATCGCAGGCAACCTGTCCATGCAGATCGTTCCAAGCACGGAGTCGGTGACGGACGCGCTTGCTGCTGTCAATAGCGAAATGAATAACTGGTACGGCCTTGTCATTACCAGTCGGGACACGACTGATGTGAAGGCGGCTGCTGCTTGGGCTGAATCCAATGAAAAGATATTCGGCACGGCATCTGCCAGTGCAAACGTGATCGACTCAGGTTCGAGCAGCGACATCGCCAGCACGCTGATGCAAAACCAGTATTTCCGCTCGTTCGTGATGTTCAACGAGAACGCCGCTACCCAGTACCCGGAAGCGGCGCTCATGAGCAACCGCTTCACCTTCTACGCGGGCGCGGAATCCTGGGCCAATGTGCAAATGTCTGGCATCACGGCCAGCAATCTCACTGAGGGCCAGTACATCACCGCCAAAGGCAAGAACGTCACGACCTTCGAGATGTTCCGCAATTTCGCGGTGACGCAAGGTGGACGTGTGGCCGCCGGGGAGTGGATTGATGTTATCCGCTTACGTGATCAGCTGGTGGACCAGATTAAGGTTGCGGCGGTGAGCGCCATCGTTCGAGCTACAAATTCAAACGGCAAGGTGCCTTATACCGACGAGGGTATCCAACTGATAGGTAATGCCATCCGCGATCCGCTGGATCTGAACGTGCGTCGGGGCGGAATCGCGCCAGAGGCCCTGGACGAAAACGACAACATCATCCCCTCGTACACGATCACGCTGCCGCGCGCGAGCCAGGTGGTCACCAACGACAAAGCCAACCGCCTGCTGCGCGATGTGAAGTTCACCGCGCGCCTGGCCGGGGCAATCCATACGACGGAGATCAAGGGATCTCTGGTTTACGACTTCTAACTGGAGCACTGAAAAATGTCAGATCTCAAGACTTACTCTCCGGACCAGGTCAAATTCATTGTCGGTGTACACACCGTCACAGGTGTGGCGGATGGAACATTCATTGCCATCGAGCCAATGGGCGATGGCGTGACGAGCGAAGCGGGCGCATATGGCGATGTGGCCCGTGCAATGAGCCTGGACCCACGCCATCAGATTACGCTCACACTACAGCAGACCAGCCGTTCAAATGATGTGTTGTCGGCCATCCACGACGCCGATAGGCTCTCAGGCGGTAACGGCGCGGTGCCTGTTACGCTCACCGACCTGCGTGGCAGTACGCTCTTTGCGGGCACCGCTTGGGTCGTCAAAAAAGCAACTGCCACGTTCTCCAAGGGGCTCGAAGCGAAGGAATGGTCTATCGAGTCTGTCGGGCGCTTTACCAATGGGGGCAATGACTGATGGCCAAGCCTATCGAAGTGACGGTGGGCGAAACCGTCTTTTTCATCACCCCCATGGACGCCTTTGACGCGCTGGCGGCCTTTGGCGACCTGCAAAAGGATATCCTGCCAGCCCTTGGCGACCTGATATCGGTGGCTGGCGGACAGGATGACGGCGAAGCGGCCATGGGCAAGGCGCTGGAAAAGCTCTCGGGAAAGCTTGACGGCAAGCAGCTCAAGTACTGGGCAGATCGATTGCTCACGCCAGACACTATCGCGGTGGAGATCAACGGTGCTGACCGGGCACTGGATGCCGCAGCCAAGGCAATGGCGTTCAAGGAATTTACCGACATTCTGGAACTGATGGTTCACGTGATAAAGGTCAATTTTGCAAGCCCTTTGGGGCGTTGGCTCAGCCGTTCTGGTCTGGACCTGAGCCAAGTTCAAGCAGGCCTGTCGGGCGTTATCGGCCAGAAATAGAGGCTGAATTCCTGATCTGGCGCCCAGTGCTGGCTGGCAAAGTGTCGGTGGGCGAAATCCGCCGGCGCGAAGTGCTGCTCATAGACCTTATCAAACTGAATCATCTTCTGGACGCTCAGGCGGCTGCCGAAGCGGCGGCATACAAGGAAGGTAAGTAAATCATGACGATCGTCCGAGAACTCGTAACTCTACTGCGCTATCAGGTCGATAAAGCCGGTCTGACGCAGTATGCGCGCCAAGCTCAGTCTGTTGGCAAGCAGGTCGGCGGCATTGGTCGTGCGGCGATGTCCGAGTGGCGCAAAGGGGTGCGCAAGGCGCTCAACGACTACGGGCTTGTGCCAGGCAAGGTGTGGCAAGGCATTCGTGCCCAGCGCCAGCTCAATCGGGAACAGAAAAAGTCGGCGCGGAATGTCAAGCAGATAGGTGGCGGCTATTCAGCAATCGGCAATTATGTGCGCACCTTGGCTGCCGCTGTCGGTGTTATGTCATCCGGAAAATTGGCTGACGAATGGTCAGGTGTGGCTGCGCGCGTGGGCCTTGCTACCAAGGGTGTTGACGAGCAACGGCGGGCTATGGAGCGACTATACGGGATCGCTCAGGCATCTGGACAAGACTTCTTGGCAACGGGAGATCTTTTTACGGCTGTCCAACGCAACAGCAAGGAGCTGGGGTTGCAGCTTGACCAATCGCTGCAGTTGACCGACACCATCGGCAAATTGCTGACCATTGGCGGCGGTTCAGCCAGCGGGCAGCAGGCCGCCCTCACGCAGCTGGGTCAGGCGTTAGGGTCAGGCGTGTTGCACGGGGACGAGTTAAATTCCATCATGGAGCAAGCCCCTCGGTTGGCCCAGGCGGTGGCTGATGCTTTCGGGGTCACAATAGGCCAGCTTCGCAAGCTGGGGTCAGAAGGAAAGCTTACCAGCAAAGAACTCGCGGCGGGATTGCTCAAGCAGGCTGAAGGTTTGAACGACGAGTTCAAGCGTATGCCCAAGACGTTCGGGCGGGGCATTACCATAATGCGAAACGCATACGGTCGGTTTGTGAATGACCTGAACCGGGCCAGCCGTGCGAGCGAACGCTTCTATGCGATTTCGAGATTGATTGCCGACAACATGGCGGCCATCGTCAAAATCGGAGCATTCTCACTGCTCACAGCTGCGTTAACCAAGCTGCGGCCCGTTGCGTTCGCGGCGCTTGGTCCATTCCTGCGAATGGCTGCACTATTGGGTGGCTTGTATTTGATCGGCGAGGACTTGCTTGTCTGGTCTCAAGGCGGTCATTCCCTGTTTGGCCGTTGGTTTGGTGAATACGGCGAGTGGCAGGGCACGATAGACAGCATCAAGGAATTTTTGGGCTATGTGAAGGATATGCTCGGTGGCTCCAATGACGAGCTGGCCACATGGCTAAAGAAGTGGGGCGCGGTTGCTCTGGTTGTTTATGCAATCTGGCGAATCCTTTCGCCCATCAGGTCGCTGCTCGGTTTTGTCGCCTTCACCGCCCTGCCTGCTGTTATCACGGGCTTAAAGGCCATCAATTCGACAGCGCTGGGCCGGTTTTTGAGCATATGGGTTACCGCTGCCCTGGCTTTAAAATGGATGTACGATAATTCCGATAAGATCGCCGCCAAGCTTGAATCCGCTTTCGGTATGACATTTGACCGGTTGAAGCAAAAGCTTGAAGACATGATTCCTGATTGGATAAAGTGGGCGATGAAGAATGCGACGGGAAGTGGCTCCGATGCATTGGGCGATATCAACTCAAAAATTGAAAAACGTCTAAAAATTCCTCCCGGCGCGTTGCAACGACCACAGAGCTACAGCCCAAATCAGAATAATCAGATCACCAATCAAACCAATATTTACGCCCAGACCAATAATCCAGCATCATTGGCTTCTGCTGCTGGACAGGCAGTGGGCAAGGCGACTTCTCGGGCAGTGGATAGGGGCGCGTGGTCATACCCCAATGTTGAAGCGATGGCTTAGAATGTAGCGAATAATTACATTCCAGGGGTAAGCCATGAAGGTCTTGGCAGGCGATTTTCCAAAAAATGCGCAAGCTTGGGCGTTACACGACCGATTTATTTTTGGTGACAAGCGTCGTGGAGAGCCGGTTTTATATACAGATATTGAAAACATTAGCCTTGATGAAGAGACAAAGAAGGGCTGCATAGTAAATATTTTGCTACTCGATGGTAGGCGACTGCTGGCGCTAATGTCACTCGAAGAGTATATGCAGGCGCGCGCATCCGAGTTTGATGCAGGTGGCGAAGTGGAAGATCGCAGGCAAGAGGCGATAGCTCGTACAAAGAGAGTGCGGCAACAAATGGCCGCGCAGGCATCGCAAGAAAAACGTATTAAGCAAGGCATTGCGGCGGCGGTGGTCGTGGTGATCGCATACCTGATGTTCAAGTCAAGCGATGAGCAAGCCACGTCAAGTGCTAATGAAGTCGCATTGGAGGCGGTCCCGATTAAACAGCATTCGACAGATCAACCGGCCCCCAAACGAGGCGTAGCTATTGCGGATGACGCATTTATGTCAATGGATAAGGCAAATTTTCCCAAGGCATATAAAAAATGGGGGGCTGCTGGGTTCGAGAAAATAAACGATCTTGGGCCCAAGGCGGCTCAACTGATTGCAGCTTCTGAGACTTGTGACGCGCTGAACGTTTTGGCGTTGTCAGATGAGCGCAGCAAGCCGAAATCTGACATTGTTTTCTTTGGGGACTGTGCGAATGGAAAGCGGTTTTATGTCAGCGAGAAGGATATTGAAAGCGGCACCAAGGCGGTTTCAGTCAACGACTTGATGTCTAGCAGGGAGGATGGCGACTACATCCAGACCTGTTTTGATCATACGGCGTCGTCACTCAAGTTCCCTTCTTCATTCGACCCGAGCTGGCTGAGCGCGACCGTCTATCATGCTCCGACAGGCGGCGTGGTGGTGCAGGCGCCATTTGAAGCCAAAAACGGCGTGGGCAACACGCTTCCATTCAACACAAGGTGCGTATTCGACGATCAAGGAATGTCACCGCCAGAAATATCGAATAGGTAACGAAGTACTTTGAGTATCTGCCGCCTTCGGGCGGCTTTTTTATTGGGCGAACCAAAATGGCATTTCTCTCTCTCCTGTTCGGCCTCGGTGGAAACCAAAGCATGATCGGCAGCGTGCCGCTCGATGCCTTGCTCGCAGAGGATACGGATCTGACTTCCAACGCCACCCGGTATCCAGTGGAGGACGGCACGGTCATCAGCGACCATATAACACGTGAGCCCGAGCGCCTGGCGCTGCATGGCGTCATCACAGCAGCTGGTATTACCCTCATGGGCGCGGGCGGCAGGTCCAAGCTGATTGCCGCCAAAGAAGCCATTCGCCTGATCCATGCGCAGCGTGTGCCGATCACCATCGTGACCGGCGCTGATGTCTATACCGACTTTGCCATGGAGAACGCCAAGATATCTCGCACCAACGAGGGCGAAAAGCTCACGCTGAGCTGCGAATTTACCAAGATTGAGAAGGCGCGGCTTCAAGAGGCGGATATCCCGCCGCAGAAGGTGTCGGGCAAGGCCAAAGGCAAGGCGGGTAAAACGGCGGCCAAAGGTGGCAAGGTGAACAGCAATAGCGCGCCTTCAGTCAATCAAAGCACTTTGGATGAGGCGTTTTCCGGACGAGTGAAAGCCGCGTTTGGCGGGACGGATAAGATATCGACATGATCAAGATCCCACTAATCGACCAAAATAGCTTCGTCGTCGAGGCCGGTCTTGATGATGGTACGTACTTTCTGCGCTTTGACTGGAACAGCGAAGCCGAGTTTTGGACGATGGCGATTACCGACGCGCTGGAGGCTGTAATCCTTCAGGGCGTGGTACTGGTTCCGAATACGCCACTGCTGGCCAACTTTCGCCATCTTGCGGTGCCTGCGGGCGAATTCATCGTGGATGCAGAGAACGCGAACCTACAGATCGGGCGCGATACATTCGTCACCGGTGATGCAAGACTCTACTACCTGACGGAGGCTGAAGTTGGCGCGATTCAATCGTGACTACCGCCTGCTGGTCGGCCCGCCTGGCAAGAAGGGCGTCGAGATACTGCCGCCGCTACGCCTGACCTTCGAAATCGACAAGAACACCAAGGAAGAGCCCAACGAAATCAAGATCCGGGTCTGGAACCTGAAAAAGGAGACTCGCGAGGCGATTGTCGAGCCTGATAACGTGGCTGTCCTGTATGCCGGTTATGTTGAAGAGGATGGGGCGCTGTTGCTGGCCTACGGCACGGTGCTGCAGGGTTGGACGTACTTTGATGGCCCCGACGTGATCACTGAGTTGTCGGTATTTGATGGCTATGCCCAGATCCGCGACACGGTAGTGAGCCTGGGGTATGGGCCAGGTGCACGCGCCAGGGTCATTGTGACCGACATCGCACGGCAAATGGGCCTGAGACTCGTCATGGCGCAGGATGCGCCCGATAGGGTGTGGCAGAACGGCTTTTCCTATTACGGCGCGGCGCGCGCGGCGCTTCATAAGATCGTGCAGGGAACGGGGCTTGAGTGGAGTATCCAGAATGGAGAGCTTCAGATCATTGCCCGCCGGGGAACAACGCCACGCCAAGGCTTTGTGTTGGCGGCGGATTCGGGCCTGATTGGCTTTCCAGAACGCACGCGCCAGGGTGCCAGAGAAAAGGCCAAGGTCAAAGACGAGCGCACCGGGGATAACAAGCATATTGTCTCAGCACGTCAGCAAATCGATGGTTGGCGGGTGACTTCACTCTTATTGCCGACGCTCAACCCTGGCGATCTGGTGAAACTCGATAGCCGCACGGTGCAAGGCTGGTTCCGGGTGGAATCGCTCAAGCACACTGGCGACTGGGGTGGCTCTGGAGATTGGCAGACCGAACTGCAGCTCGTGGATCGAGATGCGCCACCGAGGAAAAAATAGTGAACGATCTTATTGCCGCCGCGCTGGCCGAGTTGAATGTCTGCCTGCCCGGGGTTGTAGTGGCCTACGATGGCCGCACAGCAACGGTACGGCCCGCACTGCCGAAGCAGCTGGCCAATGGCCAGACGCTGGCTGCGCCGCTGATTGTGCAGGTGCCCGTGTGCTGGCCGATAGCGGACGGAGGGCGCGCCATGGTCACGGTACCGCTCAAGCCCGGCGACCCAGTCAAGCTGACGTTCAGCCAGCGCAGCCTAGAAAACTGGCTGTCCGGGTCCGACCAAGCGCCCGATGATCCGCGTCAATTTGACCTGACCGATGCATTTGCTTCGCCCGTCATGCGACCTGGGCCTGCAGCCGACACTGAAAATGTGAGCGTGCAGTATGGCGGCGCGTCCTTAAAGATCAGCCCGGATGGCACGATCACATTCACCGGTGAGATGGCGGTGTTCGACCTTCCGGCGCAGTTCAACGAGCCGATCACCTACAAGAAGGGCATCGCAGGCGAAGGCGGCGCGACCATCAACAACGTGGCATTCGAGACCCACGTACACGACGAAAACGACACGGGCGGACCCACTGACGGGCCGAGAGCGCCATGAGTATTGATCTGAAATTGGACAGAAACCACGACCTTTCGCTCTCGCGACGCAACGATCTAGTGCTGATCGATGGTGCTGCAAGGGTGCGCCAGCAGATCGAGGTGACGCTGCTCACATTCCTTGGAGAATGGTTTCTGGACGATACCTGGGGCGTGCCTTATCTGGAGAAGATCATGGTCAAGGCGCCCAGCCGCGCCGAGATCGAGAACATCGTCCGCGCCAAGGTCCGCGATGTGCCTGGGGTTACGTCTGTGCCCACCGTCCAAATAGAGATCGACGCCGCTCGCCGCCAGGGGCGTATCACGCTGCCAGACATACAAACCGACGAAGGGCTGGTTACAGTCGCCGTCACCCGATAGGAACGCTGAAAAATGCCAGATTACGGAGTTACGCCGCAAGGGTTTGTGCGCCCGCGCTTGCCGGAGCTGCGCGCAGAGATCATTGAGGCCATGCGCGCCAACCTGCGCGCCAAGGGTCTGCCCGATGATATCGAGACCCGGCCCGACTCGGTGATGGGCGTCATCATCGACACCTTCGCAGACCGCGAGGCGGCCATCTGGGAAATGGGCGAAGGCGTTTACTACGCCATGTATCCGGGCTCGGCTATCGGGGCAGCGTTGGATCGAGCGGTGTCCTTTGCGGGGGTGCGGCGCTTGGCTGCCGAGCGTTCGCGCGCGGTGGTGGTGCTCTATGGCCTGGCTGGAACCGTCGTGCCCGCCGGCGCGCAAATCCGGCACAGAGCCACCCAGTCGCTATGGCAAACCAGCCAGGCCGCCACCATCAGCGCCGCAGCGGCAGCAGATGTGCGTATTGCGCCGACCGTGCAAGATTCGACCGTCTATACGGTCACTGTTGACGCAGTGGACTACAGCTACACCAGTGGCGCGGGTGCGACCGTTTCGGAGATTCTGGCCGGCCTGGTGGCGGCCCTCTCGTCAAGCGATCTAGATGTCAGCAGCGACGGAGCGGCTATTCGCTTGGTAGCCACAACACAGATGGCGGTCAACATCACGCTCACCCCAAACCTTCAATTCGTCCAGATCGGTACGGCAGTACTTGCGCAAACCATCGATCCGATACCGGAAGATGCTGCTCCTGGCGACCTGAATACCATTGTGACGCTCGTTGATGGCTGGCAGGCGGTAACGAACTTGCAGGCCGGTTCCGTGGGAAGGGAGCAAGAGACCGATGCCCAGTTGCGCGCGCGCTATCAGAACGGTGTATTTCGCCTTGGTGCCGGGACGCTACCGAGCATTGGGCCGAATCTACTTAATGACGTGTCCGGTATCGCCGATATTCGGGTTTTTGCAAATAACACTGATACGGTAGACGCTGATGGTCGAGTGCCACACAGCATCCATGTCGTGGTCGACGGCGGCGTGGACGAGGATATTGCGATGGCCATCTACACCTATAAAGGTGGCGGCATCGATACCAATGGCGATGTGGTCAAGGTCCTCTCGACTGACGAAGGCCAGCAAACCATTAAATTCGATAGGCCCACCAAGATATATGTCTGGGTTCAAGCCCAGATCACGCTCTTACCCCCCACGGAACAGGCTTTCCCAGCCGATGGTTTCGAACAGATCGCGCGCGCCATCAATACGGTCGGGCAGGCGCATGGGATTGGCCAGGATGTGAGGTTGCAGCGGTTTTTCTGCGAAATCTATAAGACACCGGGCATTGCCGATGTGGCACTGTCGTTCGCTCGTTCGACCAATCCGGCCTTTGAGCCCACTTCGGGCGATTTTACCGAGGCCAATATCACGATCGATAGCGTAGAGAAGGCGATCTTCGATCTGAGCCGTATTGAGGTGACCTGATGGAGCTATCACAGGACCATGCTGATATCGCGTGGGGAAATTTCCTTGCGCAGTACGGCGATTCGCCCCGCCTTGAGTCTTTGGTCAAGGCGCTGTATGCGCCGCTCAGTCATCAGCAACTCAAAGCGCTCTATGAAGATCGCTGGCTGGAGACGGCGATTGGCAAGCAGCTCGATGGCATCGGCGAGATTGTCGGACAGTCGCGTGAGATCGACGACACATTGTATGTGGAGTTCTTTGGCTTCGATGGGCAGCCAGCCATTCAGGGGTTTGGCCTGGCGCGCCTTCGTCGCCAGTATGAACCAGCGATATCTGGCGCAACCCGGCTGCCAGATGCGGAATATCGGAAGATACTTTACTGGAAGATTGGTCTGAATAATGGTCATGGTACGGCGCCCGAAATTGCTGCCGCAGTCAGGGCTATTTTCGATGCGTCTGTTGTCCGTGTGCGAGATACGGGCAATGCAAAGCTGGGGGTGTGGTTCAACCAAACGCCCGATACCAACCCATCAATGCTGGTTAACGCTGCGAGATGGGTTCCCGCATTGGCGGGGGTTGGCGTTGATCTTTTAACAAGCACCGACGAAAAGGTGTTTGGTTTCTTGAGTCAGGGCCTGTTTGGTTTTGGCGAAGGGGTAATGGCCCATTCGGCCTGAGGTTTATTCTGATTAATGGCCGCCTTCGGGCGGCTTTTCTTTTTTGGGGCAAATATGGCCGCTGTCGATTTTTTCTCCGGCTTCACGTACAAGTGGGCACAAGACGGATCTACCTACAACTGGGAAGATGCCCAGTATAAACAGGGGTGGTCAACCATCGGAGCCGTTCCGCCGTCAGTGGAACAATTCAATCGGGTGCATCAAGTGGTAGACGAAAAGGCCAACTGGCTGTTTGCGCAGTTCAAGGCTGCCGCAGATAGTAAAGGCATCACCTTGGCTGCCGCCGATTTGGAGGGTTTGCTGAAAATACTGAACGCAGCTACTCCCGACGCCACCGAAGCCATAAAAGGTCTCATTGAGATCGCCACGGAAGCCGAAGCTCAAGCCTTATCCGACGACTCCCGTGCATTGTCCCCAAAGAAACTTAATGATGCATTCAAGGGGGGCAATCAGAACAGCAGCGGCCCTGGCTATCAGCGCCTGCCTGGGGGCCTGATCATCCAGTGGGTGGGGTCAACGAATGTGCCGTCTGGTGCTGGCTCGACCACGATCACTTTTCCGATTGCCTTTCCAAACGCTATGCGCGGCTACTCCATGACCAGTTCCAGCGCCGCGGTGATTGTCTCTGGCAGCAACGCGAGCGCGACAACCATTGATGTTGTTGTCAGGAACCATGACGGTTCCGTGCTCAATCAGGCGGTCGGTGTCTCCGGCATCTTCGTAGGATTCTGAACAAATGAAAATCCAATACAGCGCAGTCAAGAATGCATTTTTTCCACTGGCTCTTAAAGACGACTACGACGCGGCGGGGACATGGCCATCGGATGCCATAGAAGTGCCCTATAGCTCGTACCTTGAGTTTATTACTCCACGAGATGGCATGCGGCGCGTGGCCGGGCCTGACGGCCTGCCCGTTTGGGCGCCTGCGCCCATCCCATCAGAAGATGAAATCAAAGCCCGGAAAATAGCGCTCGTACAGACACACATGGATATCGCGGCTCGCCAGTTTGGGTATGACAGCGTTGCGAGCGCTATTTCCTACGCGGAAGAGCCCGCAGTGCCAAAGTTCCAGACGGAAGGGCAGGCCTTTCGGGCTTGGCGGTCTCTCGTATGGGCGAGGTGCTACGAGATCCTTGAGCAAGTCCAAAACAGCGAACGCGCCATTCCAACCGACGAGGAATTGATCAATGAGCTGCCTGTCCTCTCTTTACTCAGCTGATACGTCGGAAGACACGCTCCCCTGGCCCCTCATCATCAACCAGGGCGACACATGGAACGTCACGATCATCTGGACTGATTCGGAGGACGAGCCGGTAGACCTATCCGGTGTGACGGGAGCGATGCAATTGCGCCGCTTCTTTGGCTATCCGGTGCTGCTCGATATCACCACGGAAAACGGGCGCATGGAGATTGTCGGGCCGGAAGGGCGGATCGAAATATCGGTCGATAACGACACGATGTCCGCGATCAAGATATCAGCAGGCGTGTTTGATCTGAAGCTTACCTACCCGGATGGCGTGAGATCCACGCTCATGCGCGGGGAGTGGCAATTGAAATATGAGGTGACCCATGGCAGTTGATGTGATCGAGACGCCGCAAAAGACTTTTGTGAAGATTGTGGCGAAGGGTCCGCGTGGCGCGACTGGCGACGTGACGCCTGAGGCTTTGGCTGCGAAAGAAGCGGCTGAGCAAGCCGCAACCACAGCAGGCGAAAAAGCTGGTGCCGCTGCTACCTCCGCCTCCACCGCCACCGGCGCCGCCACCCAGGCAGAAGCGGCAAGGGATGCAGCGATGGTAGGGGCTGGGAGCTATCCAGATGAACCGTCCGGGCGAGCATCGGTCCTCGACGGTGAGGCCTTCAAAGTTCAAGGCCACGGCGATATTGCAGCCTTTGAGTACCGCCGCATTGATGCAAGCACTAGCACGCTTATAGCTACATACCCGAGCACGAAAGCGCTAGAAAGGATACAAAGCGCGAGCGGGAAGAATATTCTTGACAAGTTAAGAATTCGCCGTGGTCACTACTTTTCGGCCAGCAATAACGCCATTATTGCCTCGCCTTCCTATCGTTGTTCAGGATTCATGTCTGTGGAGGCGGGCAAGAATTACGTCGCTTCCGGCATTGCCCCAGGCCAGGTTGCCGCGTTCTTTACAGAGGAATCTGACACGGCCGTTATCGGCGCATATGCCTCGGCCGCAAGCTTCGTCGTGCCGACCGGTGCCAGGTTTGCGGTCATAAATATCACAAACAGCGGACAGGACGATACCTCATATGACGACACGGCCCAGGTCGAGGAGGGAAGAACGCCAACGGAATATGAGCCATTTCAAAAGAAAATCGGCCTGGATATGGTGCGCGGAGCAGTTGGCGAAGAGCAGGTGTTTGATTTATATACCCCCAATTTGTTCAATCCGGGTGCAATCGATTGGACGAGAAGGCTATCGCCGTCCAGTGGCAATGTCGTTGCTGCGGACGCCAATCCGCTTATTGCGACAGGCCCCGTTGAAGTAGCTGAAGGCAGCTGGTATGCAATCGGAGGAAGCGCGCTACCGTCCTCGCCGGTAGTTGGGGTTTACTCCGCCTCTGGCAACGTTTCAAACTTAGCGCCGATCTCCCTGATTTCCATTGATGGCGGATTCAAATTTCAAATACCTGAGGGGTTAGGAGCAAAAGTTGCTCGCATCAATCTTATAGCGGACGTGGCTGCCCACACGGTGACCGGACAACTGCAGATGAATCCAGGTGAAACACTGGATGATTATTCGCCTTATGGGGTTGTCTCTAAGATCAAACCCGAGCTGCTACCAAAAGGACCATCCCTCTCAGACTACCTCGCGCGAGACGAGATTGTGGAGGAGCGAAGCTTTAACCTCCTGGATCCGTCTGTCGTTGATTATGTGAAGCGATACTCTACGGGCAATAAAGCCTTCCAGACTGATACGCTGGGCATTGCAGCGTCCGGATACATTCCTGTTGAGGAAGGCGAGTGGTATACCGCCTCCGGTGTGGGCATCTATGGTGCAAATGGCGCCGTGGCCGCACGCCAAGGTGGCTACTTCACTAATGCGGGCGCAGTCACCGCCGTTGACAATATCGCCTTCGTCGCACCGGTTACAGGCGATGGCGCCGCGTTTCAAGTACCTGTTGGGATGGGAATCACGCATGTCGTGATTTCGTTGCGCAAGGCCGGGGACGACGCTTCAGCGAGCACTCTGTACGGGAATGTGCAGCTGGAGCGCGGTGAAATGGCGACCGCCTATCAGCCCTACGAGCTGAAAACGGTTATCAAGGAATCCGTCCTGCCCAGGAACTCGGGCTCCACACCGACTGGCGGCGGCTTTGACGCTGCTGCCTGGTACAAATTCACCGAGGGCGACGAAGGTCAATATCTAATCGATAAGCTGCCAAACTTTCGCGCACATTGGATGCTTAAGGATAAAGACCTGTGTGTGGTTAACACTGGAACGTCCCTGACCGCACGCTCTGCTGAGCACTGTACCGAACATCCGAGCGCCAAGCATCGCCCGCCACTGATGCACTCACGCAACCTGGCCTCCATACTGTGGGACCGGATTCAATGGGAGGGGCAGCAGTACCGTCGTTATGACGCAGACGGATTCTTTACAGAGGCAGGAGGCACATTCTCCACCAGTAGCGGCCTGGCCGAGTGGGATGATGGGCCATATCGGCAGGGTTGGACGCGCTATTCGGAAGTTACTGGCGCGCAGATATCCTTCGTGGTACCTGTGGATGCGTGGCAGTTCAATCTTATATTTCGCACCGATACTACCGGCGTGGAGAACTGCACAGTGTCGATCGCCGAAGGTAATGGACAGATGCAGGCATACGACGATGCGACCAGCGCATGGGTCGAAGCGAACGGGTATGTGTTTTCAATGCGGGAGGCACCACCCCTGGCGCGCGACATCTTGGTGCCCAGGGCCAGCACGGGCGAAATGGTTACGCGCAACATACATTCGAAGGGAAACACCACGTACCAGAAGCGCTTGAAAATGCGTTGCCGCAATGGGGACGGTATGGACAGCCGGACGACTACCAAGTCCGTGACCGTTGCCGGTCAAACGACCGGCAGATTTATGTACTGGGGTGTGGAGTGGTCGCCACGCGAGTTCATGATCACCTATATCAATGCCGCCAGAGGCAGCCACAATACCCAAGCCGATACTGAGCGTGGTCTCCCGAAATGGCAGGACAACGAGATATGGTCATTCAAGCCCGACCTGCTCTTTTTTGAGCTGCCGATTCACAACGATGGAGCGGCCGCTGCAGGTAGCTATACCGCTGGATACTGGGGCAGGCTGACCGATCATTTCGTGTTCCGGGAGGATTATGAATTGTCGCTTAAGAGCAGGGGCAACCATTTCGGCCTGTCGCCCGAGATAGGGATGTTCACCAGCTCAATCTCGTGGAATTTTGGGGGTATTAACGACGATGGAACGTTGAAATTCGGGCCGGAGCTTACTACCGGGAAGATGATGACGGCGTTGGACAAGTTCACGGAGGCGCATCTGTGGGTGCTTCAGAACCATCCAGAAGCAGTCTGCATCAACGCGGCGCAACGCTGGGTTGACGCCGGCGTGGCGATATTTGGCGACATGAAATCGGCCACCGTGGCCAGCGGCAAGGCGGGAAATACGTTCACCAATGAGGGCTCGCACTGGAACGACACGGGCTGCAAAATCATCGGAAAGACGTTGATGTCGCTTTTTAATTTCACGATTTGAAATTTCAAAGTGTTACGCTTGCTTCTCCGATCTTCGAACGAGGAGGTGTAGAGATGTCGGAGCAAGATATCGATCAGAAAGATGGAGAGGATTTGTTGCGTCGTTTAAACAAAATGGCAGATATGCCAGGAGGCAAACAAGCCATTCGTTTTATATTGAACTCTGCTGGCTCAGTACCGATCGTCGGTGGAGCAATTGCGGGCGTAAGCGCAATACTTTCCGAGCGAGAGCAAGAAAAATTCAATCAGGCCATTCTCGATTGGGCCGCACAGTCCAATGCAAATGCGGCAGACTTGCGTTTGCGTATGGACCGGATCTGGCAAGAGCCAACCCGCTCTTCATTGGCGTTGCTGTTGGGTGAGATTTTCGGCGACGGCATCGCATCGGAGCTTGTCGAAAGATCACCATCGCAGATAGCTGTAATCTTAAATCCCGCGACGGTCGCAGAGCTGCAGCCGTATGTTAAGAAGGGATGGCTTGGGCTAAAGCCTACCGGATCTCTCATGGCGATGGGCGCAGGTAACTCGATCGGGAATTATTTTGAAGAGTTGAAAAATCCTTACGGAATGGGGGCCAGCTTTATCCTATTTCTAGATATAAAGAAAATTTAATTTATCCCTATCCTCCCATGCTTGCATGGAGAGTTTACCTTGGCCGCTTCTGTGAAGCGGCTTTTTTTACGTCCAAAGGATCCCGATGCAACCGCCTGAAAGCATTTCCGAAGCAAAGATCTGGGCCGCAGTGATCGGCGCCTGTGGAGCGGCTATATCGCTCACGTTCATTAAGGATCTGACCTGGCCGCAGAAACTGGTGATGGTCATATCCGGCACGGTGATATCTGTGCTGTTCACCGAGCCGATCATCGATCTGATCGATGTTCCGCCCAACTGGT
>Ga0182738_1002579_pt1 | contig 21405 bp, 22 predicted proteins | sample eDN5th30CBELigMG_FD_128876 | JGI IMG/M metagenome (GOLD analysis project Ga0182738, IMG submission 128876) | Enriched Miracle-Growth compost microbial communities from Emeryville, California, USA - eDNA 5th pass 30_C BE-Lig MG (version 2)... ... | reverse complement strand
GCAGCGTTTCACGCCGGCCTTGCGGATGACGTCGATCACGCGGCCGATGTCGTTCTCGTTCCACTTCACCGAGACGACCGCCGCATCGTGGCCCTTCACCACCTGCGTGAGCCCCGGGCCGTCGCTGGTGCTGCCGGCTCGGATGGTCATGCCGGGACGCGCGTCGAGCTTGCGCGGATCGCGCGTGACGGCGGACACCGTATGGCCGCGGCGCAGGGCCTCGTCGAGGATGCGGCTGCCGATAGCGCCGGTGGCACCGATCAGGACGATGTTCATGGTTCGGTTCCTTTCATGATGTCGCGGATCGCCACGACCGTTGCGCCTGGCGCTTCCTGCGGGACATTGTGACCGACCTTCGGTATGAGGCGGCGTTCGTACGGCCCGGTGAACTTCGGTGCGCTGTGATCGGTGCGCGCGACGGGCCCGACGCCGTCGGCATCGCCATGAAGATTGATCGTCGGCACGGCGATGGTCGGCTGGGCCTGGAGTCGCGCCTCGATCCCGATCAGCGCCGGGTCGCCGGGCGCATGGTCGTAGCGGTGACGGTAGGACTGTATCACGACGGCCACGAAATCGGGATTGTCGAACGACCTGGCGCTCGCCTCGAAGGTCGTCTCGTCGAACGCCCAGTTCGGCGACCACAGCTTCCACAGCAGCCGGCAGATGTCGCGGCGGTTTCCGGTCAGGCCGGCCACGCCGCGCGCGGTGTTGAAATAATACTGGTACCAGAGGCGATGCTCCTGGGCGGCCGACGCCGGTTTCGCCGAGGTGGCGATGTCCTGGATGTTGTAGCCGGTGCAGCTCACCAGCGCCCGTGCCCGCTCGGGCCAGAGCGCCGCGACCACGCAGGCGGCGCGGCCGCCCCAGTCGTAGCCCATCAGGGTCGCGCGGCCGATCCCGAGCGCGTCCATGAACTGCAGCAGGTCGTGACCCAGCGCCGCCTGCTCGCCGGAGCGCGGCGTCTCGGCGGACAGGAAGCGGGTGGAACCATAGCCGCGCAGATAGGGCACGAGAACGTGGCGGCCGTCGGCCGCCAGGGGCGGCGCGACCTCGTCGAAGCAGCGTGGATCGTAGGGAAAGCCGTGCAGCAGAATGACCGGCTCACCGTCGGCGGGGCCGTGCTCCTCGTAGGCGATATCCAGGGTCGGGGTACGGATCGATGGCATGAAGCAAACCTAGACCAGATTCTCGCGGCGTCCGCGACTCAATATGGTCAATGGCGTGCGGACAAGATCCTCGATCCGGCGCTCATCTCATGTCTTCCGGATCGCGAGCGTCCGGAAGACACGACGCGCTTGCGAGCATGCTGCGTTGACAGCGGCTATGGCCAACCTCACGCTGGCGCAAAACAGGAGGAAACATGGCCCGGTTCGATCGCGTGATCCGCGGCGGCATGATCGTCGACGGCAGCCGCCTGCCGCGCTTTCGCGGAGATATCGGCATCAAGGACGGGCTGGTCGCGGAGATCGGCCGGATCGGCGCGGGGGAGGCCGACGAGACGATCGATGCCGATGGGCTCGTCGTGGCGCCGGGCTTCGTCGACCTGCACACCCACTACGACGCGCAGCTGTTCTGGGATCCGTACTGCACGCTGTCCGCCTGGCACGGCATCACCTCCGTGGTGATCGGCAATTGCGGCTTCGGCTTCGCGCCGGTGCGGCCGGCCGAGCGCGAGCGGGCGATGCTCACCATGACGCGGGTCGAGGCGATCCCGATGGCCTCCATGCAGCAGGGCATGCCGTGGAGCTGGGTGACGTTCCCGGAGTTCCTGGACGCGGTCGATCGCGCGCCCAAGGCGGTGAACATCCTGCCCTATGTGCCGGTGTCGCCGATGCTGATCTGGGTGATGGGCTTCGAGGCGGCCAAGGCGGGCAAGCTGCCGACGCCCGAGCAGCATGCCGAGCTGCGCCGCCTGCTGCACGAGGCGATGGATGCCGGTGCCTGCGGCTGGTCGGCCCAGCGCATGCTGCCGACCGGCCCGGCGGCGGTGCAGCGCGACCATGACGGCTCGCCGATGCCGACCGACGTGATGCACGACGAGACCTGCCGCGAGTTCGCTCGCGTGCTGGCCGAGCGTAACGACGGCTTCATGCAGATGCTGCTGGTGTCCGGAGACAACGCCCGCGACCGCGCCTTCTACGAGGAGATGGCGACCCTGAGCGGACGGCCGATCATCATGAACGTCGTCCAGGCCTTCGACGACCGGCCGCACATCCATCGCCGGCTGCTGGAATGGCTGAAAAGCTGCCGCGAGCGCGGCATCCGCGTGGTCGGGCAGGGGCTCACGACCGATGCCGGTTTCACCTTCACCTTCGAGGACTGGAACCTGTTCGACGACCAGCAGGTCTGGTGCGAGGCAACCACCGGCACGCACGCGGAGCGGCTGGCCAAGCTGGCCGATCCGGCGCGCCGGGCCGTGTTGCGGGAGAATCTGCCTGCCACCGCGACGGGGCCTCTGCCGCAGGTCGCCATCGTCGGGCCCAAGCTCGACAGGAACAGGAAGTGGCTCGACTACACGCTGGCCCATGCCGGCGCGAAGATGGGCAAGCACCCGGTCGACGTGATGCTCGACATGGCCGTGGAGGAGGACCTCGAGACCGAGTTCTTCGCCGCCCCGCCGAACGGCCGGATCGACTACCTGAAGGAGCTGGTCGACGATCCCTACGTGCTGTTCGGCGTGTCCGACGGCGGCGCCCACACCAAGTTCCTGACGGCCGGGCGCTATCCGACCGAGACGCTGTGTAAGGTGGTGCGCGAGCACCGGATGATCTCGCTCGAGGAGGCGCATTGGCGGCTGTCGGCGCTGCCGGCCGAGGTGGCGGGCTTCCGCGGCCGTGGCGTGCTGAAGAAGGGCGCGCCGGCCGACATCATCGTCTACGACTTCGAAGGCTTGCGGGTGCTGCCGGACGAGATCGCGCACGACCTGCCGGGCGGCGAATGGCGCCGCATCCAGCGCGCCGAGGGCTACCGATACATCCTGGTGAACGGCGAGATCACCATGCGCAACGGGCAGCCGACCAACACCCATTCGGGCCGCCTGTTGCGCCATGGCGCCTAGGGCTTCCGAGCTCCTGGCGCCCGGGCAGATCCAGCGCCTGCGCGGCAAGTCCGACCTGGTCGGCGCGATGCTGGTGCTGCACGCCTGGGGCCTGATCGCGGCCGGCATGGCGCTGTTCGCGTGGTGGCCCAATCCGCTCACCTTCGTGCTGGCCGCGATGGTGATCGGCACCCGCCAGCTCGGGCTCGCCATCCTGATGCACGAAGCCGCGCACGGGTTGCTGTTCGCCAATCGGCGGCTGAACGAATGGGCCGGCACGTGGCTCTGCGCCGCGCCGATCTTCAGCAGCCTCGTGCTCTATCGGCCCTATCACCTGGCACACCATCGCCACACCCAGCAGGCCGAGGATCCCGACCTCGGCCTCTCGGCGCCGTTCCCGATCAGCCGTCGGAGCCTGTGGCGCAAGATCGGCCGCGACCTCACCGGCCGCACCGCCTACCAGCGCCGGCGCGAGCAGTTCCGCGGCGGGCCGGCCCGGGAGTGGCAGGCCCTGACGGTCAATCTGCTGCTGCTCGGGGGACTCGTCGCCGCCGGTTGCTGGTGGCTCTATCCGGTCCTGTGGCTGGTGCCGCTCGCCACCTGGTACCAGCTCGTGAGCCGCATCAGGAACATCGCCGAGCATGCCGTCGTGCCGGACGACGACGACCCCTTGCGCAATACGCGCACCACCCGGGCCAACTGGCTCGAGCGGCTGTTGGTGGCGCCCTACTGGGTGAACTACCACCTCGAGCATCACCTCTTCATGTTCGTGCCATGCTGGCAGCTGCCGTCCGCGCATCGCGCGCTGCTCGCGGCAGGGCTGGGCGATCGGATGGAGATCCAGCCCGGCTATGGCGCCGTGCTGAAGCGCGCGACGTCACGGCAACGTGACGGAGCGACGACGCGCACCGGACGGCGCCTTCCCCAGCACATCTGACGGTTGTCGCGCACCGCCAAAAGCAAAAGGCGGTCCGCGAAGACCGCCTTTTTCGATTTGCCGGCCGCACCTTACCGGGCGGCGCAGGGATGGATATTCATGTCCGGGCCGAGATCGTACGGCGGCGGGACCTGGGCAATCGAGGTGGCCCGGGCATCGAGCGCCCATTCGAGGGCACGCAGGCTACGGCTGCAGAATTCCTTGTCGACGGGCGCTTTCTGCGCCGTGCGGTTCGCGAACTCGGTGACCACGACATCGATATTGAGGCGCTTGCGACGGGTGAGTTCCTGCAGGGCACGGGCATTGGTGGCGAGATCGGCGTGATACTTGCCGAGGAAGCTTGCATATTGAGGTTCGTAGGCGCGACCGCCGCTGGGAGTCTGGCACTGCAGCGCCGCCACGCTCATCTCCTGCTGGAGCATGCGAGCCCGGATCGTGGCCAGATCGGCCTCGTTGTAGCAGATGGCGCGGATCTGAGCGGCGGGAGGCGAAGGCGGAACGGCTGCCTGGTAGTCCGCCGCCGGAGGCTTCTTCGCAGGCGCTGCCGTCTTGGCTCCGAGCTGGCATCCACCCAGCGCGAGGGTGCTTGCCATCAGAACCGCCGCCTGCATCAGCTTCATGATCATCCGCACACTCCACACCCATTAGCCAGAAGAAGGGCCGTCAGCGGGTACAACAGATAGGGTGTCGTTTCAAATCCAAAGTACGGCCTTCAATGGAGGGCGTTGCCCAGCGCTTCGTCGAAAATCTCGAGGCCGAGATCGATCTCGGCAGGCTCGATGGTGAGCGGCGGGGCTATTCGGAAGATGCCGTATCCGCCCCTTACGAGGGACGTCATCATGCCGAGTTCCAGGCACTTGCGGGCCACCCGCCGGGCGAGTTCCGGATCGGGGGTCTTGCCGCGGCGGTCCTTCACGAGGTCCAGGCCGAGCAGCAGGCCGCGGCCGCGGACGTCGCCGATGCATTCGTAACGCTGCTGCAGCGCCACCAGCCCGTCCTTCAGCCGGCGGCCGAGTTCGGCGGCGCGCTCGGCGAAGCGGTCGCGCAGGATGATCTCGATCACCTTCAGCCCGACCGCCGCCGGCAATGGGTCGGAGGCGTGGGTGGTATAGAAGAGAAAACCGCGTTCGGCCGCCACGTCCTCGATCTCCGGCGTGGTCAGCATGGCGGCGAGCGGAAGCCCGGCACCAAGGGTCTTCGACAGGGTGAGATACTGCGGCACGACCCCGTCGCGCTCGCAGGCGAACAGGCTGCCGGTCCGGCCCAGTCCGGTCTGCGCCTCGTCGAAGATCAACTGCATGTCGCGCGCGGCGCACATCCGGGCGAGCGCGGCCATATAGCCTTCGGGCGGCTCGAGCACACCGCCCGAGCTCAGGATCGGCTCGACGATGCAGGCGGCGAGCGCGCCGCTGGACTGGCGGTCGACCAGCTCGAAACCGAACTCGAGCTCGTCCTGCCAGTCGTATACGCCGCGATCGTCGATGAAGCGCGAACGGTAGGTATCGGGCGCGGGCAGGATCAGCGCCCCCGGCTGTGGTGGCCCGTAGCCCCTGCGGCTCGAAGAATAGGTGTTGGAGGCCGCTCCGCCGGTGACGCCGTGCCACGACCGGCTCATGGCCACGACTTCGTGCCGGCCGGTCACCAGCTTGGCCATGCGCAGTGCCGCCTCGTTCGATTCGCCGCCGGTCGAGACCAGCAGGATGCGGTCGAGCTTGCCCGGCGAGACATTGGCGATCAGCGCCGCAAGCTCGACGACCGGCCGCGACAGGATCGTGGAATAGAGATGATCCAGCTCTCCGACGTAATGGCGGGCGACGGCGACGACCTCGGGATGGCTGTGGCCGAGGATGGCGCTCATCTGGCCCGAGGTGAAATCGAGGATGCGCCGGCCGTCGGCATCGGTGAACCAGTTCCCTGCCGCGCTCTCGGCGATCACCGGCGAGAACGCGCCGCCGTAGCGCACGAGATGGGCGTTCGCCTTGGCCCAGAATTCCGGATCGGCATTGCCGCTCATGTCTCTTGTCTCCTTCAGGTTCCTCTCCCCCTGGAGGAGAGGAGTCGAGTACGGGCGACGGCGGGCGATTCAGCCCTGGGTCAAGGCGGCCCTGACCAGAGGGAGGCGGTCGTTGCCGAAGAACATCGAGCCGTCGACGAACATGGTCGGGCTGCCGAAGCCGCCGCGCCCTATGAGCTCATCCGTGGTGGCCCGCAGCCGCGTCTTGCACGAGTCGGTCTCGATGCCGGCGAAGAAGCGCTGACGATCGATGCCGGCCCTGGCGGCGATGTCGGCGAGCACGTCTTCCTTCGAGATGTCGCGATCGTCGCCCCAGTAGGCTTCGAAGGCGGCGGTGGCGTAGGGCACCAGCTTGCCCTCGTCGAGGGCGACGAAGGCGCCGCGCATGCATTTGACGCTGTTCACCGGGAAAACCGCGGGCGGGAAGGCGATCCTGAGATCGTACAGGCGCGCCCAGTCGGCGAGGTCCTTCAGCATGTAGGACTGCTTGCGCGGATTGGGCCTGGCCCGGCTGTCGTAGACGGTCTGGTTCACGGTGTTGAACACGCCGCCGACCAGAATCGGTTTCCAGGCGATCTCGGCGTTCAGCTCGGCGGCGAGCGGCTGCACGGCGTGGAAGGCAAGATACGTCCACGGGCTGGAACAATCGAAGTAGAAGTCGAGCCGCCGCGCCATTTCGCCCCTCCACCATTGGTCAGCCTTGTCGTTGCCACAACCGGCCCATATCTTGCAAATCCATGACGAACCCGGCTGAAAAGCCCAAGAAAGTTGCCCCTCGCAAAGGGGCGCCGCGGAAAGTGGCGATCGTCGTGCATCAGGAGCATTCGCGGCCCGGTCGGGTCGGCGCCCTCCTCGAGAAGCGCGGTTACGAGCTTCACCGCCTCTGCCCCAACCTCGGCTGCAACCTGCCCGAAGACATGTCGGACTATGCCGGGGTGGTGATCTTCGGCGGCCCGATGTCGGCCAACGATTGCGGCACCCTCGCCGGCATCAGGTGCGAGCTCGACTGGATTCCCCGGGTGGTCGAGGCCGGCGTGCCGTTCCTCGGCCTCTGCCTCGGCGCCCAGCTCCTGACCCGCGCCGTCGGCGGCCGGGTCGGCCCGCATCCGGAAGGCAGGATCGAGATCGGCTACGTCGACATCGAGCCGACCGAAGCGGGGCGTGCGTGGTTCCCCGGACCGATGAAGGTCTATCAATGGCATCGCGAGGGCATGACCTTGCCCGGCTGCTGCGAGCTGCTGGCGACCAACGACACCTATCCCACGCAGGGCTTCCGTTGCGGCGCCAATGCCTTCGGCTTCCAGTTCCATCCCGAGGTCACGCTGGAGATGAAGCGGATCTGGACCCTGTCCGCCGCCGAGCGGCTGAAGATGCCCGGCGCGCAGCAGCGTGGCGTGCATCTCTCCATGCACGCGCTCTACGATCCGCCGCTCGACCGCTGGATCGACGGTTTCCTCGACCGCTGGCTGGCGAGCGACAGGCGTCTATTGTCGTCCGGGCCCCTGAAGCTTTCCGACCGCCGGCCGGCGGAACAGCTTCTTGCCGCCGGATAACGCCGCTTCACGCGCCATAGTACCGCCGCCCCGCTTGGGTTACGCTCGCCCGAATTACCGGGAGGCGAATGAATGGGCGCTCTGATTTTCGTTGCGGCGCTGGTACTCGTGGCGCTGGTGCTGGTATTCGCGGGCGTAAAGACCGTGAACCAGGGCACCAACTGGACCATCGAGCGATTCGGCCGCTACACGCGCACACTGTCCCCGGGGCTGCACCTCATCGTGCCGTTCGTCGACGCGGTCGGCCGCAAGATGAACATGCAGGAGAACGTCCTCGATATCCCGCCGCAGAAGGTGATCACCAAGGACAACGCCAGCGTCCAGGTCGACGCCGTCGCCTTCTACCAGGTGATCGATGCAGCGCGCGCGGCCTACGAGGTGCAAAATCTCCATCTCGCGATTACCAACCTCGCGCTAACCAACATTCGCAGCGTGATGGGTAACATGGCGCTCGACGAGGCGCTATCGAAGCGCAACGACATCAACAACACGCTGCTCGCCGTGATCGACCAGGCGACCGGCCCGTGGGGCGTCAAGGTGTTGCGCATCGAGGTCAAGGACATCGCGCCGCCCGACGACATCGTGCTGGCGATGGGCCGGCAGATGAAGGCCGAGCGCGAGAAGCGCGCCACGATCCTCGAGGCCGAGGGCGTGCGCGAGTCGAGCATCCAGCGCGCGCAGGGCGAGAAGCAGTCGGCCATCCTCATCGCCGAAGGACGCCGCGAGGCGGCGTTCCGCGATGCCGAGGCGCGCGAACGCCAGGCCGAGGCCGAAGCCCGGGCCACCGCCGTCGTGGCCGAGGCGATCGCCGGCAACGGCACGCAGGCGATCAACTATTTCCTGGGCACCAAGTATGTCGAGGCCCTCGCCAAGATGGGCTCGTCGAACAACGCCAAGATGTTCTTCCTGCCGGTCGAGGCGTCCGGCGTGATGGCGTCGATCGCCGGCATCGGCGAGCTCGCGCGCGAGGCACAGGCGCGCGGGATCGCGGCCGAGGCGGCCAACCGTTCGCGCGGCTCCGTTCCGCCGTCCGGTTGAGGGACGAAGATGATCTTCAAGGTCGAGTTCTGGTACTGGTGGGCGCTGGCGGCGATCCTGCTCGTCTGCGAGATGCTGCTGCCGGGCGCCGTGTTCATGTTCCTCGCGATCGGCGCCGCGGCATCCGGCTTCGTCCTTCTGCTCGCGGCCGACCTCTCGCTGGAAATCCAGCTCGTCGTGTTCGCCGTCGTCGCGGTCGTTTCGGCGGTGGCCCTGCGGCCCCTCCTGAAGCGGTTGCAGAACCGCACCGGCAACGTGACCCTCAATGCGCGCGGCGAGGCTCTGGTCGGAAGGATATTCGTGCTCGATCAGCCCATCCTCGGCGGCCGCGGCCGCATCAAGCTCGGGGACGGAAGCTGGTCCGTCACCGGACCCGACATGGTCGCCGGCGCCAAGGTACGCGTGGCGGCCGTCAGCGGGACCGAGCTCCGGGTAGAGCCGGCACCGTGACGCCGCGAACTCCCCGGTCAGCGAGCCGGGACGTAGACGGTTGACGGCGGCGGATCGGGCACCACCACGGCGGTCGCCGGAACCGGCGTCGGCTTCTCGACGACGGTGCGCTCGTTGCGCACCGTGCAGGCTGAAGCGGCGGCCACGATGACGACGGCAAGAATGACTTTCTTCACGGGGTGTTCTCCTTCAGGCTGGGCTGGAAGGTTCAACGGCGCGGACGCGCGGGGGTTGCGCTGGACGGGGGAGGGAGAATGAACGCCCGCTACGGCTGGGTGGTGGTGGGCGCGGGAGCCCTGATCTCCTGCGTGGCGATGGGATCGGCCTTTTCGCTGGCGATCTTCCTGCAGCCGATTTCGGTCGACACCGGATGGTCACGGACCGGCGTATCGAGCGCCGCCACCGTGCTCTTCATCGTCATGGGCTTCTCGGCTTTCGGCTGGGGCTGGCTGAGTGACCGCTGGGGCGTGCGCCCGGTGATCGTCGCCGGCGCGCTGCTGCTGGGGATCGGCCTGGTGGCCACCAGCTACGCGGCCGACCTGCTTCGCTTCCAGCTCCTGTTCGGCGTCCTGATCGGCACCGCCGGCGGCGCCTTCTATGCCCCGCTCATGACCATCGCCATGGCCTGGTTCGAGCGCCATCGCAGCCTCGCCGTGGCGCTGATCTCGGCCGGTACGGGGATGGCGCCGCTCCTCGTCGCGCCGATCGTGCGCGCACTGATCACCGCCTATGATTGGCGCACCGCGATGCTCGCTCTCGGCATCGGCGCCACCGCGGTGGTGGTGCCCGCCGCGCTGCTGATCCGAAAGCCGCCGCCCGCCATTCCGCCCCAGGGCATGCCGGCGCATCGCGACGGCGCCAGGTCCTCGCAACCGCCGATGACGGCGGCGCAGGCCTTCCGCACCCCCGCTTTCGCAGCGATCGCGCTGACCCACTTCTGCTGCTGCGCCGCGCACTCCGGCCCGATCTTCCACATGGTGACCTATGCCATCGGCTGCGGCATCGCCCCGATGGCGGCGGTCAGCGTCTTCGGCGTCGCCGGCCTTTCCGGCCTGGGCGGCCGCCTCCTGTTCGGCGTGTGCTCCGACAGGTTCGGCGCCAAGCCGGTGCTGGTGATCGGCCTGCTGACCCAGGCAATGGCCGCCGGCACCTACATCTTCGTCAGCCAGCTCGGCGAATTCTATGCGCTCGCCGTCGTCTTCGCGCTCGCATACGGCGGCGTGATGCCACTCTACGCCACGCTGGTGCGCGAATACTTCGGTCTGCGCATCATGGGCACGGTGTTCGGCGCAGTGTCCGCCATCGCCAATTTCGGCATGGCGCTGGGGCCGGTGGCCGGCGGCTGGGCGTTCGACAGATTCGGCGGCTACGGGTGGCTCTACGTCGGCTCGTTCGGCATAGGCCTCGGCGCGGTGGCGGTCGCACTGACCTTCAAGCCGGTGCCGCGGCCGGCATCGCTTGCGGTCCAGCCTGCCTGAGCCGGTGCCGTATGGACGCATCTTCAATTCCTCCCTGCGCGAAGCGCTGGGAGGTGTCGCGGTAATCGGCGGCGGAGGGATCATGGGCAACGCGACTGGTGCTCATGACCTCTCCGCCCTGCGGGGCACCTCGCCGGCTTCGCCAGGGCGGACGTCGAAATGCGTTCATGCCGTAGAGCCTGAAGAAGGGGGGAGAAGAGGATGAATGTCAAAGCCATCGCCGCGGCTGTCGCCGCCTTGTGCCTGCCATCGATGTCGGCGCTCGCCGCCGACCCTGCCGCGATCGCGCGCGGCAAGTATCTCGTCACCATCGCAAGCTGCCACGACTGCCATACGCCCGGCTATTTCCTCGGCAAGCCCGACATGGCGCGCTACCTCGGCGGTTCCGACGTTGGCTTCGAGCTGCCCGGCCTCGGCGTGTTCGTCGGGCCCAACCTCACACCCGACAAGGCGACCGGCCTGGGGAGCTGGACCGATACGCAGGTGGTTGCCGCGATCCAGACGGGCGCCCGTCCCGACGGGCGGATGCTGGCGCCGATCATGCCGTATCACGCCTTTGCCAGCCTGACGAAGCCGGACGTGGCGGCGATCGTCGCCTTCCTGCGCAGCCTGCCGCCCGTCGGGCACAAGGTGCCCGGCCCGTTCGGCCCGACCGAGACGCCGACCACCTTCGTGATGAAGATCGTCCCGCCCGGCACCAGGTAGACGTCCTCCGGGAAGGGGCCTCTTGACGGCGGCGCGTGCGGGCCCGATAGTTAACCATTATGTTAACTGTTATCCGCCAGAGAGGACGGACATGAAGCTCCACTACGGCTGGGTCGTGGTCGCCGCCGGTGCGCTGATGGGCTGCGTCGCCATCGGTTGCCTCTTCACGCTGGCGGTCTTCCTTCAACCGATGGCCGACGAGACCGGCTGGTCGCGCACCGGCATCTCGACGGCCATGACGCTCGATTTCCTGGCGATGGGCGTGGCGGCGTTCGGCTGGGGCGCGCTGACCGACCGCTTCGGCCCGAAGATCGTCGTGCTGTCGGGCGCGGTGCTGCTCGGACTGGGCCTCGTGCTGGCGAGCCGCACCACCAGCCTGCTGCAGTTCCAGCTCGTCTACGGCCTGATCGTGGGCATCGCCGCCGGCGCGATCTTCGCGCCGACCATCGCCACGGTGACCGGCTGGTTCGACAGGCATCGCAGCCTTGCGGTATCGCTGGTCTCGGCGGGCATGGGCGTGGCGCCGATGACCATCTCGCCGTTCGCGGGCTGGCTGATCTCGGCCTACGACTGGCGGACCGCACAGCTCGTGATCGGCATCGCCGCCTGGGCGCTGCTGATCCCGACGGCGTTCCTCGTGCGCCGCGCGCCGGCGGCCGGCAGCGGGGGCGTGGCCGCGGCGGCGTCGGACGACAACGGCATGACCGTCGGCAAGGCATTGCGCTCGCCGCAGTTCATCGTCCTGTCCGCGACCTTCTTCGCCTGCTGCGCCATGCATTCGGGCCCGATCTTCCATACGGTGAGCTATGCGATCGCCTGCGGGCTGGCGCCGCTCGCCGCGGTCACGATCTACAGCGTCGAGGGGCTGGCGGGGCTGGGAGGCCGCGTGATCTTCGGCCTTGCCGGCGACCGCTTCGGCGCCAAGCCGACCCTCGTCGTCGGCCTGCTGATCCAGGCCTTTGCCGCCGGCGCCTATTTCTACACGAGCCACCTCGGCGAGTTCTACGCCGTCGCCGTCGTGTTCGGCGCGGCCTATGGCGGCGTGATGCCGCTCTATGCCGTGATCGCGCGCGAATACTTCCCGATGCGCATCATGGGCACGGTGTTCGGCGCGGCGGCCATGATCTCCAGCCTCGGCATGGCGCTGGGGCCGGTCCTGGGCGGCTGGATCTTCGATCACTTCGGCACCTACGGCTGGCTCTATGTCGGCTCGTTCGCCGTCGGCCTCGGCGCGACCGCGATCGCGCTCCTCTTCCCGCCGTTTCCGTCAAACCAGCGTGCCGCAGCAGCTACGGCCGGGTGATGGTCAGCTTCCGGTCAACTGCAGTGCTGCTCTCACGGAGCGGCTTTGTTCGCCGCGTTGTCTCTCGATGCCGCTTCGTGACCTCTGAGATGATCCCGCATGAATTCATCGATCATGCTGGTGTTGTAAAGATGCTCAACCAAAGCCGAAACGCCGACTCGCATGGAGTTGGCCGCTGCGAGAACCGTATCAACATCGATTTTTCCCCTGGGAAAGAAAAACCGATGAAGCAGGCTGCGCGGCATGAGGAACATGGCCGCGAATGCGTTGGCACGTTTTTCTATGCCGGGAGGGGCCCAAGGGCCGCTGATGTGCGCTACGCGCCGTGCACGCGTTCGATCGTAGAGTAAATGAAACAACTCGTGCGCGAGCGTAAACCGCTTTCCCGTATCGGTCGAGTTGTAGTCACTCGTCTTGTTGATCACGACTACCGGCGAATAGCCCGAGCCTGCAATGGCTACGCCGCGAATGGTGCTCGTCTTGAGCCTTTTCTCGACGATCCCGACGCGCAGTTCGTCGAGAATCTCTCTCACATCGATAAATGCCGCCTTGCCGGGCAAAGAGAAAGTCTCGAGGAGCTGCTCCGCGAGGTCGTACCCTTCCTCAAATGGTGCGGCCAGAGGCGATCCGATGCCGTCGTCGACCAACCTCCGCAATTCGGGAATTTCTGCATCTCCGGTATTCGATGCGAGAAGTGCCAGCAGCGTGCCGATATCCTGTGAGCCGATATTGGGATTGACTCCGCCAAACATGAGGACGGCGTCGTCGAGCTTCGCGATCGCGGGTATCTTCTCCAGGCGCTCGCTGTTGTCGCCCACATTCAGCTTCTCCCGTACGGCGTTCACCTTCTTGAACAGCGCTTCGGGCAGATAGCGCGACTCCAGTCTTGCAGTTGGCAGATGCCTCAGCGTCGAGATTTGCGCCTCAAGCTGTTCTATCGAGGCTCTATCGCTTGAGGAAAGCATTGCAGGGGCCGTTGCGGCAACCCAGTTGAGGGCTTCCCATAGCGGGCCTGCAACGTCTGAAACAGGCATCGTTGCGGCGCCGGGACCCAACGTAAAGCGGAACCCGTCGGGAGAGTACACAGGCTGTCGTGCGGTCCACGAAACCTCGATCTCATCCCTCAACCGCCGAAAGACCAGATCCGGATACAACGCGCTTGGATCGGCCGAGCGAAGAGCATGACGCGACCACCATGCCTGAGCACCCGCATAATCGTCCTGAGCGTCATCCCCGGCATCTATCAGACGTCTCAAGGCCAAAAAGACAGTCGTGGCCGCCGGTGCGGCGCTGTTGTCACGCCACGCAAAGCGCTCTTCGTGAAGGAGTGACACCCAATTTTCTGCAAGCCATTCGAAAACAGGCAACAGATACCACTTCACCGTATCCGACATGTCATCACCGAACTGATTCCGGGTGAGAACATGGTGGGCGACCGTGAGGCGAATTTCGCCGGTTGACCACCCGCCGTGAGCCGGCCGGCGTCCACGGGGTTCGGCATCGTCGAGCCATCGCACCGCGACCTCGAAGCGCGCCGGATTGCCAAAGGATGCGAGCTCGATCATTGCATGTCTGTTTCGAGAGGCCAAAAAAAGTCGTTCCTGTCGAAGCGGAAGAATCTCTTGATCTCGCGGCGCTGTACCTTGCCGTCCTTCATCCACGCTTGTCGGATTGCGTTGGGGACGCTCTCCCACGGGATGGGATAGCCATGCCATGTGCCGTCTGCCGTTGATTTCGCCTCGAACGCGATGCCTCGTTCTGTCGCGTAGCGACGGCCTGTCCTGGGGTCGACGTTCGCTCCGACAAAAAGTGTTGCCGCCCTTGTCTTGCTCCAAGCGTGTTCGTGGGCATCCGCGCCGAAGCCGCCTTCGGGCGTGTCATGAGTCCACTCGGGGCAGAACGTACCCTTCTGCTCGCCCGTGGGGCGGTTCTTGTGCTTCGAAGACCCACGATAGGTCGGCGTGTCTGATGCCTTGGGATTTTGCATTGTGCATTCGGCAGACGTGATCAGACTCTAACGATGGGATGGCGTCAGGGAAGGGCTAAAATGCTCATCCTCCAATCACCTTCTTCTCGATCATGCAGTGGATGCCCTTGTTGCCGTCCACCGTCTGGGTGACGTGGAGATCGGCCTGCAGGCTGCACAGCATATAGGCGTCCGACGCCGACAGGCCGGTCCTCGCGCCGATCAGGCGGATCATGTCGCGCAGCGCTTCCTTGGCGGCGTCGTCGAGGTCGGGATCGAATCCGTGCGTGATCCAGTGCGTCGCCGTTTCGGCGCGCGGGTTGTTGAGCTTCATGTCCTTGCGCACGGTGAACCTGAAGGTGCCGCTGAGGCTGGTCTCGAGCGCGGTCAGGTTGACCTCGCCGTCGCCCTGCACGCCATGCCCGTCGCCGGTCGAGAACAGGCCGCCGTCGGCGAACACCGGGAAATATACCGTGGTGCCGACCTGGAAATGCCTGTTGTCGATGTTGCCGCCGAAGGCGCGCGGCTCGATCGAGCTGCAGGCGCCCCATTCGGCCGGCGGCGCCACGCCCATGATGCCGAAGAACGGGCGGAGCTGGATCTCGAGGCCCCATGGCATGGTGCAGACGCCGCGATTCGAATCGATCGGAATGTGCGTCAGCCTGTAAAAGGGGAAGTCCTCCGGCAGGGTGCCGGCCAGCGGTCGCTGCACGTTCCAGCCCCAGTTGGTGCGGAACTTGATGTCGAGCACCTCCACGGCCAGCACGTCGCCGCGCTCGGCGCCTTCGACATGCACCGGTCCGGTCAGGATGTGGCGGCCGAGATGCGGCGTGAGCTTGGCCAGGATCTCGCGATGCTCGGGCAGCACGTTCAACGGCGGCTCGGGCAGGATCTCCCGCGAGCCCGACACGCAATGGATGGTAGCGATGTCGCCCGACTTGATCCGAAGTTGCGGCGGCAGCTTGCTGTCGAAATAGCCCCAGTGGCAGGTCTCGGGCGAGGAGTGAAGTTCGTGCGTTGCCATGCGGTCCCCCGGGTTGCCCGGCGTTTGAAGCACGAAGCATGCTCCGGGTAAACTCACTGGTATCCCGGGGCTGGAAGCACGGCTCTCCAGCAAGCATGTTTCGGATGTCTCGGCAGATCGCCTATACAAGACAATGATCAAGTCGATCGCTCGATCCGCGGCGCGCAACACTGCGACGATGGCCAGCGCGTGAATTACCGACACGGCTACCACGCCGGAAATTTCGCGGACGTGCTGAAGCATCTCGCGCTGGTCGAGTTCCTTCGCCTGCTGACGGGCAAGGACAAGAAGTTGTTCGTGCTCGACACGCATGCCGGGGCGGGCGGCTACGATCTCGCCGCGGACCTGGCACCGCGTACCGGCGAGGCGGAGGGCGGCATCGCGCGGCTGATGGCGGCACGGCGCGCGGGCATGCCCGCCGCCGCGCTGCGCTATCTCGCGGCGGTGGCTGCATACGACCGGAAATTCGGACCGGCAGGCGGCACGCTCCGCCGCTATCCGGGTTCGCCGCGCCTGGTGCGGGCAGCGTTGCGGCCGGGCGATCGCTTCATCGCCTGCGAGCTGCATCCGCGGGAGGCGCTCTCGCTGAAGCGCGAGTTCGCGGGCGACCGGGCGGTCGAGGTGCGGCAGGCCGACGGCTACCACGCGCTCAAGGCGCTGCTGCCGCCGGTCGAGCGGCGCGGCCTCGTGCTCATCGACCCGCCGTTCGAGGCGGTAAACGAGTTCGACGAGCTGGCTCGTGCGCTGAAGCAGGCGCTGCGGCGGTTCGCGACCGGCTGCTACGCGATCTGGTATCCGGTCAAGGACGAGGAGGCCGTCGCGCGCTTCCTCGCGGGGCTGGCCGGCCTGAAGGCGATGACGCTGGAGCTGCGCCTGCCGCCGTCGGCCGAAGGGAAGCTGTCGGCTTGCGGGCTGGCGGTGATCAATCCGCCGTGGAAGTTCGACGAGGCGATGGCCGAGGCGCTGCCGTGGGTGGGCTCGGCGCTTGGCGCAACGCCTGCCATGGCGACGGTTCCGGCATGAGGATCGTCAGGACGAAGGATACGAAGCACAGCGCCGCGCCGCCCAGGATCGCGCCGGTGTAGGAGCCGAAGAAGTCGTAGGCATAGCCCGCGACTGGCGAGCCGAGGAGCGCGCCGAAGCCGACGCCGCCGTAAAGCGCGCCGATCACCGAGCCGAGCGCGCGGCCGCCGAAATAGTCGGCGGCGAGCGATGGGGCGATGGCGACGAAGCCGCCGTAGAACGCGCCGAACAGCAGCGCGAAGGCGATCAGCGCCGGTCCGCTGGTCGAGGCCGACCACACGATCAGCATGACACCCGCACCGACATACATCATCGCGAAGGACAGCCGGCGGCCAAGCCAGCTCGTCAGGCTGGCAAACAGGAAGCGGCCCACGGTGCTGCCGATTCCGAGCAGAACGATCAGCATCACGCCGAAGCCCTCGCCCAGGCCGATATCGCGCGCATACGGCACGAGATGCACGAACGGGGCGAACAGGCCGAACGACATCAGCAGGGCGCCGGTGTAGATCATCCAGAACGGGCGCGAGCGCACGGCCTCTCCCAGCGTGAAGCCGGCTGCGATGACGTCGACGCCGCCCGGCGCCGGCGGGTCGCCGTCGGGACCGAGGCCGTAGCGCTGCGGCGGCGGGCGGATCAGGAGGCCCGCGACCAGTGCGCCGGCCGCCGTGATGCAGGCAAGCACGAGATAGGTCTTGCGCCAGCCGATGGCGGCGATCAGCTCGTGCGCCAGCGGCGCACCGATCAGGGTTCCGACACCGATTCCGGCCACGGCGAGCCCGCTCGCCGTGCCGCGCCGGCGGACGAACCAGCGCTGCACCGCCGCGACGCTCGGCACGTAGGAGAATCCGACGCCCAGGCCGACGCCCAGGCTGTAGCCGAGATAGACCTGCCACAGCGCCTCGGCTTGGGCCGCGATCACCAGCCCGAGCGAGATCGCCAGCAGTCCGCCGGTCACGACCGGACGCGGCCCGAGCCGGTCGGCGATCAGGCCGGCCGGCAGGCCGAGCAGGAAATAGAGGAAGGCCGAGATCGAGAAGACGAGGGAGGTCTCGCCGCGCTGGGCACCGAACTCCGCTTCGAGCGGGCCGAAGAAGGCGGCGAAGGAATAGGCCACCGCGTAGCCGGTGAGCATGCAGACGAACGCGCCGGCGACGACCCACCAGCCGGCGAAAATCCGGGGCGACGAACTCACTTCGCGTCTTCGGGCTTCCAGCCCCACATCGCGAAGGCATCCCTGGCGACCTGGGGATCGAGTTCCTGCTCGACGATCTCGACGCCTTCCGAGAGCGTATCGACGGCGACCCTGAGGCCCTCCAGCCGGGCGTGACGCTTGTCGTCGCTGGCAATGACGTGCCACGGCGCATGCCTGGTGTCGGTCTTCTCGAGCATGTCGTCGTATGCCTCGAGATACTGCGCGCGCTTGCCGATGTTGCGGAAATCCTCCGGCCCGATCTTGTAGCGCTTGTGCGGGTTCTCGAGGCGCTTGATCATGCGCCGCCGCTGTTCCGCCTCGCTGACATGGACCAGCAGCTTGACGATGCGCACGCCGTCATCGACGAGCATGCGCTCGAATTCGTTGATCTCGCGGTAGGCGCGCTGCCAGGCCTCCTTGCTGCAATAGCCTTCGATGCGCTCGACCAGGACCCGGCCGTACCAGGTGCGGTCGAAGATCGCCCAGTTGCCGGGCGCCGGCAGCCGCATCCAGAAACGCCACAGATAGTGCCGGCCCTGCTCGTAGCCGGACGGCGCGCCGATGCGCTGCACATGGGTCGAGCGGGGCTCCAGCCCGTAGACCATGCGCTGGATCAGCCCGCCCTTGCCGGCGGCGTCCCAGCCGTCGACGCCGATGATCGCCCGGCCGCCGTTGCGCAGGTGATGGACCTGGAGATCGAGGAGCCGGTGCTGCAGCTTCTTGAGCTTGTGTTCGTAGGTCTCCTCGTCGAGTGGACCGTCGATCATCTCGATCTTGTCCAACTTCGGCCATTTTCCCATTGCTTCCTCCGCGCCCGGATCGTGCCACAGGCGATTGACACCAGCGAGAGGCCCGACGAGTAATCCCCGCGATGGCCGAGCCTGATCCTACCCTCCGCTACGTCGAGCGCGGCGGCGCCTCCGTGCTCGAGGTTGGCGGCACCTGGACCGTTTTCAGCATGAAGGGGCTGCGGCCCCGGGTCGACAAGGCCCGCCGTGCCACGCGGGGCGGCGCCACGGCGATCGCGCGGGTCGACGCCACGAACGTCGAACGGCTCGACACGGCGGGCGCGCTGGAAATCCTGCAGCTCGCCGGCGGCGGTCCCGACATGACGGTCGAGACCTCGGGCGCGCACCATGCCGACCTCTTCAAGGTCGTGCAGGGCAGCATGTGCGCGCCGCCCAGGTCCAGGCATGTCGACTGGATCACGCACTGGCTCGAGGAGCTCGGCCGCGACCTGGTCGGCCTTTTCTGGCAGACGGTCAGTCTCTGCGCCTTCATGGGCGAGATCATCGTCGTCTTCCTCGCCGCCTGCGTGCAGCCGCGGCGGTTTCGCATCGGCGCGGTCGTCCGCCAGATGCTCGAGGTCTGGATCAAGGCGCTGGTGATCGTGGGGGTGCTGACTTTCCTGATCGGCGTGGTGATCGCCTACCAGGGCGTGCAGCAGCTGCGGCAGTTCGGCGCCGAGACCTTCACGGTGGAAGCCGTCGGCATCGGCATGTTCCGCGAATTGGGCGTGCTGCTGACCGCGATCATCGTCGCCGGCCGCTCGGGCAGCGCCTTCACCGCCCAGATCGGCACCATGCAGGTCAACCAGGAGATCGACGCCATGCGCACGATCGGGCTGAACCCGATCGAATGGCTGGTGCTGCCGCGTATCCTCGCGCTGGTCCTGTCGATGCCGCTGCTTGCTTTCTGGGGCGACATGACCGGCCTGCTGGGCGGCGCCGTCGCCTGCATCTTCTATCTCGACTTCACCCTCGTGCAGTTCTTCGACCGGCTGCGCGACACGGTCGGCATCTGGCACTTCTATACCGGCATGATCAAGGCGCCGGTGTTCGGCTTCATCATTGCCGCGATCGGCTGCTTCGAGGGACTGCAGGTCCGTGGCAGCGCCGAGAGCGTCGGCCAGCTCACCACCCGCTCGGTCGTCGAATCGATCTTCTGCGTGATCGTGCTCGACGCGGTGTTCTCCATCATCTTCCTGCTGGCCAACGTATGACGGCGGGAGACGGCCGGAGGGGGGAGGGCGCCCCGAAACCCGAGGGCGGCCAGCTCGTCGACCATCGCGACGGCCGCGAGGTCGTGCTGAAGTTGCGCGACGTGCGCACACAGTTCGGCGACAACGTCATCCACGATCATCTCGACCTCGACGTCTTCCGCGGCGAGGTGGTCGGGCTGGTCGGCGGCTCGGGCACCGGCAAGTCCGTGCTGCTGCGGACCATCATCGGCCTCAATCCGCTGCGTCACGGCCAGATCGACATCCTCGGCGTGAACACGCGCGCGGTGTCCGGCAAGGCGGAACAGGCCTGCAGGCACGGACGGGCGTGCAGTTCCAGGACGGCGCGCTGTTCTCTTCGCTCACGGTGGCCGACAACATCATCGTGCCGATCCGCGAGCATGCCGGGCTGGACGAGCCGCTGATGCAGTCGATCGCGGCCCTGAAGATCGCCATGGCCGGGCTGCCGCCCGATACCGGGGACAAGAAGCCGTCGGAGCTCAGCGGCGGCATGCGCAAGCGGGCGAGCCTGGCGCGGGCGCTCGCGCTCGATCCGGAGCTGCTGTTCCTCGACGAGCCGACCGCCGGGCTCGACCCGATCGGCGCTGCCCATTACGACGAGCTGATCGGCCAATTGCGGCAAAGTCTGGGCCTGACGGTCCTGATGGTGACGCACGATCTCGATAGTCTTCACGCGGTATGCGATCGCATCGCCGTCCTGCTCGACAAGCGCGTCGTGGTAGGTACCATGGAAGAGATGCTCGCATACGATCACCCGTGGGTCCGGGAATATTTCCACGGACCCCGCGGCCGGGCCGCGATCCGGCAGGAGTAGACGGCGTCGCATGGAAAAAAGAGCACCCTACGTACTGATCGGTGCGGCGGTGATGTTGTTCATCGCAGCGACCGTCGGCTTCGTGATCTGGAAGCTGCGCGCGGGCGACCAGAGATCCTACGCCTACTACGTCATCCTGTTCTCGGGCGACGTGCAGGGGCTGACGCCCGATTCGCCGGTCTACTATCGCGGCCTACGCGTCGGCCGCGTGGCCGACATCTCGCTGACCGCACGGACCGATGTCCAGCGCAGCACCGGCCGCGAGCGGCTCACGGAGAAGATCCAGGTCACCGTCGCGGTCGATTCGCACATCGACATCCGGGAGCGTTCCTATGCGGTGTTCGAGAAGCCGTTCATCGCCGGCGCCGCCTTCGTGCAGATCGTGGGCCGGGTCGACGTCGACCAGGTCAAGCCGAAGAAGAAGCTGGGCGACAAGCCCTATCCCGAAATCCGCGAGGGCGCTTCATTCCTGCAGGTCACCTCGTCCTCGGCGCAGGAACTTCTGGCGAAGGCGGGCACTACCGTCGACCGGCTGAACGAGCTGCTCAGTCCCGACAACATCCAGGCGTTCAGCGATTCGATCCGCAGCATCAACACGACGCTGGCCGGTATCGCCAAGCAGGACGGCGCCATCCAGAGCGCGCTGGCGCAACTGCCCGGCGCGGTCGGCGAGTTCAACAAGACCTTCGCGAAGCTCGATGCGCTGGCCGGCACGCTCAGCCTCGTCGCCATGGAGATCGGGCCGCAGGACGCCGAAACCAGGAAGGCGCTGGCCGGCAAGGAGCCCGGCGAGCTGCGCAAGGCGCTGGTGGAGGCGCGCGCCGCGCTCGGCAGCATCGACGGCGCCGCGG
>Ga0182738_1002578_pt1 | contig 21417 bp, 16 predicted proteins | sample eDN5th30CBELigMG_FD_128876 | JGI IMG/M metagenome (GOLD analysis project Ga0182738, IMG submission 128876) | Enriched Miracle-Growth compost microbial communities from Emeryville, California, USA - eDNA 5th pass 30_C BE-Lig MG (version 2)... ... | reverse complement strand
CTTTTGGCTTTAATGTTCCTCTACCCTAAAGATTTTATTATTATTATTATTATTATTATTATTATTATTATTTCATCGAGAGCAGTGCTCTCTCATACGGGATTACCGTGATATAATTCGTATATATATGCAATCTCACTCACTTCTTTAACTCTTTCTAAAGATTTTCGTCAACAAATATGAACTTTCCAACAACAACAAAAATTTGAAAACTTGAAAGAAGCGTTAAAATCAAAAGGCAAAACGGGGATAAATATGAACAAAATTTCAAAAGATTTTATTGTTTCTCAACTCAGATTTCCACTAATCTATATTAATATCTTGGCAGCCTCTGTCTAAACAATGAATGTTATCAGGAAAAAATAATGATGAAAACCTTCATTTGCTGGAAATTTGAAGATTTGCACAGTGACTTCTCAATTGTGAAATTCTGATTTTCATACCTAATGAAAAAAAAAATGTTCAGAATTGAAGAAAAAAAAGTATGAAAATCAAAAGACCCAACAAGGTTGGGGGGTCTTTTGATTTTCAGATCCTTGTTTCGGACGTTTAGTCAAAAAGCAAAAGATAAAAACAACCAAAAAAGATTTTTCTAAAGTTTTGCAAAAAGGCTAAATCTTCCCAAAAAAATTAGATGAGCAAAAAAGTATGAAGATCAAAGAGTATGAGATTCAAAAGATCTTACAGTAACAATGTCTATACTGATCGAGGTTAAGAATCTTCTGACTTAGTCTTTATTGTTGAAGATATTGCAAAGTCATTTCTTTGACTTGGAGCCTTCAGCAATAGGACATTAAATCTCTTCACTTGTACAAATTGACAGGAAAAAATTTGATGAAATTTCATATTTTTAACGTTCTTTGTTTATTTCTTCAATCCTTTTCTCGGTTTTTAATAAGTAAGTTATTCCCAAAAAAAAAAATTCATGAAAAATCTCATCCAATTTCAACCAAATCTTTGAAAATAAAAGAATGCTCTGAGATATTTTGACTCCAGGTTCCCCTTTTCTGGCAAAAAAGGGTGATGAGGCATAGACCTGGCAGGTGGGGAGAGTTTCCCCAGTAGCCTGGAATGTGACTTATCAGCAGTTTACAGTCTTTGTGGAGAACTCTTCTGGACTCAGGGAAGCAGACTTCATTTACTAAACTCATTTGAATGTAGAAACTATTTGCCAAATGATGTCGAAAGATCCTTCATTATCTTGACTTGAATTCAAGTGCATAACCTGTCGGCCATTTTTGAGCTTCATTCTTTCCTCAAGTTATTGGAAAGATATACTTCTGAAACGAGAAAATTTCTCAAAAAAATTTTCACCAAAAATCAATCAAAAGTTATGCTATGAATACATTAGCTCTTTTGATCATCTCTGAATGTTTGTTGGACCGATTCCTTTGAGTTTTCCTGTATTCTTAACAGTCTATTAAACTGAGTATTATCTAATTTCAGGCCTCAATATATATAGAAGGAAAAAGGAAGGATAATGGCGGAGAGACTAATTGTGTCACTTTTTAGCCTAAACTCGACCCACAATGAAATTTCAACTTGGCGGAGTCCGATAAAATTATTCGTAGTTGGAATGATTATTTGTAGCTTCAGCTTGAGCAATGAAGGATCTCTCCTCACATGCCGTGTTTCTTCTAGATTTTTCTTTAAAAAAACTCTAGAGACTAAAACTTCTATTGGTTCACTCCAGTATGTTGATAAAATATCAGATCATATTATTTTCAACGCTGCCATCCAACTCAATAACAGCCGACCGAAGACTGTCACTGTGTGCAACAGGCAACTCTTATCGCAAGGGCCCAAGTTACTCCCTAAGTCCAATACCATGCCCAACTACATCGAGTCTTATCAAAAAGCATCCACCCCTATGAAACCTGGCTTTATCGCTTCTTAAAAATTGTCAGTTGAGTCACTTCATTGAATTGAGCCCTCCAAACCTTTAAGGAGCAAAAAGTTTCAATCCTCTTTCTTCTCCTCGGCCCTGAAAATTAGGAAGGGGATACTCTTTGAGTCTTTATACATATCAAAAAGGAAAAAGGGCATTGATTAAACCTTTTTGGTATTTTGAACTCAGCATTTGAGCCAAAGATGTGACTATTTGAATGATGCAGAATAGAGTCTTCAGGTGCTTTGGTTCTTCAAAAATCGACTTGGAAAAATCCACAGATCAGAAAATTCATTGTAAACCCAAATATTTTGAGATTTCCTTTTGAAGTTTGAATAAACTTCTCTCTAACGAAAAATTTGTTTGGTTCATTTGCGGGGGGAATTTCTTAAATATTTTTCTGAAGCCTAAAGCAAAGAAAAGTATCCATAAAGGCTCTTGACTTTTATCTGCTTAGCTTCTTCAATTCTCTGCAAACCTTCAAAATCCTACATATTTTTAGGAGGAAGAGGAATTATTGGAGAGTCAAAATCTCTTAAACTTTGAAGTCCAATTGAACTTTTCTTTTCCAAGAGAGTTCACTTTTTTGGTAGTTGTGAAACAGAAATCTCATATTTCTTTCTCTTTCGTTATTCCGTTCTTCCCGGCTGCCAAGGCCGTCCTCTTTCTCAAACTGAACCAAGGGGAGCAATCGAAGAATATTCTGAGAAGAAATAAGGACATTTTATCGTTTTCTCAAGGTTCTGCTTTTTGCTTTATCCTGATGTTTTCAACTTGCAGATGATATTTTAAATCTCTCTGAAAGTGAAGTGCAAAGTGGTTCAGAGGGCATGATGCAGAGGGGAAGAAGGGAAAAGGATACCATATTTTGAATTTTTTAAAGAATGCTTTTTGGGGCAAAGGAGAAAAAGAAGAATGAAGCAAAAGTCTTTTCTAAATAAAAATGAGATCAGAGCTTTCTCAATATCAGATTTGCAAGGATATGCCCTTCTTTTAATGTATCATAAATGCCTCGATTCAGAATATTTAAGGTCAGTTTTGAGTGAAGGATGCCTTCTCAATGAAAAGCCATTTTCAAATTGAGCAAACAATATAAAGTCCTTGGCACAATATTTTGCAAATGATCTTTCATGGCGGGACTCTGGAGGCAAGGTTGAAAGTTAATAAATCCTCAAAGCTGAGAATCTGAGCGTACAGCTTTCCGAATTTATTCATGGAAAGATCTCCCAGAGAACCAAAACCTTGTAAATTACTCCCGAGCAGACCATTCGTGATCAACTGTTTTTGGTCTTGGCAATTTAAAGATCGATTGAGACAGAGCCCGAGGAAGATGAGCCTGGTAGGAGGGCAAGCAGTGTGAAGGGAAGAAAGCTAGACATTCATTAATATCTCATTGTATTCTCAGAATGAAGTTGTGAACTTTAAGCTATCTAAGAAAACTAAATCGGATATGGCTTTTTCTTAAGAATATAAATCTCAGCGTCAAAGAAGTCGGAGATTTTAGTGAGATTCGTACTCTAGCAAGAGTTTTCATATGAAAATGCTTTAAGGATGTTACAAGGAGGACTGCATAATTCAAGTACTACTTTCGAATTACTGTATTCTTTCGTTGGATTGCTTGTCTGGATTTCACTTGTTTGTAGAGAAGAAGAATTATACTGTCTCGCAATTTATGATCACGAAGGATAGATCAAGAAACAGGAATTGCCAGAAACCATCAAGCTAACAATTCTTGTTGCCAATCTTTTTACCAAGATTGATCAAGATTGAATAGTTTGTATGAGTGACCCTCGAATTTTTATCTCTTCAAATCATCACACATTCCACCTTGATCAATCATAATCACTTTTTTTATTTCAAAAGCTGGAAATACAAGTAATTGAAAGAATATTGGCTTCTCGCAATTTCCCCCACAAAGAAACCTCAACCCAAAAGCTACGAGACTTTGGGACCGTGATGTGATGATTTAATAGGGAACCAAGCGACTCTAACCAGATACTCGATTCGGCTGCAATACACTTGAATTCAAATAGATCTTTTAGAGTTGAATCTTCTAGAATCTTTGGCGAGTTTTATTGGTAAGAGAGTTGATCCTTTTCGATGACATTTGATGAGGATTACCTTCGAAATTCAGTTGAGATCTATTCATGAAATCTTGAAAATCACCTGCTCTCTCAACAAGAATTAAACTCAAAAGAAAAAATTTTCCAAATGAAATCTTCTTCTTTTGAAGCATTTGATTTGAGGTTCGAACCCAGTCATCCACCCACCCATATCCCACTCTAGAAAATATGAAATTTTCATTAAGCGAGAGAGTGATGATAGAAATTTGATTTCATATCTTGAGCAATGAAATAAAATTTGATTCAGGCAATCCTTGCTGAAATAATTGCCAAAGCCAGCTACCTCAAAATTCATCAACTCAGGAGCAATTGAATTTCTCATACTTCTGTTTTGTTTGTGAGAACTTGATCGCTTTCACATCAGAAAGGTTTTTCCAAGAGTTAAAATCTCAGTGTTTTCAAGAGAAGAAGCAATCTAACAAAAAAAGGCCAAAATTTAATTTGAGCCCTCATATTGGAGCCATCATGAAATTCAGTCCTTTGAGATTCTCTACTGAAGAAAGCTTTGCACTCTTCAGTTTCTTATTAACCTCTTTTTGAAACAATGTTCCAAATATTCATCGGAATGCGACATAGTGGAGCCAACTAAATTTAGTGCAATTGTCTCATTGAACTAGGCAAGCAAAGAAAGTGAGTTAGAGCAAAAGCTGGGCATCTCATTATGGGAGTTGTAAAGAACCTCAACACTCTAGATTTCATCATCAAAGAAATAACTTGTGATTAGACGACTAAACTGAGGCTTGGAAAATACAAAGAAACTCTAATACAGATTGTAGTAAAAGATGTAATTTAAGGCCATTTCATGATCTATCTAGTTCTTTGAACCAATATGAGGATCATTCAAAAACTGTAAGAATGGCAGCTTCATTATCACTTCCCAAATGGTGAGGATCTGCGAAATTGAGCGTTGTTTAAGAAATCTCAGTAAATTAGCCATTGGGGCAGAGGAGGTTCTCTCTTATTACCAAAGTCTTCGGACCGAAAAGAGCTAATGAATCAGAGAGATTGCGAATGTTTGTTTCACAAAAATTTTCTTTGCATCTTTTTTCTTTCTACACGTTCCACGTAAAGTATATGTTGATAGAAGCAATTTATCTTTTATCATTGACTCTGCTTTGATGAATTTGACAGCGGATCACATTTCATCCAAAGAGTGTCTTTTCCCATCTATCACTATCTTCAAAAATGAGAGTAAAGGAGAGCTCAATAAGCCCAACCGATGAAGACTGTTGAAATCAAGGCTTCAGAATTGTTTCTAAATCAGAGAATTGAACCTCTTAAAATATCCAGATTCAGCACTTTTGAAAAAGAAATGTCTGTTTTTGAAATATTGCACGGGACAGAAGAGAAAAAAAAACCCAAAAGATTATTCAAGGTTTCGTAAAAGAAAAATTCTTTCACTCAGGGGTGGAAAATTTTTTTTTAAGGATCTCAGATTTTCGAGGCCAAATCTTTGAAAAAAAGGTGGGCTCTGGATCAAAAACTCCTGTCGAAATAAGGTCATTTTGAAAGAAAAAGGGGCCATTTTTTTGGCTCTTTCTCCTGGTGATGGAGAATTCTTCAGACCAGATTTTTTGAAATCCAGGAGCCCCAGAAAAAAGCCAATTTTTTTCCACTCTTCATACAATGACACCAAAGTGTGAGGGCATGAGTTCAAATGAGAGGAACAAATCACAACACAATTCCTTTCTCATCTTTCTGATTGACAATCGATCTGGCAAATTGCAATTCGAAGAAGTTCCCTGCTCATGAGATAACTTCAAAGTTATTGTTTCTCAAAGCCAAAATTTTCCATAGCACATTTATATTTTCTTTGCAATTCCAATCAATACTGTTGATATCTGAGACGATTCCAAAGCGCTGATGACTATTTTACAAGCATAGTTGGCAGGGCTACGACTGCTGAAAATCTCTCGGTGGAGATAGGCAAAGAGACTATCAAACTTGGTAGAAATATGCTTGGCAACAGAAGGATATGAAGAGAAACTTTCAACTACCTGAAGTTCTCTTTTCTGAAAAACTGTGTGAGTTCAGAAAACTGGTGTGGAGAGAAGAGTGCCTTGACTATTTAATAAAGCTTCAATCATCCTCTTGGGTTGGGTGTTTCAATACTATCCCAGACCCGGATTCAAATAATAGGAGGTTCTAACAATTTCTCAGCTATCATGGAGATAATTCTCGATTGGATTCAAGCAAGAATTATGTGTGACCAAAAGAAATCAACTCCAATTCTCAATCTGCAAACTCATCCTATTTTTTTCCAAATACCCTTCAGAGCACTGCAAATTTTCCTGATAATAATGTCTTCGCTCTGAACATACTATTCAAAATTGTTTCAGACTTTCCAAATACTAGCGAACCCATTAGAGCCAAGCAAAGGGAATCTAGCCAAAGCCATAGCTTTCCTCAGAGGCTCTTTCGTCTGAATTGTTTTCAATAACAGAGAAAGTACTCTCCCCAATTTGAGATCATCTCCGATCTTTGATGGCATTATTGCTGGATGTGTTGATTGGCGTCAAAAAGAAAGATCCATCATGTCAGCTATCTTGTTGAATTTTTGAAAGCTTGTCTTCTCTGGGTCAGGATTTATGAAAAAGAACATGAATCCTGCCCTGTCCAGTATCCTATGACCGGACACCTAACTCTACATCGTCTATGATATTTCAGCCAAGCTTTGATTTCTTTGATGAGATGTGAGGACTTTCAAGGTGTCCTTCAGGAAGAAATCTTATTCAAAAATTTTTATTATTTCGAAATATTGAATTTGCTTTGAGCGGGAATATTCTCAAAAAAATAAAAGAAGCTTGAATAAACTCACAAGACTCTTTCTCAAAAGTCAACCCCAACCTTCAAATCTTGTGTGAATCCTGTAGGAATTTCTATTGACATATTGATTTGAGAAAGATATATCAAAGCAAAGTCATAAAGCACTTTTTTCACGGTCTGTTTACCCTCTATGGTGTGAAAATCCACCACCTTGCGTTGAGAACTTTTTTATGGTGGGTTATGCCACCATGGCCTCAATCCATCAGTTTAAAGAAATGCTTCCCATTTCCTCAGCATTAGATCCCACAATTTCAATTTCGGAAGGATCAAGTGAATTTCTCAAACATTTCACAAATTCAAGGTTTCTTCCATTACGACAATTCTATCTGAAACCGAATTTTCGGAAAGTCAAAAGACAGAAGAGTTTTTATGAAATGGTGAAAATTTCTTGTCAACGATCCAAGTCATTGAAAAGATGAAACGTGGTGGCAATCCTTGATGATATTTTAATATCTGCAAGAATTCGCATTTTTGGCATGAAACCCTATTGGATCTTTTGTCAATTCAAACAAGGATGAATTCTCTCTGAAAGGACTCTCCAATCTTGATACGCTGGTGTAAAGAGTTGGAGTCCGATTGAATCACGATATAAATTCCAGATACCGATGAAGCTCTTGCAATGCTTCTGCACCGATGAAAACTGTGACGCGGATATATCTCTGAATAAATCTTATTGTCTTCTGAAAAGTCTTTCTTCAAACAGTTAAGAATTTCTTCGTTCTCTTTCGTCAAAAGTACGTTACGCACACTCTACTTTGGCTGAACTTGAAATTAAAAGAGTTCTTCAGCATTATCTTCTTGATATGCTTCCAAAAATAATTTGGGGGAACCAAAAGAGTGATGTGTGCTTCCGATTCCTGAGGCCCTTTGAGAGGGCAAAATGTTATTTCGTCTCTTTGAATATCGTTTCCATTTTTGCTTTGAATGGAAATTCAGAATAAAGGAATGGGCTTGAAATTCACTCGGATAAATACAGAAAAAATTATTGAAAATTCTCTGATACTTCATTCATATTCCCCAAAGATGGGAACCCGACCTGACCTGGCCAAACAAATCCATCCAAGACCAAGTGCTTCGAGCAATTGCTAATGAGTTTAAGAGACTTGAAATTCGGATTCTATGTTTTCAACTTCGGGTGAGAAAGTTGAAGGCTTTAAATAGAATTCCATTCTAAAGTGAGTTCAGAGCTCTTATGGCAAAGAAAACTTTGCTTTTTTCTCGAAGAAATTATATTGAGCGATGAATTCGACCTTTCCAAGGGTCTCGCGACAAAAGCCTAATAGCTTTGGAAACACACTCCAAAAGTCAAAAAAGCTTTCAATATCAAAATGAATGAAAAGAGACTGATTTCTGCCACTTGATTCATTTAAAAATGCCATCGTGTCCCCAACTCTCTGCAGTCCATATCTTTGAAAAGAAGAAAAACCGACCTGAAATCTCTCACAAAAGCTCTTGATACTTTCTTTTCTAAAGATGATACTGATAAGGAAATCTCACAATAATACAAAGAGAAAAATGGCGTATAACACTGAATTTAACTAATGTGTCCCCCATTCATGCCTCGAAAGCTCTTCAAATAGGCATCCTCTAATTGTTCTTTTTGAAGGGGATGCCGTTTCTAATTGATTATTTAAGCCAAAAGAATTTCTGTTGTCATTTCAGAATCTTCATACTCTTCTCCATTTTTAGTCTTGTCCTCCCCATAAAAAGCAGATCTTCTATTTAGTAAATTCAGTGTGAGTCATACTCTGAACATTTCTCTATTCAGTTGATTTTGAAACTTGGATTCCTGTCCCTGTGGAGTTGCTATGGAGAATCCCTTCGGACAGAGAATGTTCAAGTCTCAGAAAGTTTGCTCAAATCCTCTATGTTGAGCATTGGCTTTCAAAATAAAAGAGTCTCTGGGAGTTTTATGATAGCTTTGAGGAAAACTGGGCCTTGTAAACCCACTCTTGAGACTGAACTTTTAGCTCCATGGAGTGGAAAATAACTTGAGTTCCAATGAGACTCTTGTGAGATAGAGAGAGTTTATCTTATTGATTATTATATTGCACTTTCTTGAGATCAGTATTTCTCCAATTGAGGGAATTCTAAATAAATTGGGGAAATGTTGAGATCTCCTAAAATTCCCTGAGAGCTATATTGGCAAAGAGTCTGTCTTGAGTTCAATGGTAACCCAAGGCAACTACTTCTTTGTTGAGAAGCATAATTCAAGAGCTACTGGAAGATATTTGATCCCGCCACAGTTCTAAGCTTGAGCGGCAAGAGCTCAAAATTTTCGACCTATGACTAAAATAGACGAGGAAGACAAAAAAGGTGAACATTCAGGCTTGTCCTTATTCTGTCCGTCCCAGGCTTATCCTTGGAGATTTTGCCCTGGACAAAAATTTCCCTTTACCAAATCTCCTCGAAAAAACCTAAATCCAAGCAAATTCCTTTCACAAATAAAAACTTGAGGACAAGAATTTTTCTCTTCGAAAAACGACCCCAAAATACAGAGAAAGTTTTTGTCCAGAACATGTTCACGCCAGAATTTTCAAGGACAAGCACGGGACGGACCGAATAACGGCAAAATTTAGAGTTTATCATTTGAAAATATCTGATTTGTCTCTAAAGTGCATTGAAAAAAATTTTAATATTTCAAAAAACTCTCTGAAACGAAAAAACTTGTTTCTCAAAAAAAAAATCTCGTCATATCTGCTCTGAGAATTTTCCTCGTTGAATCTGGGGTTAAAAAAGATAAAATTATCACAATTCATTTTTCCAAAAAGAATCAACCGAACTTTTTTTTTGAGGGGTTTCAAAAGAGAAATGACCAGAGTATTTCCAAATCAGAAACTTTTTTGATGTCAACTAAAATGTTCGTATAATAAAAACTTGGTTGAGCTTACCATAATCAACAGAGTATCTCATCTCCATAACACTCTCAGACTCTCAAAAATACCAACACACCCATTCTTGCTCAGAAAAATTTCGAAAAAATTTTCAGCTCATAGTCAGTGTTTTTCCTAGGGGCAAAACTCTAACAAATTCTGCCCAAAATTTGGGCAATTCAACTTTTTTTCGAAATTTTGGGCAATTTCAAAAAAAGTTTTGCCAAAAAATTCAACACCGTTCGTAGAACATTCGAATCACGAATCACGTGAAAATCGTAGTAATCATCACAAAACAAATTTTTCCTTTTTTTAAAAAAAAAATTATTAAAGAAAAATAATAATAAAAAGTTACAATTTAAAATTCTTTAATGGTTCTTTGTTGCATTGAAAGGCAAAACAGAGAATAAGGGAGAATAATGAGTTAAGATTTTAAATTTCAGAGCATATTAAGTAAATAAAGTTAATGTCTTCATCAGTATAGTAAGAAGAGAAATTCTAATGGAAAATGAATTTTTGGACAATTCAAAAGTCTGAAAATGAAATTTAGGAAAAATGGGGCAATTGAAAAAAAATCTAGGAATAACACTGATCCAAGTGGTCTTTTTAAACTTTGAATTAATTTTCAAAAAAAAATTTTTTCCATCTCTGACCTCGGACCACTCTAAAAAAAAAGAAGTTGCTAGCTAAAATTTTTCAGTTTTTCAGCATCATTTATGCTATGGAAGTCAATTTTCATGAAGAAAGAAATTTAAAGATCGATCATTGAAATATCTATTTTAAATTTATAATTAGAAACGCTCAACAAATATCAACACATCGATAGAAAGATAAAGATAAAGGTCATCATCATTTAGATGTTTAAAGAAATTTGAATATCTTGAATTAAGACCTATATTTCTTCTGAAAAGTCGATAAGGACCTTCGACAAAAAAATTTAAACCCTTGTGATCCCCTTCGCATCTTTACGAGAATTAGAAATTTAAACCTTTTGTTCTTTTTATAACTCTCTCAAATAAAGCAGTGTATTGCTTCACATCTTCTCAATCCCCTCGATTTGCTTGATAACAAATTGGATTTTATTTATAACCCTAATAATACTCTTCTTCTTCTTCTAAATATTGGAAATTAAATTTCGAATCACTACAAATTAAATTCATTTAACGATCCGCTGCCGACCATTCGAACCAACTTAACAAGATGGTGCTTTCAATGGCTATAGGCTAGAAAACCTCTCTAAAAGATATCCATCCTAAATTTCTCTTCTCTGGAATTTAAAATAATTTACATACCATATGAAAAAAAACCCTTTTAAATGGTGAATAATGGATTTTAATTTTCACAATACAGATATTTAACAAAACAAAAATTCAGTTTTCTCAATTAAATCCATATAGAGAGAAAACACGAGTCGAAGGAGAAATTTCAGATATTCTCAAGTCAATGGATTCTCTGATCCCGAAACGAAAGAGCACTCCTGTGCTTGCAAATAGTGTCATTTATAATTTTAGTCATGACTCCACACCCTTTGATTCCCTTCAAAAAGTGCTAGGAAACATAAAATCTAGGACAAATGCTGCGTCTCGTTCCTCATCAATCAACAAGTTAAGGTACACTCCCACCAAGCTGCTTATGGTTGGACAGGAAGTTCAAGGAAAAACTACTGCCCCTGGTCCTGCTAAAAAGAAACCCGAAAAGACTCTTTTGCAAAAACGTCCAACTCTCCAAAACAACACCAACAGCAATAAGACTCCACAGCCAACAGAGTATCTCCCAACTTCTCCAACAAGCAGAATAAAAGAATATTCAAGCTCACCAGCGAAACAAGTTCCCTCTCAGGAAAGCTCAAGCAAAAAGCCTAAAGACATATCCACATTCACTTCTGCAGCAAGGAAACTCTCAAAACAAAAATCTTCTTCAAAAAATGACTTGCAAACTGTAAAGAGTCTCAACCTGGAAGAAGAGTATGCAGCAAGTGTGCTTTATAAAAGCATCAGCCAGTTATCGCAAAAAATTAATCTAGAGAAAAGCAAACAATCAAAATCTCAAAAGAAGATCGAGCCTTCTCCTGCTGCTCCAAATGTAACCAAGCATATCAACATTGTTCCCAATTTGGAAACTATTCAAATTGAGTTTAATACGCATTTACCCAACATTCTTCTAAGTGATAAGGAAAAAATGTCTTATGTCCAGAAAAGGATCAATGAAGTCACAAGAATGCGCAGAAAGGTCCTCGATGGAGAAATTGGAAGCTTCACAAACCAAAATGCTCTCAAAGCTCAATCAAAGCCCTTTAGCAAAAGTTTAGAAGCGAGAAGAGAAAGTAATTTTATTGACCCTTTCTTGAATAAAAGCAAAATACAAATGGATCATCACCAAGGATCTTCTTTCCAACCAGAAAAACGCCTAGAACTGCCGAGAATTCCCATACTGACCGAGCAAACATCAAATAGGATTTTACCAAGATCTCATCATCAAAGGGCTGAATCAATTCCATTGTCTGTCAGAAACTTTTCTCTTTTTGAAGAGCGAGAAAGATTTGGAAATTTTGACATTCTCTCCAAAGAAAAATTCTCGTTCAAAAAACTGAGAAGCTTTACAAATCATAGGCTCACCTTTGAAAATGTTCCAAACAAAAGATTTGAAACCAGCCAAGAAAAAAATTTTTCTCCCATTCCCAATCCATACACTCGTTCGCTCGAGAGGAGTGTTCGAGAGTTTTTGGTCCAAAAAAATAAGCAAAAACTCCTCAACTTTAAACATCCAAGAACCAATAAGAGAGGAATCAACGATCTCCATGATCTTTTCCAACTTCCTAAAGACGATAGCCTTACCAAACCATTTTTAACTCACAGACCAACTTCTTTTAATAACCTTCAAAATCCTCCACCTCCTAATTTCAAGAGATTCTCAGAATTCGAACCGGAATTAAAAGATGAAATCATCAAAAAAACCTGTACAACTGCTCATGATCTCAGCAGTGAAATCATTTTTGAAGAAGATACAAGCCGCTCAGAAATTAAAGGCTGGTTATAAATTTTGTCCATTCAATATCTTATTTAAATTTTTTTTAATATCAACATTGTGATTTTCATTTCTTTATGCTCTATTTACAATATGAGCTGCATTTATTGGCAATTGAGTTTTCTCAAGAAAATAAATTCTTACGAAAGAAAGATATTGTAAGTTTAAGAAGTAAATTAATACACTAAAAAAAAAACCTTAAATTACATTATGCTCACAACGAGGTGATACTACTAATAATCATCGTCATCGTCATTGTCATCATCAATATCAATATCATCATTTTTTATGTGGAATGTTTTTTCAATGTCATTCATTGCTCTTTCCATTTTGCCCGTTAGATTCACAGCGACAGTGATATCCTTGATATTAGAAATTATTAATCCAAGAAGTTTCAAAACGCAAAGAATTGATTCCTAAGAAAATTATGAGGCAAATTCTTCTTACTTTAACTTCAATTACCTCATCTTCTTCTGAAATAACTTGACTATAATGTTTATTTATCAAATGAAGCACTCCTACTGTTCTCTTGTTTTCATCTTTCAATAAAGCTAAATAAATGATATTATTATTTTCAGATTTCAAAAGTCTCTCAAATACCAATGGTCATATTTTTGACGATGGCAGCACCGGCAACATTATCAACTTTTGGAATGAATTCAGGAAGTCTTTCTGGTTCATAAAGAACAACAAAGTCAGTATTTTTAGTAATTGAGACACCTGATAATCCTAGTTTCTTTGGAAATTTGGATGCTTCAATTGTTGCAAACTGTCCATTTGGTCGTCTTTGAATATCATATGTAAAGACCGAATCATCTCTATGACTCGTAAATAATATTCCGATATTTTCAAAATCAAAATATTTTATAAATTTTGTTTTGATCACTTCGCCAAACTCTTGTAAATTTCTTGCTCGAACCATGCTTGTCACTAGAAGAAATTTATCCTCATGAAACAACTCTCTCTTATCAGTACCTGAATCATTAAAGATTTTGAATTTATTATCTCTTTGCTTTATCAGCCAGTCTTGGTAATGGATATCAAGGAAAAACCCAACTATCTTTGCATAAAAATCAAGTAATGTCTCATCCTTTCGAGTAAACCCTTTCTTTCTCAGGCTCTTTGAACCATGAACTGCAGAGGCTGGATTAGATATCTGAATTACTCCCCAAAATTTGTCGGAATCTTGATTCGAAAAAACTGGACAAGAAACTCCTCTCCTAAAAATTTCTCGGTTAAATGATACCTCCTATTCTGTTACCCATCATTATTAAAAGGTTTTTCGAGTTCAGATAATGATTCAACAACATTCAGAGCATTTTCATCAGCAATTGGCTCCTCTTTCTTTTCAACAATTTTGACTTCAGTGGTACTAAATAGGACTCTACTGACCCTTGCTTTATCATTGCCTGATTGGCTATAGGCTTTTTTGAGATCTGGACTAATCATTAAAAATCGGGCATAGCCGCAGTTCAAGATTTTGCAAGTTGCTGCAACCACAGCGTTCAAAGTATGATAAAAAGATTTATGCTTTGAAAAAACCTTTAAAAGAACCAATAGTTTATCATATAACGTTGAATCAAATATATGATAACTCCCAATTTTAGCCGCATCAGGACTAACATTCTTGGCACTATCCTCTAATTTCATTATCCGAGGCTTTTTGCCTGGAGATCTTGGCGTGCCCCTAAACACTTTCAACCTATATTATATCAATTCGTCTTACAGGTCAGTTTGAGATGATTGCATCGCTGTATATGATTTTATTCTTTGTTTCAATTCTTTATTTTCTAAATGATACAGATCAGTATCCCAGCCCTCAATTCAGTTACCTTTGTCTGTCTCCTCCATTTGTGTTTTAACTTCAGTCAATTTCTTCTTTAATTCTTCAATTTTTTTTCTGAGTTTCAATTCCTTTAATTTTTAGTCTCTAGTTAACCTTACAAAAGCTTATTACATCTGTTCTCGCATCATCAGTGAAGTCTATATTTCTTGGTTTTTCAACTAAAGATGGATTTCGACTCCTTGCTATTTCTCCTTCCAATAGTTTATTTCTTTCCTCAAGGATCCTAATCTTTTTCCGATATGCTTCATTTTGTTGCAATAGCTTTTCATTCAATATACCTAGAATACATTTATCGGCCTCTCTAAACCATTGGTTTTACTTAGATCCAAATATGTATTGAAGGAGGTTTTGCCAACAAACTTTTTGATATGCATGCTTGTATCAGATTCTTGTGCTAGAACTAAGATTTATTACGATTTCTGGCCCTCTGAAGCCCAAAAAGCGTACCTCGAGATTGAGTTAGTTCCTGAGAAGCGTTTCTTGAGCTTTTGAGCAAAAATGGAGAGCAATCATAATGTTTTTGTCGATAGGATCTATTGACATCTAATCTGATCTCACTTGTATTTCTCTCTGTTTGGAACACCCTTCAATGATAAGGTTATTTTTTTCAAACGCCAAAAAACAGTATTACGGAGATTCCATGTACTTTGATTTATCAGTTTGTTTCACCATATCGGGAGAAACTATTGGAGATATTGATATTGACGGCCTGTGTGAAGGAAATCTGTTTTCAATCGAAAGTCTTGACTGCATAACCTTTTTGTGAGTTGTGGAGGATATTTTTGGAAGATCCAAAAGGTTCAGAGATGGCAAAGGTGAGTTTCGAGTACTTTTAGACCGCATCATGTTTTGATAAACCCAGTCAATAGATGAAACAGTTTATTTTATGCCAAATCTTGTCTTAAAAAAATGCACTGAGCGATGTTTTTTTAATACCACTAGGTTTTAATTCAATTGAATTTTCCAGATTAATTCAATAATCTCTCTGGTCAAAATCTCACAAAACCCAATGAAAAACTAGTTCCAATTTAAACTCAAAAAGCAAGCTTTATTCTTTCTGCGAGAGGGTAAATTTGAGCCAGCTAGGGTCTTCTTGAAAGAGTTTTTGAGATCAAATCAAATCTTCTAAACTTGAAAATTTTGCAGCTGGAGTTTCTTCACCATTTCTCAGAGGTTCCATTGTATAGTGCTTTCATGAAAAAAATCTTTATAATTGATCAGAATTTCAACTTAATCTTAGAAGCAACTTAAACATATAAACCCAATTTCTTCAAGATTTATCCGTACTTTGGTCAAATTACCCTCCGAAAAACCTCATTTGTTTTTTAGAATTTTCATCAGGCAAAATACCAAAGAGGATTCTTTCTTCTCTCATTTGAAAAATCTTTTGCCAAATTGTTCAACCGATCTTGATGCTTAAAAATATGTTCCATCCTCAGATCTCCAAAAGAAAAACAAACGTGCTCGGCGCTCTCTCAGAAATCAATCAAGGAATTTACTGGCTAATGTTCATCTTGTTTTGCCTATCATTAATCCGTAAAAGCTATCTTTTGAAACATTCTATTTCTTTTTGGACTGATAGCTGTTATCTCAATATTTTTGAAATTTGGGAAAATTAAGATGTTGAAACCTTCTCGTTTCAAGAAAGTAAAAATTCTCTCCCAAATTCCTTCGCTTTCTCCATTCTCAACCTTCAAGGCTCTGGTTGTACGGAAATATTTCTGCCGTGTTTTATTCCAAAAATTTTCTCTTTTTCAAACTGATTTTCATCAATTTTTTAAATAAAAAATTTCAAGAAAAAATTTGTTTTCTGTTCTTCCTCCTCTCTTCTCTTCAGTTTATTCTAAAGGATCATTCAAGCAATGTTATGAATTTTGAGACTGAAAAAACCCCCCAAAATATTTTCATTAAAAAAAAATTCTCTTTTATTTCACAAAGATCCATGAAATGAATATTCAGAGTCATTTATAAAATTTCACTATTTCGTTTTCCTTCATTTCATTTGAAAGGTCCTTTAAATTTCCAGCGATTTTATTCAATTTAAAGAGGTAATTTATTTTTGTAAAAGAAGGAGTACTTCTTTAGATATTACTCGCAGCAAATGAAAGAAGTTTTTTATTTTATATCAAGTTAACAGAATCATAAATATTTGTACCCTTTTTTATAATTCATCTGACATATCAATCTCAAGCCATAAATAATTTGATGATATTCACACTCCATTTTTAAAGAGCAGAAAAGGAGAGATTTGCAAGATTACCATCTACTTTCCGGCAAGTTGATGAACAAAGAAGGTTGCGGCAACTCTAGTTTGGGCAATAATGTTAAGCTTGATTTCACTGATGTCCTTTTCGACGTTTTCAACAAACTATGACAGAAAGTCAAAAAGAAATTCTTTTGAAATACCTCAATGAAGAAATCAATCAATTTTTCTTTTTCGAATTTTTCAAGGTGAGTATTTGTGACCAAGAAGCTCACATCGTAACCCTAAAATTATCAACAAAATTTCTCCTCATCAATATTTACTTCGACGGGCTTTTTTCTGAGGACTTCAAAGATTTCAGCTCTGACAGCAAAGAACTTGTTGAAACGATCAGCAATGAAGGTATCCATTTCGTCGTTCTTCTTGAAGTTGAAGCTGATCTAATCAATTAGAAAATTCCCTAATTCACAGATACTCTGACGGAGTTGATGGATGGCTCCAACAAGCACTTTTCCTTTTCATTTCTGGCAATAATAGTTGGGGCAGTGATCAAATTCTTTCCTTTCTTGATGTCCTTTTTATAAAAGTCGTGGATTTCAATTTCGGGCTTAATTTGCTTTTCGACAATTTCACTGGGGAAGTCTCTCAAACACAAGACGGCGTCCAAAGCACCTCTCAAAGCTTTAGTATAATTGGCCAATGATTGCTAAAAATCTTTAGATCTCTTGACAAAAAGAAAACTTCACCATATTTCTGAGTCAATAAAGAATTGGTAAATAAATAAATTTTTATATATATAAAATTAAATCCAGAATTGCTTCAAAGAAGATATAATATTTTTTTGTTGTCATGATATCATTAAATTTTTTCTCTGTCTTTCGAAAAAACTCAGAAAAAATTCTCACATCAACAGGGTTCGGAAAAAACGGGTTAGTCATGTAAGGAGAAAAAGTGTGAAGAGTAAGGATTTCAGGAAAAAACAAAATGTCCGTATTTTCCATACTTTTATTTGAATTTCAATCAGGTCTTAAGAGAAAAGGGATCATTCTAGATAATGAGATAAAAAATGTCAAAAATTATTCTGAATGAAGATAAATCGATCAGAAATCATTGAAAAGAAGTATTTTCATAAACTTTTGGAGGTTGAAATTTTTTTGCAGGAAATTCTTGGTCCGAAAAAAATTTTTTCAATTTTTTTTTTTTCAACCACAGGAAAAATTTGATGAAAGAGAAAATATAACGAACTTTTTGGCGCCAGGCAAAATCTGGAGAGAATCTGGGAGATGTGGAGATTCCAGAAAAATCCGCACAATTTCGACATCAAGTTTTCCCAAAGTTGTAGTAAACATTTTTTTTTCAAGGGAAGAACCTGAAAATACACAAATTTTATTTTTTCCATAGATTTTTCCATTAAATTGGACTTTACGGCTTAAGCAAAGAGGTCCACAAGAGTCTCAACCAGAAGTTTTCTCTAAATACAAAAGTCTTTTTTTCCCTTGAATGTTCACAATTCTTCTTCAATTTAAGGGATCAAAAAATATTCTTTATTGGTTTCTCTTTCAAAGAAAAATTTCAGGAAAGGTTTGTGGTCAAATTCTCTCATAATACAGCACTTTTCTTGATTCAGATCGATAATAAAACTTCAGATTTCCAAGAGAAGATAAATATCCCCACTTTTCCAAAGAAATTCTCAAGTCCAGTAATGTATGAATGCATTTTCCAGCAAATTTCAAAAATTTTATAGTAGTTAGTTCCCTTAACGTTTTTAATGGATGATAAACTTTTTTCACTTCACTCTCCGAGCACACTACAAAACCAAGTAACTGAAGGACCCAGTCTTGATAACAAAAGTGCAGAGTTTGATGATGATAAAGGGCCTTTCACAAATAATATCAACACTTATCAGGCAGAAAACCAACCAAAATTCTTTCGTGTCAGATCTGATGATAATCTCATGACTTCTCCCTTCACTGAGAAGGATGATGAAAAAGAGTATAATTACTTGAATACCTCTCCCAAAACTCTGGCAACTGACAAATCATTGACTGATCGACCCAATAATGGAAGTTTCAATTTCAGAAACTCTCTCAGTAAGCTCAGATATCATCAAAGAATCCAAATCACTTATGAGCCGATGGTTCAGAATCTGCCAAACTCCCAAGAGAGCCTGTGTAATGTTGATATGAAAAAGCTGGGAGAAAGGCAAGTTTCTGCTTTAAATGCTTCAATTGAGCAAGACCCAAAATTGAATTTGGCTATAGAGAAGAAACCTCCCAGCAAGAAAACATGTACAACAGCCTCCACTCAACTTGAATCCATTTCTACGCCCAGATAATAACCTGAATAATATCCCGCCAAACGCTCGTTCAAGAAAGTCTTGGTTGAAAGTCAAGAAAAGAATGAAAGACCTCAAACTTTACCCCCAAGGACCCAACCCAAAAGTCAAAATTACTCATGAAAAGTTGTATGGCGGAGCTTCAAGCAGAGTTCTCGACATCATCCAAGATAAAACTTTTGTTGATAATCTAAAGCTGAGACTTCTGAAAAAAAAAAACTGTGAGACAGACACAGCCTTCCAAAATTGTCCAAATCTTACGCAAACATACAGCCAAAAATCAATGCACAAATGAAGATCAAGATAATTTGTTCAAAGTAATTGGCCAACTCAAAGTTTTAAAACAAGGTCTTCCAACTCAATTCAAAAATAAAGTTGAAGAGATCATTGTTCACTTGAAAGAACTCCTCAAGATCCTTCGAGCTCAAATTTATCAACTAACTGCTACTCCTTTCAAACCTCTTGACCTCTTTAAAATAATTTGTAATTCCTTTGTCCTTTTGTTCATCTTATATGTCATGATCTATATTCCATTTTGGATAGCTTTTGAAAATAAATTGATGAACAGGAGAAGTGCAGCTGGGATCGTTTACACAATTCAAACTATATTCTTCATTGTTGGCATTGGAGTCAGTTTTCACACTGCCTTTTATTAAGATGGAACCTTGGTCTTTGATAAATGAAAAATTGCCTTGCATTATCTCAAAGGATGGTTCACAGTTAATCTTATTTCTTCCTTCCCATATGAAGAAGTCATAAACTTAGCACTCAATGACACTGAAGAACAAACTCAGTCCCATCAAAATGCTGTTCAAATTTTCAACCTTCTCAAACTGATCAGAGTTCTCAGGATCATCAAATTAAAAAAATTCTTCTTGGACTTCAAGACTATCTTCAAAATCGGCCTGTGGTCCATGGGCTATTGAGTCTTTTGAAACTGAGCTTTGTCATTGCATTTCTCGCCCATTGGTGTGCTTGTGGATGGGAATATATTGCAACAGACTCTGATGGAACAGATTGGATCAAATTAGACAGTCCAGGCCGCTATTCATTAAAAGACCAATATATTGGAGCTTTATACTTCTCTATTACAACAATGCTTACAGTAGGGTATGGAGATATTATCCCAGCAACTACTTCGCAAAGATGCTTTTAGGAGGAGGCGTTTTCGGTTATATTATGAGCAGTATCGCAATTATTGTCCAATCTTTAGAAGATGAGGGATCAAAAATAAGAAGAAAAATTTCAATTCTCTCTTATTATTTACAAAAGAAGGGTCTAAGTAAAGATGTTCAAATTGAAGCAAAAAAGTATCTTGACTTTATTTTTGAAGATCAAAATCGAATGAATGCAACTGAAAGTGAAATGTTCAACAACCTATCACAAGATATCAAAAATAGAATCCTTGAACAAATGAATGGAAAATTATTGTATGAAAATAAAGTGGTTGTCGACAATTTTAACAAAAAATTACTCTATTTCGTTTCCAGTCTTATTGAAGAAAGAAGATTTATCCCTGGTGAACACATTTTAGATTCCTCAAGTACGGAATATTGCCTTTACTATATCACAAAAGGAGCTGTGAATATCTATCTTCCCAAGGTTGCTCGTCCTTGGTACTCTCTAAAAGGCGGAGACCACTTTGGAGAAACATCGTTTTTTGTTGGACAAAATGATTCTCTCAAAGCCGAGAGATTTGAATTCAGCTTTGTATTGTGCTTAAGTCGGGGTAAATTTCCGAAAGCTCTTGAAGATTTTCCTTTAGACAGGGAGTCATTTTGCGCAATAAAAGATAATTTACTGGTCTACGGTAAACATTCTATTCTTCAACTCAGATGTCCTGTTTGCGATGAACTTGATCATCTCTTGGAGTTCTGCTCAAAGCTGCGATATCTACCAGATAAAGAGTAAAGAGGAAACTATCGCAAAATATTTAAGAGAAGTTGCTATCATGCGAAAGAATTTTGTTAGAAGATACAGACTCCGATTTGGCCCTCGGAGAAACCTGAAAGTCCTGGAAGAAGTTGCGACTGATATCGTTAAAGAAAACTCTCAAGATGTAAAGGAGAGAATTACATTTCATCCGGAGGAAGAAGACAAATTTGAAGAATCTGAGCAACTCTACAAGAATGAGCCAGCAGAAGCTGTTCTCAATACAGGGTGGCAAGTAATTATCTGCAAAACCATTCTTATTCTCTCTCACAAAGTACGAAGGACCTCTAGGCAGTAGGGTAGGAATTAAGGACTTCATGCCTTGCAATTCATGATTTCCTCTCTTTTACCAAGAGGATAAGAGGTT
>Ga0182738_1002576_pt1 | contig 21425 bp, 17 predicted proteins | sample eDN5th30CBELigMG_FD_128876 | JGI IMG/M metagenome (GOLD analysis project Ga0182738, IMG submission 128876) | Enriched Miracle-Growth compost microbial communities from Emeryville, California, USA - eDNA 5th pass 30_C BE-Lig MG (version 2)... ... | reverse complement strand
GAGCATTGTGGCATATCAAAAGGTGCCTTTTATTTATCCTTTAAGTCTAAGGATGAACTAATTATGGCCTTAGTTGATTATTTTATGGAACAATTCATCGCAAAACTTGACTATACAGTCAATCGTGAAGAGGATGTCCTTTATCATTTTTATTATGAAATCTTTTTTGCTTTTAAGGAAAATTCTAGTTTTGCTATGTTATTTCTTAAAGAGCAAGCGCTTTCTTTTAATGAAGAATTTATCAATAAATGTACTTATTATGACCATTTACTGGAGAAGACAATCGTGCGCATGATTGAGAAAGTTTATGATCCGTCCATACAGAGATTGAAATTTGATTTAGTATTTAGTATTAAGGGTTTATTAAATACTTATACGCATATTGTTTTAAGTCATCATGAATGGATTGATTTTGATTTGCGAATGCTTTCAAACTCTTTAGTGGAAAAAACCGATATTCTTGCTGCCCATACAAAATTGCCATTTTTTACAGAAAATATATATCAAATGCTTCAACAGTCTCTATCAGAAGAAGCAGCAATTTCAAACTATGAGCTAAAAAAACTTTTAAAAGAGAAAATAGAAGAAGTCAATGATGTTTATGTGAAAGATTCTCTTCTTATACTTCATGAGGAGTTGGAAGAACAAACGCTAAGTTTTGTTTTATTAAAAGGATTAATTGAAAACATACGACATCACCGAGATTGTATATGGCTATCCTATTTGTTATTCAACTATTTTAAAATTGATAGAGTGTAAGAAAAATAATATATTAAGGGCCAACAAGTAATTAATTGATAACTATTCGGTTTAATTAAACATACTAATGTTAGTATGTTTTTTTATCTAAAATGGATATTTGTGGAATTTTTATAATGCTAAATACCTGAATGGTTCTCTCTGTAAATTCTGTTACCGTGAACAATCAAGAGGAGCATTGACACTTATAATCTACTATCTTTATAATCTCACATAGAAAGAAAGCGTTTTCTTTATTTGCTGGGCTAGGTAGTAAAGTGCATGTTTAATATGGAAGCAATTAAATTTAGAGATAGTGAATGAACTTTTTCTAAATCTACAAGTTGCTTAAATTTATGACAGGAGGAAATGGAATGAACCAATGGTTAAGGAAATTACTTATTATTCTAACGGCATTTGTTCTTGTGTTAAGTGTAAGTGGATTTGTGTTTGATCAAACGCATGTAAAAGCAGAAACTGTTGAGGAAACGAAAATACCTGAACACACATTAAGGATCCATTATCAAAGCAACGATAATAATTATCAAGATTTGGGCTTATGGCTGTGGGAAGATGTAGAATCTCCAACTGCTAATTGGCCACAAGGAGCTGTGGCTTTTGAAAAAGAGCAACAAGATGAGTATGGTACATATATTGATATTCCTTTGAAAGAGGATGCTAGAAAGGTTGGATTTCTAGTAGTAAACAGAACAAATGGAGAGAAAGAGGGCGGAGATAAGGCAGTTACCATAAGCAATCCGTCGTTGAATGAAATATGGATAAAGGAAGGATCGGATACGGTTCATCTATTTGAGCCAGTAGCTTTACCTGAGAACACAATCAGAATTCATTATCAAAGAGAAGATCAAAACTATGAAAAGTTAGGGCTGTGGCTGTGGGAAGATGTAGAGTCTCCTTCTGCAAATTGGCCGCTTGATGCCGTAGCATTAGAAAAAAATGATCGCTATGGTGCTTATGTCGATGTAAAAGTGAAAGAAGATGCAAAGAAGATTGGCTTTCTTATTGTAAACCGTGAAAATGGAGAAAAAATTGGCGGGGATAAAGGGTTCGCATTATTGGAGGAATACGATCATTTATGGATTAAGAATGAAGATGATCAAGTTTATATTTCACCATACTGGGAATCTCCAACTGATTTAGTATCTGGCGAATTATTGTCTGACACAACAATCCAATTAATTTTTTCCAGTACAAAAGGTCTTGCAGAAGAAGAGTTAGCAAAAGGATTAACCATTGTTGATAAAAATCAAGAAACAATCGATTTTAATGAAGTGAAAATTGTCAATGAAACAACAGTGGAAATAACAGGAGTTTTTGATGCAGAAAAAGGGCCGTTTACGATTACTTATCAAGGAAGAACAGTGACAGTCAAATCTAGCTGGAAACTGTTAGATGAAAATTATTTCTATGAAGGAGACGATTTAGGAGCTACCTATCATAATGGGGATGCAACTTTGAAATTATGGGCGCCGAAAGCATCTAAGGTTACAGCTGTTTTTTATGATAAGACGAATGCAGCTCAGAAAATAGGAAGCTTAGAATTAGTACAAGGTGAAAAAGGTGTTTGGAGTGTAGAAGCAAAGGCAAGTGAACTGGGAGTCAAGGATATCAGAGGATATTACTACCAATATGAAGTGACAAATGATGGCAAAGTATCTAATGTTTTGGATCCTTATGCTAAATCGATGGCGGCTTTCACAGTTAATACAGAGGGAGAGGTTGGCGAAGATGGAGATACAGTAGGCAAAGCCGCAATTGTTGATCTAAGTCAAACAAACCCAGCAAACTTTAATAGTGCGAATATTAATGGCTATGAAAAACGAGAAGATGCAATCATTTGGGAAGCGCATATTCGTGACTTTACTTCTGATCCGACAATTGAAACAGATTTAAATGGTCGATGGGGTACCTATAAGGCATTTATTGATAAGCTAGATTATATTAAATCCCTTGGTGTCACGCATGTTCAGTTACTTCCAGTAATGGCATGGTATTGGGGGGATGAGACAAAAATGGGGGACAGAGAATTAGAGTATTCTTCAGCAGGAAATGAATATAATTGGGGCTATGACCCACATAACTATTTCTCTCCAGATGGTGCATATTCTGAAAATCCGAAAGACCCTGAGCAGCGTATTAAAGAATTAAAGGAGCTAATAAATGCCATTCATGATGCCGGAATGGGAGTCGTACTAGATGTCGTTTATACCCATATGTCCAATGCGAGTTTATTAAATGATATTGTGCCAGATTATTATTTTTTCCAGGACAGCAATGGGAAATTTGTCGGAGGGTTTGGGAATAACTTGGCAACAAATCACAAAATGGCGGAGAAACTAATGATTGATTCGGTAAAATACTGGTTTACTGAATTTAAAATTGATGGTATGAGATGGGATATGATGGGGGATGCGACCTATGAAGCTGTGCAAAATGCTTATGATGCAGCAGCAGCTATCAATCCTGATGCATTATTTATCGGGGAAGGCTGGAGGACCTTTTCTGGACAACTAGCAGATTCATCTTTAGCAGGAAAAGGTGCGGATCAAGACTGGATGGATAAGACAGATAATGTTGGTGTTTTCTCCGATGAAATGAGAAATGAGTTAAAGTCAGGGTTTGGATCAGAAGGGGAGCCGCGCTTTATCACGGGAGGAGCTCGTAATATTCAAACGATTTTCAACAATATTAAAGCACAGCCATCCAATACTCCGGCAGATGATCCAGGGGACATAGTGCAATATATTGAAGCACATGATAATTTACCATTATATGATATTATTGCGAAAGCATTGAAAAAAGATCCGTCCATTCCAGCGAATGATCTGGAAATTCATAAACGTATTCGTCTTGGAAACTCGTTGATTTTAACATCTCAAGGAACGGCTTTCTTACATGCTGGCCAGGAATATGGAAGAACAAAGCAATGGCTAGGTGAAGGAATTCCAGAGCAAAAATATGATGAATTCACCGATGAAAATGGTAACGCCTTTGGCTATTTTATCCATGATTCGTATGATTCTTCTGATGCAATCAATATGTTTGATTGGACAAAAGCAACAAATAAGGAAGAATATGCAGTGAATGATGAAACAGTCGAATATACAAAAGGATTGATTGAATTAAGAAAATCAACAAATGCATTTCGTTTAGGGGAAAAGAGCCTTGTAGATTCTAATGTGACATTAATAGAAGCGAAGGAAATTCAGGAAGAAGATCTTGTAATCGCATATAAAAATGACTCAACAGATAAGACGGGAAGCTACTATGTATTTATGAATGGTGATACAAAATCAAGAGACATAACATTAAAGGAGGACTTAACAAGCTATAAAGTGCTAGTGGACGATGATGAAGCTGGTAAAGATGCTGTTTCAGAGAAAAGTGGTTTTACATTAGCGGCTGACAAAATAACACTTGAGCCGTTAACTACAGTTGTTATAAAAAATGAGATAGAAACAGAAGAAAAGCCGGATAATGGTGCTACTGAGCCAACTCAGCCAGAAACGCCAGGTGAGTCAACAGATCCAGTTACACCAGAAAATCCAGCTGAAAAGGACGAAGATCCAGTTACAGCTGAAAAGGAAGTCAATGCTGGTAGCGACGAAAAAGCAACAATTGAAAAGGAAGGAAATAGCGATGGGAATTCCGAAAATTCATTGCCAAATACAGCAACAAATAATGGAACATATCTGTTGATTGGTACTATTATTTTAGTAACTGGAGTAAGTCTTTCTCTTATCCTTCGTAGAAAAAAACAAATACAATAATGTGAAATATGAGCAGAAGTCAGGACTTTATGTGTAAAATCTGATTTCTGCTTTTTTTTGAAAAAAATCAAAAAATCATAGAAAGAAAGGATAAGAACAAAATTTTGTGCGCACCTTATTACTCAGAAGGAGGTGAAAGAAAAATGAAAAAATTTATGGCAATGTTTAGTTTATTTATATGTTTAGTTACACTTCCAACGATGGTATTCGCTGATACATATACAGTAAAAAGCGGAGATTCGATGTGGAAAATTGCTGTGAAATATCAAATCGGCTTACGGGAAATTATTGATGCAAACCCGCAGATTTCAAACCCGAGCTTAATTTATCCTAATCAAAAATTAACGATTCCCAATATTGATTCTATTAAAACAGTAGAACGTGAAGTCATTAGACTTTGTAATATTGAGCGTCAAAAAAATGGACTTCCAGCATTAACGGAAAACTGGGAATTATCCCGAGTAGCTAGAGACAAATCAATGGATATGGCACAAAAGAAATATTTCAGCCATACAAGTCCAACATACGGATCACCATTTGATATGATGAAAGCATATGGAATCAGCTACAAATCAGCTGGAGAGAATATTGCTCAAGGACAAACAAGTGCACAAGCAGTCGTACAAGCATGGATGAACTCAAGTGGCCACCGAGCAAATATCTTAAGCAAAAGTTTCACGCAAATAGGAGTAGGCTATTACCAAAGCGGAAACTATTGGACACAGATGTTTATATCGAAATAAGTAAGAAAGAAGGGATTTACTACTTAAGATTAATAAGTTGTAAATCCTTTTTAATGGTCATTTTCTAGAACTATAGATCCACCCATCTTGAAGAAGGGGTTTAAATTAAAATAAAATTGAATTCGTCTACTTTATAAGCTACACTTTTTAATGATAAATAAAAGTAGGTGTTTTACATGAATGATAGACAAAAAGTTCTACTTCAACTTTTGCTTTCGAATGAAGGGGAGACTCGGAATATACAGGAGCTTTCCGAACGATTAGAGTGCTCGGAAAAAACAGTGCGTAATGATTTGAATAAAATGGAGCAATTATTAAATAAATTTCCGAGTGCCAAGTTAAAAAGACAGCCTGGTATTGGTATTACGCTTGAAATAAGTAGGGAAGATAGGTCGAATCTTCTTCAACGACAATTTTTCCAAGATCATAAAGCGATGGAAGAGAGAATGATTGAGGTTGCCTATTTACTACTTAGTTCAGAAAATCCGATTACATTACAGAGTCTAGCGGACCGTTATTATGTACCGAAATCTACGATAAAAAAAGAGATGGAATTTATTGAAAAGTGGTTAGCTGATTATGAAATAGAATTAATATCAAAGCCACGACTAGGAAATCAACTTCAAGGTACTGAACTTCAAAGAAGGAATGCCTTAGCTCATTTACCCCAGTTGATATCTTCTGTAACTATTGAGAAAAATTATGTACTTGATTTGTTTTTACCCTATGAAATTAGTACGGTAAAAAGAGCTTTACAAAGGTTACAGGAACGATTTGAAATCAAATTTATGGACGAAACATTTGATAGTCTTGTTATTCATGCCCTTATTATGGTGAAGCGAACAAGACAAAAATCACCAATTACCATAATAGAGGAAGAGAAAGCTTATGTAGCATCCTATAAAGAATTTGAATATGCTTCTCTCTTCTTTGAGCAACTGGAAGAGTCCTTTTCTATGAAATTCCCAGAAAATGAACGTATCTATTTTACTTGGCATTTAATTAGCGGAAAAAGGGTAGACGATGGGGAAAAACACGTCTATTTTCAGAATAAAGTGTTGCTTAGCATCATTCATGATATTACAAAAAGGTTAGCAGAATTAACTGCCTACCCTTTTGAAAAGGATTCTATTCTTACTAAAGGGCTTGCGGTTCACATGTATTCAGTCATTAACCGCTTGAAATATGGGTTTCTTATTAGCAATCCTCTTCTATCAGATATTAAGAAAATGTATCCATATATGTTTAATATGGTGATTTTTGCGTTAGAAGAGGTTAAAAGTGCTTATGATTTAGATGTACCTGAAGAGGAAGCTGCTTTTTTAGTACTTCATTTCCAAGCATCTATTGAGAGACTAGAAGGAAGCAGAGGAAAAAAGCAAAATTCTTTAATAGTTTGTCACTTAGGAGTGGGTATATCTCATTTATTAGAGGCGAAAATTAAACAACACTATTCAGACATCCATATTTTGGATTGTATCGGAAAAGCTTCCATCGATGAATTCCTAAAAAATAATAAGATAGATTTTGTTATTTCAACCGTTTCTCTTGATAAGATATCGATACCCTATATTGTTATTTCTCCTCTCTTAGAAGGAAAGGATAAGGAAAAATTAAATCAATTTGTTCAAAGAATGGAAAAAAGGAAAGAAAACAATAGCGAAGATAGTAAACAGCTGTTTAAATTGATTCGTGGTGACATGGTGCATCTTGGACTAGAAATAGAGCATCCATATGAAGTCATTGAAATGTTAGGAAATACTTTATATCAAAAGGGCATGATTCAGAAAGAATTCATTCATAGTGCGCTTAACAGGGAGCGAAAGTCTGCTACAGCAATTGGTGGAAATATCTCTATTCCCCATGGGGACCCAGATATGGTCATTCAGTCTTCGATTGCAGTTGGTATATTAAGAAAGCCTATACTGTGGGAAAGTGACTATGTTTCTGTAATATTTTTGTTAGCCATTTCCAAGGAGGATCAAAATCTTAATCGTGCGGTAGTAGAGCAGATTGCCGCCTATAGCGAAAATCTTGAATTTGCAAGTGGGATAGCAGAACTTGCAGATATTAAAGGTGTGCTTGATTTTATAAAATAAATAATTTTCCTTCTGGTATTTGTTTTAAATAAGTACCTCTTTTTCTATTTAGACGACCCATAATAAGGAATAAAGGTTTAGAAAATGATTACCATATCCATCATTTTTTAATAATCAATTTTTACCACAAGTCTGGTAAAAATTAAGATTATTGGAAAGGATGCATGGGTTTATAATCAAATTGTAAGCAATTACATAATGCGCGTTAATAGGATGGAGGAGGAGAATATCATGAAGATTTTGGCAATTACAGCTTGTCCAGTTGGTATTGCTCATACATACATGGCTGCAGAAAATCTGCAAAAAGCTGGAGAAGAATTAGGGATTGACATGAAAGTAGAAACCCAAGGCTCCATTGGGGTGGAAAATGCTTTAACAGACCAAGACATTAGAGAAGCAGATGGCATTATTATTGCAGCAGATAAAGAAGTCTCTAAAGACCGTTTTATTGGGAAAAAAGTAATTATTACTGGAGTAAAAGATGGGATTCGCAACCCACATGAATTAATCAAAAGGATTCAAAATGGCGATGTACCAGTATATCGGGCAGAATTGAAATCAGCAGATGAAATCAAAGGCCAACGTAAGCAAAAAGAAAATCCTATATATAAACATTTAATGAATGGTGTATCCTACATGGTTCCGTTTATTGTTGTAGGAGGATTGCTGATCGCACTTGCTCTTACACTCGGCGGGGAACAAACACCTGGTGGAATTGTTATACCAGAAGATTCTATTTGGAAACAGATTGAAAGTCTTGGTAGTACAGCTTTTATGTTTATGGTACCAATTTTAGCTGGATTTATTGCGGTTAGTATTGCAGACCGTCCAGGACTTGTACCAGGTATGATTGGTGGTTATATTGCAGCAAATGGCAGCTTTTACGGTAGTGAAGCAGGTGCAGGATTTATTGGCGGAATTATTGCTGGTTTCTTAGCAGGTTATATTGCATTAGGTATTAAAAAGATTAAAGTGCCAAAAGCAATACAGCCAGTTATGCCAATCATTTTTATTCCAATTGTATCATCCGTAATTGTTGGATTATTATTCATTTTTGTTATAGGTGCACCAGTAGCACAAGTATTTGAAGGTTTAACTAGTATGCTTGCAGGAATGCAAGGAGCAAGTTCGATTTTATTAGCACTTATTCTAGGGGCAATGATTGCTGTAGATATGGGGGGGCCATTTAACAAAGTTGCTTTCTTATTTGGTTCTGCGATGATTGCAGAAGGAAATTATGACATTATGGGGCCAATCGCAGTAGCTATCTGTATTCCACCAATTGGAATGGGTCTAGCTACATTTATTAATAAGAAAAAATACCTTCCGAATGAACGGGAAGCAGGTAAGGCATCTTTTACAATGGGACTGTTTGGTATAACAGAAGGAGCAATTCCGTTTGCGGCTCAAGATCCATTACGTGTAATACCAAGTATTATGGCTGGTTCGATGGGTGGTGCTGTTATTGCAATGCTTGGCAATGTAGGGAATAAAGTAGCACATGGTGGTCCAATTGTAGCAGTATTAGGTGCAGTAGATAATGTTGCAATGTTCTTTATCGCAGCATTAGTCGGTGTTTTAGTAACAGCCTTTATGGTTAATGCATTGAAAAAAGAAATAGCACTTGATCTTCCTGTTAGTAAAGGGGTCGAAAAAAGAGAAGTTGCGGCAACGATAGAAGAAACAAAAGAACCGATGGAAATAACCAAATTAACAGATATAGTAAGTGAAGATTTAATCACAACAAATTTAATTGCAGAAACACAGGATGAAGTAATAGATGAACTCATTCAAAAATTTGAAAATGCAGGAATCTTACACTCTAAGGAAGCATATAAAAAGGCTATATTAGAGCGTGAGGCACAAAGCTCTACTGGATTAGGAATGAATATAGCGCTTCCACATGGTAAGTCAAATGCAGTAAAACGTCCAGCAGTTGCCTTTGGTATTAAACGTAATGGTGTAGACTGGAATAGCTTGGACGGGACAGAGGCAAAATTAATCTTTATGATCGCTGTTCCGGAACAGAGTGCGGGAGACGCTCATTTGAAGATTTTGCAAATGTTATCACGCAAATTAATGGATGAGAGTTATAGAGAAAAATTACTGAAGGTAGGTTCCAAATCAGACGCAATAATTCTGTTAGAAGAAGTTCAATAATCAATAAAAGGTGCCAAACACAAAGGGGATGTACTCCGATGCGTTTGGCCTTTTTTATATTTTGAGTGAAAACATTTCGTGACAAGGAGAATCTTTTTATGAGAGAATATTTTTTAAAAAAGGAGGTTATGTCCATGTATAGTTTTAACAATGATTATAGTGAAGGCGCACATCCAAGAATTCTCCAAGCATTGGTAGAATCCAATTTACAACAAGAAATAGGGTATGGACAGGATTCCTTTACAAACAAAGCGGTGGAAGTATTAAAAGAAAAAATGAAAAGTGATGAGGTAGATGTTCATCTCTTAGTCGGTGGAACACAAACAAATCTCATTGCAATCTCTGCCTTTTTAAGACCACATGAAGCAGCAATTGCAGCTTCCACTGGACATATTTTTGTCCACGAAACAGGGGCGATAGAAGCAACAGGGCATAAAGTTTTAACAGTTGATACGGAAAATGGAAAGCTAACACCAGATTTGCTGCAAAAGGTGCTGGATGAACATACAGATGAACATATGGTTAAGCCAAGGCTAGTATACATATCTAACTCAACAGAAATTGGAACCATTTATTCCAAACAAGAACTTGAACTATTAAGTGCGTTTTGTCAAAAAAATAATTTGATTTTTTATATGGATGGCGCACGATTAGGATCTGCACTATGTGCAAAGGATAATGATCTAGATTTAAGTGATTTTCCAGAATTATTAGATGCTTTTTATATCGGTGGAACAAAAAATGGAGCATTAATGGGAGAAGCTCTTGTGATAAAGAATGATTCCTTGAAGGAAGATTTTCGTTACCATATAAAGCAAAAGGGAGCGATGCTAGCAAAAGGGAGAGTTCTAGGAATTCAATTTTATGAACTATTTAAAGACAATCTTTTCTTCGAATTAGCGGAGCATGCTAATAAGATGGCAGACAGACTAAACATAGCCTTGGCAGAGAAAGGCTATCAGTTTTTAACGGAGTCTTCTACCAATCAGGTATTCCCGATTTTTTCTAATGAAATGATTGCCGAGCTGCAGAAGAATTACCAATTCAATATTTGGGGAAAAGTCGATAATGATCATTTTGCGATTCGACTTGTTACTTCATGGGCAACGAAAGAAGAAGAAGTTGAGGCGTTTATTAACAAGTTATAAATAAAGCTTGTTTTAAGATTAAATAGTTAGTTTAACATATGGCATACCGTTAAGAGAACTCGGTATGCCATATGTTTGTCCATACGAAAATAAAGTTATGCTTTAAAAGCAAAGTGATATGGTCCAAAAATCAGATATATGTTCCAAAAAACAAATATATATCCAAAAGCAAATAGATGAAAACCATCAGTAAATAATTATTTCCGTGACAATCCCTTTCGATCGATTGCTTCTGGTTGTTTCTCCATCCAGCCATTCTTAACCAAAAGTTTATAGCATAGGGCGCCAGCTTGCATGGCGTGGTTAAATACACTTCTATAATTGAGAATAATATCTGTTCTTAAACTTGCACCAATTGCTGCTCCATAATAAGAAAGAGCTGCATTTACTAATAATGCTGCATGAAACAACATTAATTTATCAGAAAAAGGGCTAATCGTGGAATCGGTAATTTCTGCATCCCACCTATTGGGAATTGGTAAATTATCCTTTAGTAATATTTCATCAAAACTTTCTGCATCTTGTCCAGCTAACTTCACATTTTTAAGCATGAAATTTCGTACTTCCTCATTTTCCACAACTTGACTAAATGCGAGGCTTAATGAGCGAATAAACCCGGTTTTATTGGAATTGAAGTGAAGATTGCTTATTTCAGATATATTTAGCGGCCTTTTGTCACCTATGAAATTAGCGATAAATCCAGCTGTCTCAACGAATTCTACTTCGTGTGGAGCTGAAATAGTTGGAACATGGGAGTACTGCGGCTGAGTTTTACCTAACTTAACGATTCTTTGGTACAATTCTTTCGATGTCACTATACATTCAAAAAAATGATTTTGGATATCCTCTCGCTCCGCGTTTGTAATAGCCAATGTGTAAGCAGAAATTCCATGCATCGTCATTATTCTGGAATAGAATAGCAAAAATGAATCAGAAAATAGTCGTGGAGCATGAAGGTTCACATCTTTTTCTGTAAATCCCTTCGGCAGCTTAAAGTTTGCTTTTGAAAAAAAATCATTAATTTTAATAAGATGACCATCAGCTAATCGTAAAGAATAGGCTAAAATGGATTTTATGTCTTCATTTTCCACTATTTTGAGAAAATATTTATATACACATACTGCCATACTATCGCCCATATACTGAAGCCAAAGCGCAGATGCCTCGGCAGCCGTTAAAGATGTCTTCTGTGTTTTTTCAATACGTTTCAAAAGAAATACCCCCAACTAGATTCAAGCTTAACGTTTTATAGTAGACCGATTTAATATTAGTATGGCAAGTCTAAGCAAATTTATCCTGAATGAATATGCAGTCAAAAGTGAGCGGGAAAATTGTAGGATACGCTATTTTAGTTGTGGAACTTTTTACCTTATAGTTCGTATATATTTACATAAAAATAATGGAGAAAGGAAAACGAGCTATGTACGGATTCGAAGGAATTTTTTGGTTGAAATTATTAATCATATTATTTGTCTTTTTTATAGCTAGTTACCTATTTGATTTAGTTGCTAGAAAAATATTGAAATTACCAAGACGAAAGTTTTTCTCTTATAACCATATAAATAAAGTGCACGAACGAATCGATTGGTGTATAAGAATTGCTTTCATGTTTCTTTTATTTATAGCCTTTATAATAAATTATGCTTATAAACTGTGGTATTTACAGCCCTATTTTGTATTGCTTCTTTTCATTACTGTTTCAGGACTTACACGTGCCTTAATAGAGTGGAAGTATTTGGATAATCGCAAAGAATCGCTATTTACATTTCTTCAACTTGGTTTTCTACTTCTATTGTTCAGTGGAATTGTGTGGATAGCTACAACATCATGGCTCGGATAATATGTAGTACAAGGAAAAAGACCAGTACTTGGAATAGAAATTAAAGCGGAGGAGTGTTTTACGCTTTAGAGGCGATCTATAAACATACCTTCTATGTGGGAAACTGCCGACTGTTTTATTCTTAATATAATAGAATAATAAAATCTTAAATGCAGTGAAGGTTGTATAGATTTAAAAGTAGAGAGCAATTTGCTTTCTATTTTTTTATACAAGAGATTATCATTACATTCTCTCTGTTCCAATCCTTAACTTATCCTGCAATCAGTGAATCAACATATTGAGGGAATATATATTAACCACAGTTATTTACAGCGTTAGGTAGAATGTAAATTTTTTATTAATATTATTGTGGAAACTTTTGCAAAATAAAAATTAGCATGAAAAAATTCAATATTCTATTGAAAGTAGAGATGATGTGATATAAACTAACATATAGTTACAAATAACGGCAAAACTATTAATTCTTATAGCTATTTTATACATAAATTAATGAAGTCTTGTATACAGTAAGTTTCAGAGGAGGAAAAGATGGTAGATTCGAGAGTAATTGAGATTGCTGAGAAAGCAAAGGAATGGACGCTGGAGGCTGGGGCACGTCTAAACTTATCTCAGGAAGAAAAGTTAAATGTCGAATACAAAACATCTGCTGCTGACATTGTTACCCAAAAAGATAAAGAAATTGAACAATTTTTTATCGGAAATATTAAGTCAACCTATCCTGAACATTATGTTTTAGGAGAAGAAGGTTTGTCAGATGTATTACCAATAGATACGCAAGAAGGTGTAGTTTGGATTATTGATCCAATAGATGGTACAACTAATTTTGTCCATCAGAATCTGAATTATGCAATTTCTGTTGCAGTTTATATTGATGGTGACCCAACCATTGGTTATATTTATGATCCTATTAAAAAGGAACTGTTCTCTGCGATAAAAAATCAGGGCGCTTTTTTAAATGATCAGCCGTTATCTACTTTAACTTCATGTAGGGCAGAAGAAGCAGTAATATGTTTCAATCATTTGTGGCTTGTTCCAAATGAAAAAGTAGACTATGAAAAAATGCACCATTTAGTAAATGATGTAAGAGGTGTTCGTTATCTTGGCTCTGCAGCATTAGAAATGGCATATGTTGCTTGTGGGAGATTAGATTCTTCCTTGGATTTTAGACTTTCTCCATGGGATATTGCCGCAGGTTTAGTCATTTTGAATGAAGTAGGTGCAGAAAGGACAACCTTGGAAAACCAAGCGATTAATGTATTTACGAAATCATCCACTATATTTTCTAGACCGGGAATTCATCAATATATTCTTGAATATCTATCTTAAAAATAGTAGGCTTCTATTAAATTGAATATTCTGAAAAAATGATGCTTCATTTAGCTAAATAAAGCATCAGGTAATTGTCAGTCTTTCTTAATTACTATTACCACTTGCATTACAGTATTTATATCTCTCTTTCGTAATAGAAATGGACTTTTTCCATTTTTATATATATTTTATCCATTACAACAATTTGAACAGGGGGGGACAAACTTTTAGTATGTAGATACATACTAAAAGCTACTTTTTTATCGGTTTTTTGCAGTTGTTTTCTTTTATTTATTACACAATTTATTAAGAAAAGAGGGCTAAGAAATTGAAAAAGACATTATTTTCACTAGTTATGGTATTAATGCTTGTAGCACTAACAGCATGTGGTGGGGAAGAAAAGAACGAAAGTAGCAATGGAAATGACGAGGAAATTACGGAATTAACTCTAGGGTTTATTCCATCACAAGAGGCAGATAAAATTGCTGATACAGTAGAACCACTTGAGGAAAAACTTTCAGAAGAGCTTGGAATTCCTGTTAAAGCAGAAGTTATGATTGACTTCGTTGGATTAGTAGAAGGGATGAGAACGGGGAAAATTGATATTGGGTTCTTAAATCCATTTGGTTATGTTCAAGCAGAAGATCGTGCCGATGTTGATGTACTATTAAAAGCGATTCGTAATGGCGGCGACAGTTATGTTGCTCAATATGTTGTTCCAGCAGATTCAGAAATTAATTCTATTGAAGATTTAGTAAATACAGAAGGTCTTGTTTGGGCATATGCAGATACATTATCTACTTCTGGATATTTATTCCCTGCATCACAATTAATGGATATGGGCGTAGAGGATTTATCTACACATTTCCAACATTCAGTAGTTGGTGGACATGATAATGCGATTCTTTCATTACTTGATGGACAAGCTGATTTTGCAACTACATTTGATGATGCTCGTGATACAGTAGAAGGTGACTACCCTACAGTTAAAGAAGACTTAAAGGTTATCGGTCAGACAGATCCAATTCCAAATGATACATTATCTGTACGCAGTGATCTTCCAGATGAATGGAAACAAAAAATTAAAGATGCATTCCTAGCATTTAATGATGATGAAGACATGATGGCAATCATGAATGATGTATATACTTGGGATGGAATTGCAGAGGCTAAGCCAGAAGATTATGATATTGTAAGAGAAGTATATAGCAAGTTCGAAGATGAGTTATCTGAATAATAGACAGTAATGTAAAAAAGGAGGTAATTACCTCCTTTTTTACAAGTAAGTAAATGCAGAGGAGTTTCTTTAGATGATTGAATTTAAAAATGTATCTTTAACTTACCCGAATGGTCATCAAGGATTAAAGAATGTTAACTTAAAGATTAATGACGGAGAATTTATTGTTGTTGTAGGCTTATCAGGCGCTGGAAAGTCTACTTTAATAAGAAGTATTAATCAATTAGTGAAGCCTACAGAAGGGGAACTAATTATTAATGGAAAAGATACGTTAAAGTGTAATGAGCGTCAATTAAAAGAAGTCCGCAGAAATATCGGCATGATTTTTCAAAGCTATAATTTAGTAAAAAGAATGTCTGTGCTTCGCAATGTGTTAACTGGAAGTCTTGGCAGAACGGGCACATTTAAAAGCTTATTTGGATTATTTTCAAATGAAGATAAGGAATTGGCAATGGGTAGTCTTGCGAGAGTCGGAATTGACGATAAAGCATACCGCAGAGCAGATCAATTAAGTGGTGGACAACAGCAACGTGTTAGTATTGCAAGAGCATTAACGCAAAAGCCTAATGTCATCTTGGCAGATGAGCCTGTCGCAAGTTTAGACCCACCGACATCTCATACAGTAATGAAGGATTTAAAGAAGATTAATAAAGAAGACGGGATTACGACAATTATTAACCTTCACTTTATTGATATGGCAATGGAATATGCAGACCGTATTATTGGCATGCGTGAAGGAGAAGTAGTATTTGATGGACCTGTTAGTGAAGTAAGTGAAAAAACATTCGAAGAGATTTATGGTCGTCCAATTAAAGAAGATGACATTATAGGAGCTGAATAATAATGTCGAAGCAAAAGAATAAAACGTCAGTGGATAATGGGAATATTGCTGTATTCCATTCAAAGACGAAGGTAACAATAACTTATATCCTTATAATTGTAATAGGCTTATATATAGCTTCTGCATTTTACACGGAAGCTTATCCAAATCTGATTATTGCTGGAATGCCAGTTGTTATAGACTTTGTTATTTATGATTTTTTTCCGCCTAATTTAAAGTACATTTCTACCGTTATGAAAGCATTAATAGAAACGTGGAATATGGCATTATTGAGTACAACACTATCGGTTATATTTGCATTGCCAATAAGCTTTCTTGCTGCTGCAAATATTAATAAGAACAAAGTGTTTTATCAAATTGTACGATTTATTTTAAACATCATTCGTACGATACCAGAGCTTATTCTGGCCGTTCTTCTTGTTGCCTTTATGGGTATTGGTGTTATCTCCGGTATTGGGGCATTGTTTATTTTTTCACTAGGGATTCTTGCAAAGCTTATAAGTGAAACAATTGAAGCAATTGATCCAAATCCTCTTGAGGCCATTCGGGCAACTGGTGCGAATACCATTCAAGTAATTAGATATGCTGTCATCCCACAAATTTTACCGCAATATACTTCTTACGCATTATATGTGTTAGAAATAAATGTACGTGCATCTGTTATTTTAGGGTTTGTTGGTGCAGGTGGAATTGGGATTATTTTAAAACAGCAAACTAGTTTATTTAATTATGGAAATGTGTCAACTATCATACTTATGACATTTATTGCGGTCACTATCATTGACTTTGTAAGTAGTCGTGTAAGGGAGCGTTTATTATAATGACGAAAAATACTATCATACAAAAGCCGAAAAAAGACAGGATGTTTTGGATTAGAACAACTATTTCTGCTGTCATCCTTATTTTTCTATACTATATTGCCCTGACTACTACAGATTTGACATATAGAGGATCAACATTGAGTCCAGGCGCATTACTGCAACGTCTATTTTGGAATCCATTCTTTGATGATGCAGTATTAGAGAAGGTGCCTGAATACATAGCCTATATGATTGAAACATTAGCTATCGCATATGGAGGAGCAGTTATTGGAGCCATTTTAGCAATTCCATTTGGATTTTTAGCTGCATCCAATATTTCGAAGTTTTCCTATATTGGAAAATGGATTTTAAATGCAATTCGTGCATTTCCAGAGGTAATGTTTGCGATTATCTTTGTTGCTGCGGTTGGAATGGGACCATTTGCCGGGGTGCTTGCGATTGGAATTAACTCCATTGGAATGCTTGGAAAATTGTATTCAGAAGTTATTGAATCGATTGATATGAGTGTGCTAGAATCATTCAAAGCTAATGGTGCTGGAAGACTGCAAACGATTTGGTATGGGGTAATTCCACAGATTATTCCTGAATTTGCTTCTTATGCTATTTATCGCTATGAAATTGATGTGCGTTCATCTACCGTACTTGGTGTAGTTGGTGCAGGTGGAATTGGTACGCCTCTTATCATTGCCGCAATGCAGCGTAGCTGGGAACGAGTTGGGATGATGTTAATGATTATCATTGTTGTTGTTTCTGTCATTGACTTTATAAGTAGTAGAATTCGTAGAAGACTTGTATAAATTAGTTCATAAAATGGTGTTAGGCGATGCATTAGATACTTATCTTTTGTAGTGCCGGACACCTTTTTCTTTACTTTTAATTTAAAGACATATATAATACATAAATAAACCCCTTGGGGTATTTTTTATTCATTCTATTATACCCCTTAAGGTATTAAAGAGAGGAGATTTTATATGAAAACGAAAGTAATTATAATTGGTGGTGTTGCAGGAGGTGCAACAGCTGCTGCTAGATTAAGAAGAATAAGTGAAGAGGCTGAAATCATCTTAATTGAAAGAGGAGAGCATATTTCTTTTGCTAATTGTGGATTGCCTTATTATATTGGTGAAACGATTACAGATCGCAGTAAATTACTTGTGCAAACAGTGGAAGGAATGTCTAATAGATTTCAATTAGATATAAGAGTAAATAGTGAGGCTGTAGCTATTGATGCAAAAAATAAAAAAGTGACGATTAAAAACTTAAAAACAGCTGAGGTTTATGAAGAGTTCTATGATAAATTGCTACTTTCTCCTGGAGCTAGACCAATTATTCCACCTATTCCTGGGATAGAAAATCATGGATCTTTATTTACACTAAGAAATATACCAGATACAGATAGAATAAAAGATTTTGTCGATCATCGAGCACCAAATAGTGCCATTATAATTGGAGGAGGCTTTATTGGTTTAGAGATGGCGGAAAACCTAGTTGCTCGGGGCATAAAAGTAACAGTTATCGAAAAGGGTAATCAGGTTTTAGCTCCGCTTGATGTGGAAATGGCGAGTCCTGTTCAAACACATCTTAAACAAAATGGAGTCACTCTTATCTTAGGCAATGGAGTGAAGGGATTTAAAGAAAATGGCAAGAAAGTAGTATTAGAAGATAATACAGAGATAACCTCTGATATGACTATTCTTTCTATTGGTGTTAGACCGGAAAACGAGTTAGCAAAATCTGCCGGTTTAGAAATTGGAGTACAAGGTGGTATTATTGTAAATCACTTGCTCCAAACTTCCAATCAAGATATTTATGCTGTAGGGGATGCAATTGAAGTTCGCGATTATATCAATAAAAAAAAGACAATGATTCCATTAGCAGGACCGGCAAATCGTCAAGGACGAATTGCGGCAAATAATATATTGGGAAAAAGAGAAAAGTACGAAGGGACACTAGGTACTTCCATTGTTAAAATATTTGACCTTACAGTTGCGACTACAGGAAACAATGAAAAAGTGCTTCAAAAGTGGAATATCCCATATGAAGTGGTTCACATTCATCCTAATGCACATGCTGGCTATTATCCGGAAAGCTCACCTATTGCCTTAAAGCTAATTTTTGATAAAGAAACAGGACGAATTTACGGTGCACAAGCAATTGGAAGAGCTGGTGTAGATAAGCGAATTGATGTAATTGCAACTGCAATAAAAGGGAATTTAACAGTAGAGGACTTAACGACTTTAGAGCTCTCCTATGCACCGCCTTATTCATCTGCCAAGGATCCAGTAAATATGGCAGGATATGTTGCAACTAATATTGTAGACGGAGAACTAGAACAAATCCAGTGGCATGAAGTGGATAAAATAGTCCAAAACGGTGGATATTTAATAGATGTAAGGGAAAGTGTAGAGCGAGAATTTGGTTTTATTGAGGGATCTCAGAATATTTCCTTAGGTCAATTAAGAGATAAGTTAGATGAACTACCAAAGGATCAACCGATTTATGTAAGTTGTCAAGTTGGTCTAAGAGGTTATTTAGCTAGTAGAATATTGAAAAATAATGGCTTTGACGTAAAAAATGTAGATGGTGGCTGGAAAACGTATTCTGCTGTTACTAATTTGACAGATACAGTAGAAATCACAAAAGAAAGTAGTTCGCAAAAAGAAGAACGTAAAGAAGAAGCGTCTATTCAAATTGATTCTATATTAGACGTTGCAGGTTTAACTTGTCCGATGCCAATTGTTAAGTTAAAAAAAGGGATAGATGAGTTACAGAGTAATCAAGTATTAGAATTATTGGCAACAGACAAAGGAATTTTAACTGATTTGCCGGCATGGACAAAAAAAGTCGGACATCAAATTTTAAAAACAGAACAAGAAGGTTCTATTATCAAATTTTGGATTAAGAAAAAATAGATGAATGGTAAGGAAATCTCCTTTTCATTAGCTGTCTTGTTCGTTGACAAACTATATATAGTATTATTTAATCAAGTATAATGAAATGATTAATAATGGTTGATTAAAAAATACTTATTGAGTGGAAGGAGCATTTTCTTTGGAATATAATGATCAATTAAAAAATAGAGTGAAACGAATGGAAGGTCAACTAAGAGGGATTCTGAAAATGATGGAAGATAATAAGGATTGTAAGGAAGTAATTACACAGCTATCAGCAGTTCGTTCAGCAGTAGATCGAACAATGGGAGTAATTGTTAGCACTAACTTAGTAGATTGTGTAATAGAAGCAGAAAAAAACGGCGAAAGAATGGATGAGGTTATTAAAGAAGCTGTTAACCTGTTAGTAAAGAGTAGATGATAAAAAGGGATAGGCTCTAGAATAATAGAGCTTATTATTTTCAGTATGTATAATACCTATAGGGGTAAAGGTAAACAACTAGGAGTGGTAAAATGACAAAGAAAACAACGATTGTACTATTTAGCGGAGATTATGATAAAGCAATGGCCGCATATATTATTGCGAATGGTGCAGCTGCTTATGATCATGAAGTAACGATATTTCATACCTTTTGGGGACTAAATGCACTTCGAAAGGAAGAAAAGGTCCAAATAAATAAAGGATTTTTAGAAAAGCTTTTTAGCAAAATGATGCCAAGGGGGGCGGAGAGAATGGGTTTATCCAAAATGAATTATGCTGGATTTGGCCCGAAAATGATTAAGCATATTATTGATAAACATCATGCGATGACACTCCCCCAATTAATTGTATTGGCACAAGAGCAGAATGTAAACCTTGTTGCTTGTACTATGACAATGGACTTACTTGGATTAAAAGAAGAAGAGTTGTTAGACGGAATAGAGTATGCTGGTGTAGCTGCCTATTTAGCAGAAGCAGAGGATGGGCATGTGAATTTATTTATCTAAAGTAGCTAAAAATATTTTTGGGAGGAATAATAGTATGAAGGAAATAACACCAAAGGAATTAAATCGTAAACTATCCAGCGGGGAGAACGTATCCATTATTGATGTTCGTGAACCAGCTGAAGTGGCTACAGGAAAAATTCCTGGCGCAATGAATATCTCTTTACGCTTACTTGAATTTCGTATGCATGAATTAGATAAGCAAATAGAATATTATATCGTTTGTCAAGCTGGTGGAAGAAGTAGTCAGGCAGCCCAATTATTATCGAAAAATGGTTTTCATGTAGTAAATATGGTTGGTGGGATGCAGAGCTGGGAAGGGAAAATAGTCTAAGCTATATTAAAAAACAGGAAGCGAGATCAATTCATGCTATCCTGTTTTTTGTTATTTTTAATATATTTTGGGGAATTTAATGGGGGAATTTAAAGACAACTTGTCCTTGTAAGAACGATAGGCAATAAGGATCTGATCCTTTGTGCTAGCATCTAACTGTAAAATATAATTGCCATTTGTCTCTAAATAGTAATGAATGCCATTTTCCTGCAAATGGCTAAAATAATAATAATTCTCCAATAAATATTTGCATTCTGTTTTTGTTTCCTTATGATCTTTTATAAAAGCTGCAAGCTGATTAACGGAGACAGAAGCTTCTCCGGTTAGGTTGAGGAAACCTTTGCGAACTGAATCAGTTGCATGGGCGAAAGAATCTCTCACTTTTGTGACCACTTTATCTAAATAGCTACTCATTTCTACCTCCATACGATTCCTAAGTTTTACAAATTCTTTTTCTATAAATTATTGTTTAAATGTTTGGTTAAATTTT
>Ga0182738_1002575_pt1 | contig 21429 bp, 23 predicted proteins | sample eDN5th30CBELigMG_FD_128876 | JGI IMG/M metagenome (GOLD analysis project Ga0182738, IMG submission 128876) | Enriched Miracle-Growth compost microbial communities from Emeryville, California, USA - eDNA 5th pass 30_C BE-Lig MG (version 2)... ... | reverse complement strand
TTCTATGCCGGCATCGGCGTCGCGGAGCGCGTCTTCTCAGACGATTTTCCGCCGCCTTTTGACCTCGCCAGCTTCGAAGTCAATAATTCCGACGCGGCCTTTTTCGCGGCGACGCGCGGAGCGCTAGAGCGTTCGATCGACCGTGACCCCGCTCCGCGCTTCCTGATGGCTCTCACCAATTTCAACCACGGCCCGCATGAGACGCGCCTGGTGCCCGCAGGTCGGTATGAGGAGGCGCGCCGCTTCGCCACCGCCGCCCTCCCCGACGCGAACTACGGCGAATATTACGCCCGCATGACGGAGACGGCCGAGAGCTACGCGGCCTTCAAGGCAGCGCTGAAGCGGCGCTATCCCGAACGGCCGATGCTGATCGTGCGCTATGGCGACCACCAGCCGACCCTGACGCGCGCCATCGAGGAGGCACGCGGCATCGCTTCCGACGATCCGCGCCAGTTCGAGACCTTCTACGCGATCGAGGGCATCAACTTCGAACCGAAGCTCGCCAGCGTGCCGGCGCGGCTGGACATCGCCATGCTGGGCACCGTCGCGCTGCAGGCCTCGGGCCTGCCGCTTGACGCCGTCTCCGCAACCCGTGCCAGTCTCATCGGCGAGTGCGGCGCGCTCTATATCGCAACGCCATCGGAGCGTAAGAACCGCTTTCACCGTGCGCTGATCGATCAGGGCCTGATCGAACTCGGCAGGACGACACCGCAGGCCTCGGGCGTGCCCGAGCGGGCCTGACCGAACGGAACCACAACGACCGGAGATCCGCATGACCCCGTATGACGACACCAACATCTTCGCCCGGATCCTGCGCGGTGAGATCCCGTCGCAACGCGTCTACGAGGACGCCGAGACGATCGCTTTCATGGATGTCATGCCGCAGGGCCCCGGCCACTTGCTCGTCCTGCCCAAGACGCCCTCGCGCAATATGCTCGACGCGGATCCGGCCGTGCTGGCGCGGCTGATCGCCATCGTGCAGAAACTCGCCCGCGCCGCCAAGCGCGCCTTCGCGGCCGACGGCGTGACGGTCATGCAATTCAACGAGCCGGCCGCCGGCCAGACGGTCTTCCACCTGCATTTCCACATCATCCCGCGCTTCGAGGGCGAGCCGCTGCACCCGCATACGGGCGCAATGGAAAAGCCGGAAATCCTGGCCGAAAACGCCGAACGTGTGCGCACGGCGCTGGCAGCAGAATAATTTCGCTCGGGTCGTGTCACAGATCCCGCGGCTGGCTCGTCTTACTCCGTCAACCAACGGAGACGATGATGCACGAGAGACTGAACCCCTATGTCGCTGCCCCCGACGCCGTGAAGGCGATGCAGGAAACGAGCCTGAAGCTCGCGGCTTCCAGCATCGAGCACAGCCTGCAGGAACTGGTGAAGATCCGCGCCTCGCAGATCAATGGCTGCGCCAATTGCCTGCACATGCACACGGCCGACGCGCGCAAGCATGGCGAGACCGAGGAGCGGATCTATCTGCTCAGTGCCTGGCGTGAGTCGCTGCTCTACACGCCGCGCGAACGGGCAGCACTCGGCTGGACCGAAGCCCTGACGCTGATCGCCCAGACGCAGGCACCTGACGCCGACTATGAGGCCCTGAAGGCCGAGTTCACGCCCAAGGAAAAGGTCGAGTTGACCTTGCTCATCGGCACGATCAACGCCTGGAACCGGCTTTCCGTCGGCTTCCGCACGGTGCATCCGAACGATCGCAAGCAGGCGGCGCGCCAGGCTGCCTGAGCAACACCGCATCCGGATGGGTTCGCTCGGCGGCCCATCCGGCCGAAAATCGATGGTCAAAGGGAGCGCAATGGTCGACGCGTCGACGGCCGAGTTCGAACAGCACAGGCGATTTCTGACCGGCCTCGCCTATCGGATGCTGGGTTCGCTGGCGGAGGCACAGGATATCGTCCAGGAGGCGTTTCTGCGGTGGCACGGCGCCGCGCCGTCCGGACTGGCGAGCCCGCGCGCCTGGCTCGGCAAGGTCGTGACGCGTCTCTGCCTCGACGCCATGAAGTCGGCACGCGCACGGCGTGAGACCTATGTGGGCCAATGGCTGCCGGAGCCGATCATCGAACCGATCGACGCTCCCCTGTACGCTGCCGCGGACGACCGCATCGATGCGCCCGTGGCGCTGATGCTGGCGCTCGAGCGCCTTTCGCCGCTCGAACGCGCCGCCTTCATCCTTCACGATATCTTCGAGATCGCATTCAAGGACGTCGCCGACGCACTCGACCGGAGCGAAGCCGCGTGCCGTCAACTGCTGGTTCGCGCGCGGTCCCATGTCGGCGAGCCGAAACCCCGCTTCGAGGTCGACGCCGAGGAAGCGACCCGGCTGACCTCGGCCTTCTTCGCGGCGACCAATAGTGGCGACGCCACGGCGCTGCGCGATCTACTGGCGGATGCCGCCCGCCTGCACGGCGACGGCGGAGGCAAGCGTCCTGCCACCTTGAACATCCTCTACGGCGCGGAGAAGATTGGCCGCTTCTTTGCAGGCCTCGCCCAGAAGCCGACAGCCCATCCGAACCCGATCTGGTCGGGACCGCTGCGCATCAACGGCTTGCCCGGCTTCGTGGCCATGGACCTGTTCGGCGCACTCCAGGTGACCGCGCTGGAAATCGAGGATGGGCGGATCGGGGCCATCTACAGCATGCGCAATCCCGACAAGCTCGCCGGCGCCGAAGCCTTCCTGCCAGCCACCATCCATCGGTAAAAAAAGCGAGGCGCACTTCTGCGCCTCGCTTTCATCTCGTTCAGGCCGGACGGATCATTCCGTCTTCAGGGGCACCTTGGGCACCAGGCCGCCACGCTTCGGCGGCGTCGGCGTTTCGGCGGCCGCCTTCTTGGCGCTGGCCGCCTTGCGGCGGGGCTTCGCCTTGGCCTTCGGCTCCTCGGGTTCGGGCTTCGGCGTCACCGGACCATCCTCGATCGGGTCGAGATGCAGGCCGGTTTCGCCGTTTTCCTTGGTCTCGACCGTGATCTTGACCGTACCGCCCTTGCGCAGCTTGCCGAACAGTACCTCGTCAGCCAGCGGCTGCTTGATGTACTGCTGGATCACGCGGCCAAGCGGGCGGGCGCCCATCTGCCGGTCGTAACCCTTGTGGGCCAGCCAATCGACCGCCTCGGGCGAGAGATCGAAGGTGACGCCACGATCGGCCAACTGGGCCTCGAGCTGCAGCACGAACTTCTGCACGACGTTGTGCACGACCTCGATCGGCAGATTGCCGAACTGGACGATGGCGTCGAGACGGTTGCGGAACTCCGGCGCGAACAGGCGGTTGATTGCCTCCTGGTCGTCGGGGTCGCGCGTCGTCGACTTGAAGCCGATGGCGGGCTTGGCGAGATCGGCCGCGCCGGCATTGGTGGTCATGATCAGGATGACGTTCCTGAAATCGACCTGCTTGCCGTTGTGGTCGGTCAGCTTGCCGTGATCCATCACCTGCAACAGGATGTTGAAAAGATCCGGATGCGCCTTCTCGATCTCATCGAGCAGCAGCACGCAATGCGGATGCTGGTCCACGCCGTCGGTCAGCAGGCCGCCCTGGTCGAAGCCGACATAGCCCGGAGGGGCGCCGATCAGCCGCGAGACCGTGTGGCGCTCCATATATTCTGACATGTCGAAGCGGATCAGCTCGACGCCGAGGCTCGCCGCCAGTTGCTTGGCGACTTCGGTCTTGCCGACGCCGGTCGGTCCGGCAAACAGATAGGAGCCGATCGGCTTCTCCGGTTCGCGCAGGCCGGCACGGGCCAGCTTGATCGCCGAGGTGACCTGGGCGATGGCGCTGTCCTGCCCGTACACGACGCGCTTCAGCGTCGTCTCCAGGCTCTTCAGCACTTCCTGGTCGTCCTTCGACACCGTCTTGGGCGGGATCCGCGCCATGGTGGCGATGGTGTCCTCGATCTCCTTGACGCCGATGGTCTTCTTCCGGCGGTTCTCCGGGATCAGCATCTGCGAGGCGCCGGTCTCATCGATCACGTCGATCGCCTTGTCCGGCAGCTTGCGGTCATGGATGTAGCGGGCCGACAGTTCGACCGCCGACTTGATTGCGTCATTGGTGTAGCGGACGCGGTGGAAGTCCTCGAAATAGGGCTTCAGCCCCTTCAGGATTTCAATCGCATCGGGAATCGTCGGCTCGTTGACGTCGATCTTCTGGAAGCGCCGGACGAGCGCCCGGTCCTTCTCGAAGAACTGCCGGTATTCCTTGTAGGTGGTCGAGCCGATGCAGCGGATCGCGCCGCCGGCCAAGGCCGGCTTCAGCAGGTTGGAGGCATCCATCGCCCCGCCCGACGTGGCGCCCGCACCGATGACGGTGTGGATCTCGTCGATGAACAGGATCGAACCCGGATATTCCTCGATCTCCTTGACGACCTGCTTCAGCCGCTCCTCGAAATCACCGCGATAGCGGGTCCCGGCGAGCAGCGTGCCCATGTCGAGCGAGAAGATGGTCGAACCGGCCAGCACGTCGGGGACGTCGCCCTCGACGATGCGCTTGGCCAGGCCTTCGGCGATGGCGGTCTTGCCGACGCCCGGGTCGCCGACGAAGAGCGGGTTGTTCTTCTGACGGCGGCAGAGGACCTGGATCGTGCGCGCGATTTCGATGTCGCGGCCGATCAGCGGGTCGATCTTGCCCTTCTTCGCCTTCTCGTTGAGGTTGACGCAATACGCATCCAGAGCGTCGGCCTTCTTCTTGTTCTCCTCGCGGCTGTCGACCGTGGCGGCGTCATCGTCGACGCCATGCACAGGCCGGCTCTCGCTCATGCCGGCGCGCTTGGCGATGCCGTGCGAGATGTAGTTGACCGCGTCGTAGCGGGTCATGTCCTGCTCCTGCAGGAAGTAGGCGGCATGGCTCTCGCGCTCGGCGAAGATCGCGACGAGCACGTTGGCGCCGGTGACCTCTTCACGGCCAGACGACTGCACATGGATGACGGCGCGCTGGATGACGCGCTGGAACCCGGCGGTCGGCTTCGAGTCTTCCTCGGGGCCGTGCGCCAGATTGGCCAGTTCCGTGTCGATGTAGTCGATAAGGCTGCGCTTCAGCATGTCGAGATCGACATTGCAGGCGCGCATGACGGCAGCCGCGTCCTGATCTTCGATCAGAGCGAGCAGGAGATGTTCGAGTGTCGCGTATTCCTGATGGCGTTCGTTCGCGAAGGCGAGCGCCTGGTGGAGGGCCTTTTCGAGGCTTCGGGAGAATGACGGCACGTTAGGACCTCACTTCCTTTCCATCACGCATTGCAGCGGATGTTGGTGTTTGCGCGCGAAATCCATCACCTGGGTGACCTTGGTCTCGGCCACTTCATAGGTGAAGACACCACACTCCCCCACACCATGCTGATGCACATGCAGCATGATCTGCGTCGCCTCTTCCCGGTTCTTGTTGAAGAACCGTTCGACGACATGCACGACGAATTCCATCGGCGTGTAGTCGTCGTTCAAAAGCAGAACGCGATACAGGTTCGGCCGTTTGATTTTCGGCCGTGTCTTGGTGACGACGCCAATGTCGTTGTCGCCATCATCGGAACGACGAGGTTCTTTGCTCATATGGTTCGATCGATACGTCGCTAAAACGGAATCCTGCCGATAATCACGCTGCAGCGCAATCGCTCATTTCGAGGATCCGCGCTACCGCTCGCCAGACAGGCGGGAAGGTGTCGACGCTTTATATGGGGAGGCTTCTCACCGATGGAAGTGCAGCCGGCCCGACGCATGGACATCGCGCCACTTTCGGTCCTATCTCAACCGGCCGGTCGCCCCCGACACGGAATGGATCGGAGCCTGAATGGCCGTTACCACACAGTTCATCGTGCAGCCCTACCGCCTGAACAAGCGCGGCAAGCTCGAAGCAGAGCCAGCCGTGGCAGCCAGTTCGGCGGAAAATGCGAAGCAGAGAGCGCAGAAGCTCTCGGACAGCCGCGCCGGCGTCATCGCCTTCCAGATCGCCGTCGATGCGGAGATGGGCGACTATGGCGAGCCGGTGACGCTGGCCCGCTACGGCACCCTCCCGGAGGAAATGGACTAGCGGGCTACCGGGCCGGCAAGTGGAGCCACGCCAGCAAAAAGCCCGGCTCGAAGGCCGGGCTCATAATTCCAGGAACGCCGACAGGCTAGCTCGGGAACTTTCCGAAAAGCCCTTCGAACGGCTTGTAGGCCTCGCGCGTCATTTCCGTCATCATCGAACTCAGCTTCGTCATCTGGCCGACATAGCCTTCATAGGCCGTCTTGACGTATTCGCTCTGCGCCTCGACGGCCTTCTCGACACTGGTCGAGGACAGGATCTTCTCGAGCGCTGCCGAACCCGTCTCGAAGCTCTTCTTCGAATAGTCCGCCGCCTCGACGGCAATCGCCTGGAGGCCCTCGCTCATCGAACCGAAGCTCTTCATCGCGAGATCGATGCTTTCCTTGCTTGCCTTCTGCACGCCGTCGAAATTCTGGATCAAAGAGAGGCCCTCCGCAGATGAACCCGCGCCATAGCAGGTTTCATATCGAGTACGTTCAGGCAGGGCAGGACTGAAGTCAAGAAAATTTGTTGCACCGCACAATGCCAGGCTGGCAAGCGCGACGCTGCGGCATCCTGCGCAAGCCCCAAAACGGGACCGAAACCAGATCCGCAATTTTTACGGATTCGTAACGGCGTTTCCTTAGCTTCCATTCATAAGGCCGGAAAGCGACGCCGAACTGGCGTGAGCACGCTTTCAGGGGCCGGGAATGGAAATCGGAAACGAAACTGCTGGCGGCCGCCATTTCGGTCTGTCGGCGGCAAAATTTCAGAACCGCCATTCTTGCCTCAAAAAAGTTCCGGTCTTGCGGTCAGTTGGTAATTGGGCACTGCCGGAGTTGACGCTCCGGTTCTGCGAGACGCGGAGAGATCACTCACATGTTGATGGGCCTGAACCCCCTCGGCCGGCATTGCGTCCGCTCGGTTCGTCGCGCTCTGGCGGGCATTCTTGTCGCCGGCGTTGCGTTGACCGCGGTGACCGTCGAAGCCGCCGCAGCGCCCAACTCTTCCATCGTCGTCGACGCCAAGACCGGCAAGGTCTTATATTCGAAGGAGCCCGACGCGCTGCGCCGGCCCGCGTCGCTCACCAAGATGATGACGCTTTACCTGCTTTTCGGCGAACTGGAGAGCGGCCGGCTCACCATGTCGTCGCGCTTGAAGGTCTCGGCCTTTGCCTCGCGCCAGAGTCCCACCAAGCTTGGCCTCAAGCCTGGCTCGACCATCGCGGTCCGCGACGCGATGCTCGGCCTGATCACCCGTTCCGCCAACGACGCCGCCGTGGTCATCGCCGAGAACCTCTCCGGTTCGGAAGCCGCCTTCGCCCAGCGCATGACCAAGACCGCCCGCTCGATCGGCATGAGCCGCACCACGTTCCGCAATGCCTCCGGCCTGCCCAATGACGGCCAGTGGTCGACGGCGCGCGACATGGCGACCCTCGGCCGTGCGCTCCAGGACCGCTATCCGCGCTATTACAAATATTTCGCGACCAAGAGCTTCGTCTACAATGGCCGCGTGATCAGAGGTCACAATCGCTTGCTCGGCCGCGTCGATGGCGTGGACGGCATCAAGACCGGCTACACGAACGCGTCGGGATATAACCTCGTTTCCTCCGTGAAGCGCGACAACCGCGCCCTGGTCGCGACCGTCATGGGCGGCAACACAGGCGCCGCCCGCGACAAGCAGATGGCGACGATGCTCGAGAAGTACCTGCCCGTCGCCTATGCAGGCCCGGCAAAGTCGCGGTCGCTGTTCGCACGCGCCCAGAATGCTCCGGCGGCCGATGTCGAAACCGAAGTCGCGGTCGCAGCGCCGGCGCCGGTTCCCACCGCGCGTCCTTCTCGAGTGGAGACCATCCTCGCGACGGCCATGCCGCTCGCCAAGCCGCTGCCGCTCGCCGAGGCTGTGCCAATTCCGACGCCCGCCCCGGTCCAGGTCGCCGATGCCGAGGATGAAGAGCCCGTCTCCGTCCAGGCCTATGCGGCAGAGCCGATCGAACCGGCCGCCGCTCGCGGCCCCCGGATGGTTTTCCAGACCGGCCCGGCCGGCAAGCCGATCGCCAGGCCTTCCGTGAAGACGGCAGCGATCGTCCAGCCGGTTCCGACCGCCGACGACGATGCCGGCGACAGCTTCACCGGCAGCATCACCGCTTCGGACGCTCCGACCGCCGAAATCGACGATGGTTGGAAAATCCAGATCGCCGCCGCGCCGGATCAAGACGGTGCCAAGCTGATGCTGGATCGCGCCAAGTCCAAAGCCGGCAAGATGCTGGCCAGCGCAACGCCGAGCGTCGAGCCCGTCGCCAAGGGATCCTCGACCCTCTACCGGGCCCGCTTCGCGGGGTTCGACAACAAGGATCAGGCCCGCGCCGTTTGCGCATACCTGACGAAGCGCGATGTGTCCTGCCTTGCCATCCGTCAGTAAAGGCAGGCCACGCCCGAGAATTTCGCCCTCCTTTTTTGTACCTGCGTCCGGGAGCTAGCGATGTCCGCCGAGGAGTCTTTCCTTCGCCTCGTTGATTTGGGCGGCCAAGAACGTCGATCCTCCCTGGTCGGGATGGACGCGTTTCATCAGCCGTCGGTAGGCCGCTCTGATTTCGGCCTCGGAAGCGCCGGCCGAAAGGCCAAGGATCTGGTAGGCCTGCTCATCTGTCATGGCGCCCGCGCGCGCCGTGCGGCGCGACCGGCCTGTCGGGTCACTCTCGACGTGTTCACGCCAACCGGGAATGCGGCGGTCGAGATAAGCTTCGAGTAAGACGCGGTCACGGGCCATGCCCGCGACTTCGGAATAGAGAACCACCAACTCTTCAGGGCTCAAGCTCTGGAGGGAACGCCCGGCATACCGGCCCTGCCGGATCTGGCCAGCCTCGATCCATGGATTCCTCGATTCGAGAAGCTTCGGCTTGAGCAGCCAGAGACCGATCGCCAGAAGCGGGATGCCCGCTCCCAGACGTCCGGTTGCCGCCGTGAAGATCCCCGTCGAGATCAGGGCACCGGCGGCGCCGCGCCGCACGGCCCGGCCCAGGGCATGCGCCCCCTTCTCGCCGCCGAACAGGAACGCGATTCCGATCGATACCGCAAGCACGCCCAGAAACGGAATAATCAGGCCCATCGGCACTCCAAACCGGCCGATTCCTTCCGGCCCTCTCCTCTCTATTGCGGGCAACTCTCGCTCGCGGCAAGGGCCCGCGCCGCAATGGATGATGCCCGCGTGATTTGCTAGACAGGCGCGGCACGGTCGCCAGCACCGCCCTCGCCGTCAGCGGGCGGTCTTGGCCGCCGCGCTGCGCAATGAGGACATGCCATGCCTGCCAGCCCGATCATCCACCGCACCGTCGACGACCTGCGCGCCGCCGTCGCCGCATGGCGACGCGAAGGCCATCGCGTTGCCATGGTGCCCACCATGGGCGCGCTGCATAGCGGGCATCTGGAGCTTGTCCGCGCCGCGCGCGAACGAGCCGACCGCATCATCGTGACGATCTTCGTCAATCCGACCCAGTTCGCGCCAACCGAGGATTTCGGCTCCTATCCGCGCACCGAGGGAAGCGATGTCGCCAAACTGGCGGAGCTTGGCGTCGAAGCGGTGTTCGCCCCCAACGCCAACGAAATGTATCCGGCCGGCTATGCGACGACGGTATCGCTCGCGGGCCCGGCGATCGGGCTGGAAACGGATTTCCGGCCTCATTTCTTTTCGGGCGTCGCGACCGTCGTTTCCAAACTGCTGATCGCCGGTTTCCCTGACGTCGCGATGTTCGGCGAAAAGGACTACCAGCAGCTGATGGTCGTGCGGCAGATGGCGCGCGACCTTCGCCTGCCGACGGACATTGTCGGCCTGCCGACCATCCGCGAAACCGATGGCCTCGCCCTCTCCTCCCGCAACGCCTACCTCTCGGCCGAAGAGCGACAGACCGCGACGACGATCTCGCGCGCCATGCGCAAGGCGGCGGACATCATCCGGGCCGGAGGCGACGCCGAGGCGGCGCTCGCCGAAGGCCGCGAGACGCTGACGGCGGCGGGCTTCCGGGTCGACTATCTGGTGCTGCGAAATGCCGAGACGCTGGCGGAAATCGTTGACTTGGCTAGCGAACCCCGCCGGATGCTGGCGGCCGCATGGCTGGGCAAGACCCGCCTGATCGACAACATCGCCGTGTGAGGGTCAGAGAAGGCCGAGTTCGGCGAGTTCGGCCTTGAGGGCGGAAGGCAATTCGTCGCCACCACCACCGATCGATGACAGGTCGCGCGGCGCGTCCTTCTCCAGCAGATAGCGCCAGCCCTGGAAGGGCCGCTTGGGCTGCCAATCGGTCGGCACCACCTCGGGTTCGAACACGATCCGGCAACGCTGGATGCCGTCAGACCCGGCGACGGCCTGCAGGTCGAGCAGGCGCTGGCGCGCCTGGACCTGGCCCTTGATCACCCAGTAGAGCGAGCCACCGTCCAGCAACTCGGGAATGCGCTTCGGCATCATGCGCGTGGTATGCGTGTCTTCCGGATCGAGGCCCATGCCGCGCTGGCGGGCGATGTCCTGCGCGATCCAGTCGACCAGTTGCTCGATCGATTCGACGCCGACGCAAAGCTTGATGAGATGCAGGGCCATGCCGGAACACGTGTCCTCAAACGGGAGCGCGGCGAGAGCCGCGGCAATTTTTCCACAAGGATGAATTGGCGCTCAGCTTCGGACTGGCCTATGAGCCTGTCTGGAAACGGCGCAAACTAGCATAAGCGTTCCGCCTGTCCCGCGAAAGCGTGAAGGGCGCTCGAACATGGCGCTGACTGGACATCGACGGCCGGCCCCCGCTGTGCCGCCCCCGGACCACGAGGCGAAAATGACGGACCCGAAGCCCTCTCTTGACGACAAGGCAAGCCGCGTGGCGATGGTCGGCATCATCGCCGGCATGGCGCTGACGGCGGCCGGCATGTTCGCCCGCGAACCGATCCTCGGTGCGCTTGGCCTCGGCATCCTGTTCGCCGCCGTCGTGCTGAGGCGGCCGATCGCACGGTTGCTGCCGCCGCGCTGAACCGCGAGTTGCCTAGCCCGCGCCGGTTTGGCACGATCACGGCCGCCGACATGGGCTGGCAGGGAGCTGCGTATAGTGATCGAGATCTCCACGGTCGATAGCGTCGCCATCATCTTCTTCGTGACGTCGTGGATCCTCTATTCGGTGATCCTGACCCATCTGGCTGGCAGCGGCCGCACCCTGTCGTCGGCCATGGATATCCAGCGCCGCCAGTGGATGCGCACGATGATGCACCGCGACCTCCGCATGATCGATACCGGCATCATGAGCGGCCTGCAGAACGGGACGGCCTTTTTCGCGTCGACCTCCCTGCTGGCGATCGGTGGCTGCTTCGCGATGCTGAACGCCGCCGATCACGTCTATGGCGTCATGCGCGACCTCGCCCTGGTCGAGGCGATCCCGAAGGGACTGTTCGAGGCCAAGGTCGTGGGGCTGATGCTGATCTTCGGCTATGCCTTCTTCAAGTTCGGCTGGTCGTACCGGCTGTTCAACTATGCCTCGATCCTGATCGGGGCGACGCCGACGGCGGCCCACGCGGCGGAACCCGAGACGATCGCGGCGGCCGAGCGCGCCGCGGTTTTCACCATCACCGCCGGCCGCCACTTCAATCACGGCCTCCGGGCCTTCTTCTTTTCCATCGGCTATCTGGGCTGGTTCGTGAATGGCTGGACACTGATCGTCACCACGCTGGTGGTCGCGCTCGTCCAGCTGCACCGGCAGTTCTTCTCGGATTCGGCCAAGATCGTCATCGCCGCAGCGCGTCAGGAACCGACATGAAAGTTAGCCACGAGCAGATCGAGACTGTCCTGGTCGGCCTGCTCTCCTCCCTCCCCGCGGGCAAGAGCCTCGATCCGACCGAGGTCGCGCGGGCGCTGGCCGGCAATGACGAGAAGGTCTGGCGCCTCATGATGGTGCCGATCCGCGCCACGGCGATCCGGCTCGCCGATGACGGCCGCGCCTCGATCCTGCGCAAGGGTCGCCCGGTCGACCCGCAAGATTTCAAGGGCGTCTATCGCATCGCGGCGGCCGTGCCGGGCGCCACGGCAGGCAAAACGGAGTAGACCGGCTAGGGCTTGGGAAACAGGGCATTGGTTCGGCCCGAAAGCCTGTAGGCGACGAGGCCGATCCATTCCTTTGTGGCGACATCGACGCGCTGCAGCCCGACCGAGGGCTGCGACACGAACCGCGTGAGATCACCGGATCCGCTGGTGCGGAAATCCGACGGCCACGGCAGCACGTCCCAGCCCACCGCCCGGAAGCATCCCATCGAGCGCGGCATGTGGAAGGCCGACGTGACGAGCAGCCATCGCTCGCCGGGCTTCGGGTCCAGCAGCGCCTTGCTGAGGCGGGCATTCTCGGCCGTGTCGCGGCTTTGGTCCTCGATCGTGACCCGGCTGTCAGGAATGCCCATGGCGCGGAAAAAGCGCTGGGCCGCCTCGCCTTCCGTGGGACCGTCCGGCACGAACTGGTCCGAGCCGCCAGTGAAGACGAGCCGCGCCTCCGGATAGCGCAGCGCCAAGGCCACGCCTTCCGTCAGCCGGTCGCCCGCTTCGGTGAGGGTCACCGCCTGCCGGTCCTCGCCGATCCGCTGGTCGATGCCGCCACCCAGCACGAGAATGCCGGTCACGGGGCCATCCGGCTCGACCCGCGTAAAGCGTTCCTCGAGCGGCAGCATCAGCGCCGCGCCGAGCGGCGAGAAACCGGCGATCAGAAGCCCGATCGCGGCAAGCATCACGAGACCCGCACCGACCCGCACCGCTCCGAAGCCAATGGCAAGCACACCCGCCGCAAGCGCCAATATCAGGGCGGCGGAAGGCTGGAGAAAAAACCAGACCAGCTTGGCGGCATAGAAGAACATCAGCAGGGGCTCTCGACTCGGACGGGATCAATCCCAAGCCGGCGAAAATGCCGAATTGCAGATGCGGGAATCCTCGGTCGCGAGTGCGTCTATGGCAGCCATATCGGCATCCGGCAACTCGAAGCCTTCCACATCGAGATTCTGCTTGATCCGGGCCGGATGCGCGCTCTTGGGAATGGCGACGCAGCCCTTCTCGATCTGCCAGCGCAGCACGATCTGCGCCGGGGTGCGGCCGAAGCGGCCGGCGATATCCTTGATCACCGGCTCGTCCAGCGCATCGGCCTGGCCGAGCGGGCAATAGGCGACGAAGGCGGTGCCGTGCGCCAGCGTCGCGGCGCGCAGCTTCGACTGATCGAGATAGGGGTGATGTTCGCACTGGTTGACGACGATCGGCTCCTCGGTCGCGGCCCAGGCCTCGTCGAGCAGGCGGATGGTGTAGTTGGAAACGCCGATATGCCGCGCCAGGCCTCGCTGCTTGACGCGGCTGAGCGAGCGGATCGTCTCCGCCGCCGACAGCGCCCGGCTCGGCCAATGGATCAGCACGAGATCGAGCTGGTCGATGCCCAGCCGACGCAGCGACCCTTCGGCCGCCCGCATCATGTCGTCGGCGCCCAGTTGCTCCGGCGGGATCTTCGAGGTGATGAAGACCTCGTCGCGGGCGATGCCGGAGCGGCGCAGCCCCTCACCCACCTCCGCTTCGTTTCCATAGCCGATGGCGGTATCGATATGGCGGTATCCCGCCTCCAACGCGGCAGCGACCGCCATGCTCGCGGTTTCCCCCGAGAGCTTCCAGGTTCCAAGGCCGATCACCGGCAAGATGGCGCCATGCGCCTCAACCGTTTGCATGAGAGTTCTCCGCGGGGGGATAAGGCGGCTACCATCGGGCGCGGCCGTGACAGCGTCAAGCTCAGCTTGCCGCCTGGAACACCAGGTCCCGACCACCGCGCTTGGCGGCGTAGAGCGCCTCGTCGGCGGCGACCATCAAGCTTTCGAAGTCGGCCCTCTGGCCGCAGACCGTCATGACGCCGACGCTGACCGTGACGGTGATCCTGTGTCCGGCATGGCGGATCGGATCGCCGGCGAACTCGGCGCGAATGCGTTCCGCCACCTGCCGGCCACGCTCGGCACCGCAGCCGATCAGCAGGGCCGCGAACTCCTCGCCACCCACCCGTCCGACGAAATCGGCCTTCGTGACGCAGCGCTGCACGATGGTCGAAAAGAACTTCAGCGCCTCGTCGCCGGCCGCATGGCCATAGCGGTCGTTCAACTGCTTGAACCGATCGAGGTCGAACAGGAGCAGCGTGATCATCTCGTTCTGGTCACGGGCGCGCTCGACGCGCTCGCGGGCCAGGTCCATGAACGCCCCGTGATTCAGCAGCCCGGTCAGCCCGTCAGTCAGCGCCGCCCGCTTGAGGATGTTCTTGAGCCGCTCGTCGGAAAGGCGCAGGCCGATGATCGTCGCCGCGAACATGACGAGGATCGGCTCCAACAGGCCGATGCCGATGAACGGACCGCCCTGCAAGAGATCCGGCGGCAGGTCGAGGGTGAGCGCCGCGACAAAGCGAAACACGAGAAAGACCGCGTGCAGGGCCGGGACGCAGGCAAACGGCACCCGCCAGACCAGCTGATCCTTACCCTTCGCCCAGATTTCCCAAGCGAGCATCAGCGACAAGATCAAGCTCAGCACTGACCCGAGCGCGATGCGATAGGCCAGAGAATCGCCGATTGCCGGCACCTCCATGGCGATCATCCAGATCGCCGGGAATACCAGAACCGGCCACCAGCGCGTCGACCGCCCATTGAAGGCGCGCGCGCCGTTCCAGGTGATGCCGAGCGCGGCCAGGATGAACGCATTGGCAATACCTACGGACAGGAAGTCCGGGATCTGCCCGCGCAGAAGTACCAGGACGCAACTGGCGGCGCCAACCTGCAGCGCCAGGCCCCACATCACCACATGACGGTCAGGCCAGCGCTTGAACCAGTTGCTGACCAGCGATAGCGCCGCCATCTGGCTCATGACCGCCAGCACAACCAGTAGGGTTGAAACGTCCAGGGTCATGGATGATGCAAGTTTCCCCGCAGCCCCCTCATTCCCCGGCTGCGGGTGCGTTCATATGCCAAACCCCTTAAGGAACAATTCCTGAGGCTGCAGCACTGCTTGTCAGTCGACCGCCGCCAGCACGGCGGCGATGACGCGATCGACTTCGGCATCGGTCAGGTCGGGATGCATGGGCAGGCTGATGACGGTCGAGGCGAGCTTCTCCGAGACCGGCAGCGGCCGCTTCGGCGCCTCGGCGAAGGCCGGATGCTGGTGCAGCGCCAACCGGTAGAAAAAGGCATTGCCGATGCTCTGCGCATCGAGCGCCGCCTTCAGCGCATCGCGATCCTCGACCGTGATGGTGTAGATCGCATTGGCGCTGAAATAGCCGGAGGGGCGCTTCTGCACGCCGACCTTGCCGGTCAGCGCCGCGTCATAGCGCTTTGCCACCTGGTCACGGCGCTCGAGTTCTTCCTCGAAAATGGTCAGCTTGGAAAGCAGGACAGCTGCCTGCAGCGTGTCGAGGCGACCGGTGATGCCGTTGCGAACGGCGACGTCGCCCGTGCCCTGGCGGCCATGCGAGCGCAGCGTGCGGACGGCCTCGGCGATCTCGTCATTGTCGGTCAGGATCGCGCCGCCATCGCCATAGCACCCGAGCGGCTTGGTCGGATAGAAACTGGTCGCCGAGATGGGCGCCATGCCGCCGACGCGGCTGTTGCCGGAGCGGCCGCCGAAGCTCTGCGCCGCGTCGGAGAACACCGTCATGTCGTGCCTGGCAGCAATCTTGCCGATCGCCTCATAATCCGCCGGCAGGCCGTAGAGATCGACCGGCATGACGACGCGCGGCTTGAGCTTGCCCTCGGCCACCACTTCGTCAATGGCGCGCTCGAGATCGGCCGGGTCCATGTTGCAGGTCGCCGGATCGACGTCGACGAAGATCGGCGTCGCATTGACCGAGCAGACCGCGCCGGCGGTGGCGGCAAAGGTGAAAGCCGGCACGAACACGGCGTCGCCGGGCCCGATACCAAGCGCCATCAGGCCGATCATCAGCGCATCGCGCCCGCTCGAGACGGCGATCGCATGGGGCACGCCGGCGAAGGTCGCGAGCTTGGCCTCGAGTTCGACAACCTCCGGGCCGAGGATGAACTGCCCATGCGTCAGCACCGCATCCATGCGCTTGCGGACATCGTCATGGATCCGGCGCTGCTGGCGCTGCAGATCGAAGAAGCCGATGCGGTCGGAAGCGACCGCGACGGTCGGATGGGAAGAAGCGGCCATCAGTGCTGGTCTCCAATAGGGACAGTCGCGCCACGTCGCGACGTCTGTCCGATACGCTGAATGATCATGTCGGCAACGATCAGGGCATCGAGCCCCGCCTTGCCATCGACGAGCGGCCGGCAGAGCCCGGCGGCCGCGTCGAGGAACGAATCGATTTCGAGCGCCAGATTGTCGCTCGGCGGCACGGCGATCTCGTCCTGCGAAAGAACGGCATGGCCGCGCTCGAAGGACGTGACGGTGCGGGCGGCGAGATCGGCCACCCAATAGCGATCGGACTCCACGACCTTGATGGTGCGCTCCGAACGATCGGCAATGCGGCTCGCGGTGATATGCGCCACGGCGCCATTGGCGAAGCGTAGCTGCGCGAGCGCGAAATCATTGGTCGGCGCCCGCACGGGAGATCCCATCGCCTCCACGGCGATGACCGTCGAGCCGACCAGCGCCAGGACCAGGTCGATATCGTGGATCATCAGATCGAGCACGACGTCGACATCGATCGCCCGCCCCTTCCACGGCCCGATCCGCGTGCATTCCACGGTGATCGGCGCCGTCACCTTGTCGCGCAACAGGCCGAAGACCGGCGAAAAGCGCTCGATATGCCCGATCTGCAGGACAACGCCCTTGGCCTCGGCGCGGGCGATCAGGTCGCGCGCCGCCTCGGGCGTATCGCAGATCGGCTTCTCGATCAGCACATGCACGCCGGCGTCGATGAAATCGGCGGCGACCGCATGATGCAGCGAGGTCGGAACGGTGATCGACACGGCATCGACCTTGCCGATCAGGTCGCGCGGATCAAAAAGCGGCAACGCGCCGTACTGGGCGGCGACGGCCTCGGCGCGGGCCCGATCTGCGTCGACCACGGCGACTAGACGCCCCTTCGGATTGGCAGCATGCTGCCGCGCGTGGAAGGAACCGAAATACCCGAGTCCGATGACTCCGGTCCTGATTTCGCTCGTCGTCAATCCCGCTACTTTCTGCAGTTCGGACGGGCGAAGCAATGCGCTTCGCCCCGCACCGGTCTAACGAATTTTCGTTCAAAGTCGATCAATGGCCGCACAAAGGCGGTCACATTTTGTCCGTTTGGGAAACATGGCGCGACACTGCCGGCCCGGTCATCACGTCCGCGTGACAGGCCGCTGCCAAGGATGCCGCCAAAAGATCGGCTCCTATATCATCGCCGGTGTGCCGGCGTCCCCGGCAATACGGGAACCTTACCATGCCCCAGAGAATGACCGCCATCCTGATCGGTTCGCTTCTATGCGGCGCCGGGATGATCGGCGCTGCCCAGGCGCAGGGAATTGTCGAACGCAACCGGATCGCGCCCAGCGCCGCCCTTGGTCATCCGATCTCCTATTCGCTCTACAAGCCGGCGACCGAACCACGGGCCGGCACACGCTGGCCTGTCCTCTACCTGCTGCATGGCGGCGGGGGCGGTGACATTGACTGGCTCGACTATGGCAAGATCGCGCGCACGCTGGACGACCAGATCGCCACGGGGAAATTGCCGCCACTCGTCGTGGTGATGCCGGATGGCGGCGGCGAAAGCTGGTTCGTCGACAATACGGACCCCGGCGGAGCCGGAAAAGTCGAGACAGCGCTGACGACGGATCTGATCGAGGCGATCGACACGACGCTGCCGACGGCCGCCTGCCGCGCGGGCCGGGCGGTGGGCGGGCTCTCGATGGGCGGATATGGCGCGGCCCTGTTCGCGCTCGACCATCCCGATCGCTTCATCGCCGCGATCAGCCTTTCCGGCGCCATCGCGCAGCCAATCGATCCCGACGATGCCGTCCGCATCAAGAAAGGCGACGAATATTATGACGGCGCCTTCGGCAAGCCGTTCGATGTCCACCGCTACAACGCGGACAATGTGTTTCCCCGCGTCACCAGGGACGCTGGCCTGGCCGAAAAGCCGAGCTTCTGGATCACGGCCGGCGACCGCGACGAACTTGGCACCATAACGGGCTCGGCGGACCTGCACGTCGCCCTGCGGCGCGCCGGCTATGACACCACGCTGCGGATCGGCCCGGGCCAGCACGACTGGACCAACTGGTCGCAATCGATCGTGCCGGCGCTCGACTGGCTGGCGCCGCAGCTGAGCGATTCGTGCCCAGCCGCGCAGTCCACCGCCGCCGCGTCGACCCTAGTTGAGCCCGAACCAAAGGGCGGCGAAGCCCAGGAATGAGAAGAAGCCGACGATATCGGTGATGGTCGTCACGAACGAACTGGATGCGATGGCCGGGTCGATCTTGAGCCGGTTCAGCGTCAACGGGATCAGGATGCCGCCAAGCGCGGCGGCGATCAAGTTGATGACCATCGCCGCCGCGATCACGAAACCGAGGTCCAGGATTCCGAAACGGTACACCGCCATCGTGCCGACGATGGCGGCGAACAGGAAACCGTTGAAAACGCCGACCAGCAACTCGCGGCCGATGACGCGAAGGACGTTGTGCGGCCCGAGTTCGCGCATCGCAATGGCGCGAACCGCCACCGTCATCGTCTGCGTCCCGGCATTGCCGCCCTGACTGGCGACGATTGGCATCAACACGGCCAGTGCCACCATTTTCTGCAGCTGGTGCTCGAACAGCCCGATGACAAAAGACGCCATGACGGCCGTGACCAGATTGATGAAAAGCCAAGGAAAGCGACTCCTGGCGATCGACCAAACCTTGTCGGAAACCTCTTCGTCGCCGACGCCGCCCAGTCGCTTGATATCCTCGTCGGCTTCCTCCTGGATGACGTCGACGATGTCATCGATGGTCAGAAGCCCGACGAGCCGGTCGGAATCATCGACGACAGCGGCCGAGATGAGGTTGTAGCGCTGGAACATCCGCGCCGCCTCTTCCTGGTCCTCGGTGGCGCGGATCAGGTGATGCGCCTCGCTGACCAGCTCGGCGATCTTCACCGGCCGCTTGGTCCGAAGCAGGCGGTTGAGCGATACCGTGCCGAGCAGGTGATAGCCGGGATCGATGACGAAGACTTCGTGGAACTCTTCCGGCAGGTCCTCGGCTTCGCGCATGTAGTCGATCGTCTGCCCCACCGTCCAGAACGGCGGAACGGCGATGAACTCGGTCTGCATGCGCCGGCCGGCGCTATCTTCGGGATAGTCCAGGCCCCGCTTCAGAGCCAGGCGCTCGACGGACGGGATCTGGGCGAGGATCTCGTCCTGATCGGCCTTGTCGAGATCCTCGAGGATGTAGACCGCGTCATCGGAATCGAGATCGCGCATGCCTTCGGCGACGGTCTCGGACGGCAATTCCTCCAGGATCTCGACGCGCACCGTCTCGTCGAGCTCGGTGAGCGCGGTGAAATCGAAGAATTCGCCCAGCAGCTGGATCAGCGCCGGGCGCTGGTCGGGTTCGAGCGCTTCGAGGATCGCGCCGACATCCGATTCATGCAGATCTTCGGTCAGCGCGCGGGCGCGCTCCTGGTTCCCTGTCTCGATCGCCTGGCCCAGCGCTTCCAGGAACGGCGTGGAGACGTTGTCGTTCTCGTCGCGAAGCGGCGGCAGGTCCTGCGTCTGGCGATCTTCGCGCCTGTCGATCGTCAGCTCTTCCGACATGGACCCTCAGACGCGTTCACGAGATTTCAGGGGAGGTCCGGCGAGCTTTAGCCGTCAACCGCGCGGGGGCAAAGCGAAAATGCTGCGCTGCGAGCATTCTGGGCCTTGCGATGCTTTTGCCTGGCCCTCCGGGACCAGCCAGGCAGGGCAAGCCTATGCAGGGCGAACGCCCGGCGCTGGGAAAAGGTTGCTCCCGACGTCGAGCGTCTCCGCGCGGCGCCAGTGTCCAGAAACAAAAACAGCGGCCCGAGGGCCGCCGCTTTGCGAGGATTTTTGCATTTGGGTTTGGTGCGGTCGAGAAGACTCGAACTTCCACGCCTTTCGGCACAGCGACCTCAACGCTGCGCGTCTACCAATTCCGCCACGACCGCGAAACCCAAGCCGGTGTTGACCGGCGCGAGGTGGGATGTAGCAAATGCCCCCCGACGAAACAAGCGACTTCGAAAACTGTTTCACTTCATCCACAGGCAGTCCGGGGCGGATCGATTTTTCCGGGACAGGTGAACAATGCCCTCCCTTGCGCTATGACCGGATCGACCGACATGAGACCTGACACAATGAAAGATTGGCCAGGCCGCCAATCGAGAGCGACTCCCATGACCCTGCGCGACGATCTCACCGCTTCCCTCCTGCCCCGCGACGGCAGCCCGCCCGTCGAATGGGTGATCGAGGAGGCGCCCGTCGACTATCCCGAGGCCGTCGCCGAAATGGAGGCGCGGGTCGCAGCGATCGCGGCCGGCACGGCGCGCGAGCGCATCTGGCTGGTCGAGCATCCCCCGCTTTATACAGCCGGCACCAGCGCCCATGACGAAGACCTGATCGCACCGGATCGCTTTCCGGTGTTCCAGACGGGGCGCGGCGGGCAATACACCTATCATGGTCCCGGCCAGCGGGTGGTCTATGTGATGCTCGACCTGAACCGCCGGAGACCCGACCTGCGCCTGTTCGTGGCGACGCTCGAGCAATGGATCATCCGCACGCTGGACGGCTTCAACGTGCGCGGCGAGCGCCGCGACGACCGCGTCGGCGTCTGGGTTCGCCGCCCCGAAAAGGGTTTCGAGGCCGAAGACAAGATCGCCGCCATCGGCATCCGCGTACGGCGCTGGGTGACGTTCCACGGCATCTCGATCAATGTCGAGCCGGAGCTCGACCATTTCGACGGGATCGTGCCCTGCGGCGTGAAGGGCCATGGCGTGACCAGCCTGGCGGATCTCGGCCGGATCGTGACCATGCCGGAAGTCGACGGCATCCTGCGCCGCGAGTTCGAAGCGCTGTTCGGCGAGACGGTCCGCTAGCGAGGAAACATCGCCAGGACCACTCGCTCAGGCGTCTGGCAGAACCCGGAAGGGGCCAGGCTCGGCCGGGTCCAGTTCATCGACATCGACGGCGCTGACGCGGGCCATGCGGGGGCCGGCGTGGCAGGCGGAGAGCATGGCGGCGACATCGGCCGGATCGCCGGTGAAGACCGCCTCCACCTCCCCTCCGCGCCGATTGCGGACCCATCCGGACAGCCGCCGGGCATTCGCCTCCCGTTCGGTCCAGGCGCGATAGCCGACCCCCTGGACAAGCCCGGATACCATCACATGAACCGTGCGCACCGTCATTCTCGACAGCCTCTCCTCAGCCGAGCAGCCGCAGCACGGCCGGCGCGAGCTGCGCGACCTGCGGCACGATAACGTCGGGCGG
>Ga0182738_1002573_pt1 | contig 21434 bp, 21 predicted proteins | sample eDN5th30CBELigMG_FD_128876 | JGI IMG/M metagenome (GOLD analysis project Ga0182738, IMG submission 128876) | Enriched Miracle-Growth compost microbial communities from Emeryville, California, USA - eDNA 5th pass 30_C BE-Lig MG (version 2)... ... | reverse complement strand
GGTCATAAAAACCGGTGGCAAGCAGTATCGCGTTGCCGCAGGTCAAAAACTGAAGATAGAACAGATACCGGCTGACATTGGGCAAGAAATCACGCTCGACCAGGTGTTGTCGGTTGGCGAAGGCGAACAGATCCAGATCGGTTCTCCTTTGGTCTCCGGCGCTGTGGTCAAGGCAACTGTTCTTGCGCAAGGCCGTCACGACAAGGTCAAGATTTTCAAGATGCGCCGTCGCAAGCATTATCAGAAGCGCCAAGGCCATCGTCAAAATTACACCGAAGTCCGCATCGACGCCATCACGGCCTGATCACGACTAACGGTTTTGTATAGCAGGAGCTAAACATGGCACAGAAAAAAGGCGGCGGCTCGACGCGGAACGGCCGCGACTCAGAATCGAAACGACTGGGCGTCAAGACGTTCGGCGGCCAGCAGATCTCGGCTGGTTCCATCATCGTTCGCCAGCGCGGCACGCAATTCCACGCCGGCACCAACGTCGGCATGGGCAAGGATCACACCCTGTTCTCGCTGGTCGATGGCACGGTGAAATTCAGCATCAAGGGCGCGCTGAACAAGCGCACCGTCTCGGTGGTCACGGCCGAATAATCTTCCGGCCATCCCATCCGCAAGAAGCCCTGCCGGTCCGGCGGGGCTTTTTGCTTTAGAATAAATGCTTTACACAGGCCTGCCGGCCAGCGCTCGCGCCAACCGGCATGCAGGCTTTCGCCAGGCCCGCACATCGCGAACCGGCGCCATCGGCCAGGCGGCGCCCATGCATATGCCGGCCATTATTACCAGATACTCATGAAATTCGTAGACGAAGCAACCATCGAAGTCATTGCGGGCAAGGGCGGCAATGGCGCGTCGAGCTTTCGCCGCGAGAAATTCATACCCAAGGGCGGGCCCGACGGCGGCGACGGCGGCCGGGGCGGCAGCATCTACGCCGTGGCGGACCGCAATATCAATACGCTGGTAGATTTCCGCTACTCCCGGCTGCATCGCGCCAAGAACGGCGAAAACGGCCGTGGTTCCGACCAGTATGGCGCTGGCGCGCCGGACATCACCCTCAGAGTGCCGGTCGGCACGACCATCTTCGACGCCGAAACAGGCGAGCAGCTGTTTGACCTGGATCGCCACAATCAGAAAGCCACGCTGGCCGCCGGTGGCGAAGGCGGGCTGGGCAACCTCCATTTCAAGTCCAGCACGAACCGGGCGCCCCGCCAGTTTACGTATGGCAAGGAAGGGGAGCAGCGCAAGCTGCGCCTGGAGCTCAAGGTGCTTGCGGACGTTGGCCTGCTGGGCCTGCCCAACGCGGGCAAGTCCACGCTCATCAGCAAGGTTTCCAACGCCCGCCCCAAGGTTGCCGACTACCCCTTCACCACCTTGCATCCCAACCTGGGGGTTGTTCGCACATCCGCCTCCCACAGCTTCGTCATTGCCGATATTCCCGGCCTGATCGAAGGCGCGTCTGAAGGCGCCGGCCTGGGCCACCTTTTCCTGCGCCACCTCTCGCGCACGCGCGTACTGCTGCACCTGGTCGACGTTTCGTCCCCGGACCCCGACAGCGATGCCATCGGCCAGGCCATCCATGACGCCCGCGCCATCGTGGAAGAGCTGCGCCGCTACGACACGGGGCTCTACGAAAAGCCGCGCTGGCTGGTGCTCAACAAGCTCGACATGGTCGACGAGCCCGAGGCGGTCAAGCAGCGCCTGATCAATGAGTTGGGCTGGGAAGGCCCTGTATTCTCCATATCCGCCCTCACCGGCGAAGGCACGCAGGAGCTTACGCTCAAGCTGCAGGAATGGCTGGATGCGGAACGCGCCCAGGCAAACCAGGCGCAGGACATTGCTGACGGCACATACGTGGCTGAAGACCCGCGCTTTGACGCCACCCGCTCCACGCCGGAATAAAGCGTCAGGCCCTGTTTCCCCTTTTCCCGATTTCCCATCGTTTTGTTCGCATTCGTCCCATGGTTGCTTCCACCAAGATGCCGTCCGCTGTATCCAAGGCCAGGCGGCTGGTCGTCAAAGTAGGCTCGTCACTTGTCACCAACGAAGGCAAGGGCATAGACATGAAGGCGGTCGACGAATGGGCCGCACAGATCGCAGACCTGCATGCCCAGGGCAAGCAGATGGTGCTGGTGTCGTCCGGCGCAATCGCCGAAGGCATGGCCAGGCTGGGTTGGCCCCGGCGTCCAAATGCCATGCATGAGCTGCAGGCTGCTGCTGCTGTGGGGCAGATGGGGCTGGTACAGGCTTACGAGGTTGCATTTGCCCGTCATGGCATCCGTACGGCGCAGATCCTGCTGACCCACGAAGACCTGTCAGACCGTCGCCGCTACCTGAATGCCCGCACCACCCTCTACACACTGCTCGGGCTGGGCGTGGTGCCCATCGTCAATGAGAATGACACCGTCGTCACCGACGAAATCCGCCTCGGCGACAACGACACGCTGGGCGCACTGGTCACCAACCTGATCGAAGCAGAATCACTCATCATCCTGACCGACCAGGCCGGCCTGTACGACTCAGATCCGCGCAAGAACCCCGACGCAAAATTTGTGTCCACCGCACAGGCCGGCGACCCCGCCCTGGAAGCCATGGCAGGCGGCTCGGGAAGCAGTGTCGGAACCGGCGGCATGCTGACCAAGATCCTGGCCGCCAAACGCGCGGCCAACAGCGGCGGGCATACCATTATTGCTTCAGGGCGCGAACCCCGCGTGCTGCTCCGTCTGGCCGCTGGCGAAGCCATTGGTACAGAATTGCGCGCATTGCTGCCCGTGCGCTCTGCACGCCAGCGCTGGCTGGTCAACCACCTGCGCATGCGCGGCAAGGTTGTGCTGGATGCCGGCGCAGTGAAGGCCCTGACACAGGGCCACAAAAGCCTGCTTGCCGTAGGCGTCACTGGCGTCGAAGGCGAATTCGAGCGTGGCGACGTGGTTGCCTGCGTCGGCCCCGACGGCGTGGAATACGGCCGGGGGCTGATCAATTACTCAGCCAGCGACACGCGCCGCATCATGCGCCACCCCAGCAGCGAGATCGCGGACATCCTGGGCAGCATGTCTGATCCGGAGCTGATGCACAGGGACAACATGGTGTTCCTGCGCACGGCGGGCAAGAATACAGCGGCTGGCTGAAACGGCGCGCCCAACACCCCCTGGGCCCTGGCCGCCACTGAACATGGCGCCCCAGCCGCTATTTCAGCGCCGGGATATACAGCGTTTCCTTGAGCTCTTCCATCACAATGCAGCTCTTGGTTTGCGTCACACCGGGGAGCCGCAGCAGAATATCGCCCAGCAGGCTGCGGTATTGCCCGATTTCCTTGATGCGCGCCTTGATCATATAGTCGAAATCGCCCGAGACAAGATGGCATTCCTGCACATGAGGGATGCACAGCACCTCGCGCCGAAAGTCCTCAAAGCTGCGCTCCGACTTGCTTGAGATAGACACCTCCACAAACACCAGCAGCCCCGCATCCAGGGCTGTCGGCGCCACACGGGCGTGATAGCCCATGATGATGCCTTCCCGCTCCAGCCGCCTCACGCGCTCGATACAGGGCGTCACTGTGAGCCCCACAGCCTCGGCAAGGTCCGTCATGGACATGCGGCCATCACGCTGGAGCAAATCAAGGATGTGCCGGTCGAGCTTGTCCAGGGTGGCGACCGGGCTGCGTTGTATGCGCAAGACAAAACCTCCATGATACGGGGCTCGTCCCCGGTATAAACAAACAATATATGGCCCCCGCGACCGCGCGGGCGGGCGGCTGGAACCCGGACGGCTGGCCCCGCCAATTAGCCGGGACCGCCCCATTCCCACCTCGCGGGCGGGCTGTGCGGCGGGACGGCCTGCCCCGATGGAGCAGTATTCCGGCCTCCTTTTGCATTACAGTGGCGATGACAGGAAAGTTTGCTGAGAAGTAGATTTTTTCATGAAAATTTTCTTGCCACATTGTCCTATCATCCCATAAAAATAGAGGAATATGGCAAGATGAAAGTCATTGTTTTGGGGGCAGGCGTCATTGGGGTGAGCAGCGCCTATTATCTGGCCCGGGCAGGGCACGAGGTCACGGTGCTTGAATGCCTGCCAGGCCCCGCGCTCGAAACCAGCTTTGCCAACGCTGGCCAGATATCGTTCGGCTATTCGTCGCCCTGGGCGGCGCCGGGCGTGCCGCTCAAGGCAATAAAATGGATGTTCGCCAAGCATCCGCCCCTGTCGATCCGTCCTGACGGGTCGTTTTTCCAGCTCTGGTGGATGTACCAGATGTGGCGCAATTGCGATGCCCGCCGTTATGCGATCAACAAGGAGCGCATGATCCGCATGTCCGAATACAGCCGCGACTGCCTGGCCGCGCTGAGACAGGAAACCGGCATCGAATATGAAGGCAGGCGGCGCGGCACGCTGCAAGTGTTCCGCACGCAACAGCAGCTCGATCATGTCGACAAAGACATTGATGTGCTGCGCGAGGCAGGCGTCACCTACCGTCTTTTATCCCGCGAAGAGCTGGTCAGCGTCGAGCCGGGCCTTGCCAGCTCGAAGCACAGGCTGTCCGGCGGGCTGCACCTGCCCGATGATGAAACAGGAGACTGCCACCTTTTCACCACCCGCCTGGCCGCATTGACGGAAAACATGGGCGTCAGCTTCCGCTACGGCGTCACCATAGACAGTCTGCTGGCGAACAGCGCCGGCGTCAGTGGTGTGCGCTGCAACGGCGAAACACTGACAGCCGATGCCTATGTCGTTGCACTGGGCGCCTGGTCGACCCGGCTGCTCAGGCCCAGCCTGCGCCTGCCTGTCTACCCCATGAAAGGCTATTCAATCACGGTTCCCGTGGGCGACCAGGAACGCGCCCCGGTATCCACATTGCTGGACGAGACCTACAAGATCGCGGTGACGCGGTTTGACAACCGCATCCGTGTGGGCGGCATGGCGGAAATCAAGGGCTTTGACAAGCGCCTGGACCCCAGGCGGCAGTCTACCCTGGAAACGGTGCTGGACGATCTGTTTCCCGGTGGCCGCCAGCCTGGCGAGGTCAGCTTCTGGACGGGGCTGCGCCCCAAGACCCCCGACAGCACGCCCATCATCGGGGCGACATCCGTGCCGCGTCTGTATCTGAACACAGGGCATGGCACCCTGGGCTGGACGATGTCATGCGGCAGCGGACAGCTGCTGGCGGACCTGGTCTCCGGCAAGCCGACCGCCATCCGCAGCGATGACCTGGCGATAGGCCGCTATGACACCGGCGGCTGAGCGACTGCCGGGCCAGCGCGTCCCCACCCGCCCGGCGCCTGCCGGTTACAACGCACCCGTAAACATATAGCCCCAGTTGTGAACCGATTTCAAGGGCAGACCGACGCCGTGTTCGGCGCATTTTCGCCGCAGGCGGCTGACCAGCACGCTGATGCGGCTTTGCATCGCAGCGGCGGACTCCAGCGCATAGGCATCGTTGACGGCATTGATCAGGTCGGCATGCGCGGCGCGCTGGTTGGGGGCGGCGATCAATGCCATCAAAAAGGCGCGCTCCCCCGTTGTCAGCGGAATGCGCTGGCCTTCGGGGCTGGCCAGTATCCAGCCGTGCTCGACCAGCGACCATACCGCGTGGCCAGAGGCGGCAACGCTTGCAGCGGCAACGTCCAGCCGCCATAGCAGCCGGAAAAGTATCGCAGCCAATAGCTGCGGCGGCGCCGAAGCCGGGCAGATGTGATCGACACCGCTCTGCAGCGCTTGCAGCCATACGGCCTCCAGGCTCGATGGCGTGATGGCAACCACCCCCAGCGACGGATAAAGCGTGCGCAATTGCGCGGCAACAACGCAGTTTTCAGAATGCCCGGAGGCAAGCAGCACAGCGCAGGCTTTGGCTCTTTCCACAGCCTGCCGGGCCGCAGAGTATAGCTGAGGCATGTCGGTGCACTGCGAAACCGTCAGCCCGTGGGCTTCCAGCTCGGCCAGCCTGTGCCCGCCCATCGGGCTGGGCTGTGCTGGGTGTGTGGGTGTGAACAGAATGACCGCCGGTGGAGACGACATGGAGTGATAGAGGCGGGGTGATTTCAAGCAATCCTCATTGCGTATAGACAAAAACCGGCCCTTGGACACACCAGGGCCCATACAGTTTCTTTACGATTTATTTATTTACTTCAGTTTACAAGAAAACATCACGTTTGCAATACACTTATTACCAACGTGGTTGGATCTCGCTGTTCAATCACAAACGTGAAAACCTTCTCTGATCGCCTTAAACATGCCCGACAGATGCGTGGCCTGACCCAGTCAGAGCTGGCCCGCGCTTGCGGACTCTCGCAAGGGGCCATCTCCAATTACGAAAGCGCCAGCCGCAAGACGGCCAAGGAGGTCTTTCGCCTGGCGGATATCCTGCAGGTCAGCGCCTCGTGGCTGGCCACGGGCACGGGTCCCATGGAACAGGAACCGCCTTCCTGTGCATACGTGCTCAGCGAGCCACCGCAAAGCCTTGGGTATTCCTGGCCATTTCCCCGCATCTCGCCCAGTGACCTGTTTGGGCTGGGGCCCGCGGAACGCACACTGATCGAAGACACTGTGCTGAGCCTGATGCAATCGTTCCGGAATAAACCCCGGCGCCGCTGACAGGCGCCCCTGAAAAAAAATCCCTATGCGGCGTTATCTGCCACATAGGGATGAAATAAACATTCCGGCACAAACCGCCAGGGGAACCGGACTGGCATCCGGGCCTGGCGGCGTACCCCGCCGCAGCTTGCGCCTCGGGGAAAACCGGGCTTATTGCTGCACAGCGTACAGATACAGCTCGACCCGGCGATTCATCGCGCGGCCAGCCGCGGTGGCGTTGTCGCCGATCGGGTTGGCCGAGCCCCTGCCTTCCGCGGACAGGCGGTTTGCCGCTACGCCGCGCTGCGTCAGATAGGTCGTGACTGCACCGGCGCGATTGACGGACAGCGGCTGGTTGATCGCATCAGAGCCTGTGCTGTCGGTATGGCCGATAGACTTGGCGCGCAGCTCCGGATGTTGCGCCAGCGCATTGGCCACGCTGTCGAGCACCGGAAGCAATTCAGGCTTGAGGTCATACTTGCCTGTATCAAAGGATACGTTGCTGGGGATGTTGACGCGCAGCGTGCCGTCCGGCATCTCAGTCACATCTATGCCCAGGCTGCTCGCGCCGGATTGCTCCACATCTTTCTTGATGCCTTTCCAGTTGTAGCCGACGATACCGCCCGCCACCGCGCCAATGCCGGCGCCGATCGCAGCGGCCTTGCTGCTGTCGCCCACCAGCGCGCCCACCCCGGCGCCCAATGCGGCTCCCGCCCCGGCACCGACAGCCGTCTTGCCGCCAGTGCCCATTTCATTCATGTTCGCGCAACCAACCATCAGGGCAATGGCGCCAATTCCCGTGGCGATGCGACCTGCTCGCATGGATACCTTCATGTAATTCTCCTTGTAGTCATACGAGGCAGACGGGAGTCTGCCGAAAGCTCATGCTAGCAAGTGCGCGAAGCCGCGGGTGTTACATTTTTATTCCGATGGCATGGTTTTGACGGTTTTTGACCATTTCATCAGTGATATTTCCTGGCGTGATATTCCCTAGAACAGCTTGGCGCCGGAAGCCGCCACCACTTCCTTGTACTTGGCCAGGTCGTGCTCCACCAGATCGGCGAAGGCTTGCGGTGTGGTCGGCTCCGCGGTGGACCCCATGGTCAGCAGATTCTTGCGCACGTCCGGATCCCTGAGCGCCTTTGAATACGCGGCATTCAGCTTGTCGATAATGGGCTGCGGGGTTCCGCCGGTGGCGAACACGCCAAACCATGTGCCCAGGTCGAAGTTCTGCACGCCGGCCTCCTGCATGGTGGGCAGGTCGGGATAGATGGTCGAACGGTCGGTTGTGGTGACGGCAAGCGCGGTCACCTTCTTGTCATTGATGAGCGACGAGGCAGAGGCAAGATTGTCGAACATGAAATCCACCTGACCTGCCAGCAGGGCAAGCTTGGCGGGCGCCGCGCCCGCATAGGGCACGTGGACAGACTTGATTTCCTTGCGCACGTTCAGCAGTTCGCCGGCCAGGTGGCCCGCGCTGCCATTGCCGCCGGACGCGAAGTTCAGCTGGCCCTCATGGGCCTTGGCGTAGTCCACCAGCTTCTGGACGCTGTCGATGCCGTTCTTGGCGGCAAAATCTTTGTTGACGATCAGCACATTCGGCACAGAGGCGACCAGGGTCACCGGCGCGAAGCTCTTGACCGGATCGAAGGCCAGCTTCTCATACAGCCACGGGTTGATGGCATTGATCGCCACCGCGCCCATCATCAGCGTGTAGCCGTCGGGAGCGGTCTTGGCCACATAAGCCGCGCCAATATTGCCGCCGGCGCCTGGCTTGTTCTCGACCACGATGGAGCCAAGATCACCCTGCACTTTCTCGGCGAGCAGCCGGGCCACGCCATCGAGCGGTCCACCCGCCGCGTAGGGCACGATGAACTGGATAGGCTTGGACGGATAGTCGGAAGCAGATTCGGCGCAGGCCGACATGGGCAGGGCAATGCAGGCAGCCAATGCCGCCAGGGCGGCCAGAGGCTTGAATCGGGTGATCATGATGTGTACCTTGTTATGTGAAAAATAGCCGGCGATGCCATCCGCGCCGATTACAACGCAGCCGCGCCGGCTCCGGTCGCGAACTGGAGGCAGCCCTCAAGCATACACGGGCCGTCAGTGCAGGATCTGGCTGAGGAACAGCTTGGTGCGATCGCTCTGGGGATGGTCAAAAAATTCATCGGGCGTATTTTCCTCGATGATTTCACCCTGGTCCATGAAGATAACGCGATCAGCCACCTTGCGCGCGAAACCCATTTCATGGGTCACGCAAAGCATGGTCATGTGGCTTTCCTCTGCCAGGCCGACCATGACATCAAGCACCTCCTTGACCATTTCCGGATCCAGCGCTGACGTAGGCTCGTCAAACAGCATGATCTTCGGACTCATGCAGAGCGAGCGCGCAATGGCCACGCGCTGCTGCTGCCCCCCGGAAAGCTGGCCGGGATATTTCAGCGCCTGTTCCTTGATGCGAACGCGCTCGAGATATTTCATGGCATCGGCCTCTGCCTCCGCCTTGGGGCGCTTGAGCACCCATATGGGCCCCAGCGTCAGGTTCTCGAGCACGGTCAGGTGCGGGAACAGGTTGAAATGCTGGAACACCATTCCGACATCGCGGCGGATCGTCTCGATCTGCTTGAGATCATCCGTCAGTTCTGTGCCATCGACAATAATCTTGCCCTGCTGGTGCTCTTCGAGCCGGTTGATGCAGCGGATCATGGTGGACTTGCCCGAGCCCGAAGGACCGCAGATCACGATGCGCTCGCCCAGCGACACATCAAGATTGATATTGCGCAGCACATGGAACTGCCCATACCACTTGTTGACATCTTCCATGCGAATAATGGCCTCGGCCATATGAATACTCCTTGCCGTACAAGCCGGTCAGCGCTGATAACCCGTCTGCAGGTGCCGCTCCAGGTGCTGGCTGTAACGGGATATCGAATAGCAGAAAATGAAGTAAATGACACCGATGAACAGGTAGGCCTCAGTGCTGAAACCGCGCCATGCCGCGTCCGCCACGGCAGTCTTGGCCGCCTGCGTCAGGTCGAAAATGCCGATGATGACCACCAGCGAAGTATCCTTGAACAGCGAGATGAAGATACCCACCAGTGGAGGGATCACGACCTTGAGCGCCTGGGGAAGAATGATCTTGCGCATCTGCTGCCAGTAGCGCAGCCCCAGAGAGTCGGCGCCTTCATACTGCCCCTTGGGAATGGCCTGCAGGCCGCCGCGCACCGTTTCGGCAATATAGGCCGCCGTAAACATGATGATGGCGATCTGGGCGCGCAGCAGCTTGTCTATGGAAAAGCCTTCCGGCAGGAACAGCGGCAGCATCACCGACGACATGAACAGCAGGCTGATCAGCGGCACGCCCCGAATCAGTTCGATATACACCACGCACAAGGCCTTCACCGCAGGCATGTGCGAGCGCCTGCCCAGCGCCAGCATCAGGCCGAAGGGAAATGCAAAGGCGATGCCGAAGGTGGCGAGAATCAGCGTCAGCGGCAGGCCACCCCAGCGATCGTTCTCGACATACTGCAGGCCAAAGACCCCGCCCCACATCAGTATGGCGACAACAGTCAGGGCAACCACCCACAGCAGGCCGAGCCACGGTTTCCAGAACCTGCGCATGCAGCTGCAAATGATCACGGCAATCAGCACCGCGCTGGCCAACAGCGGCCTCCACTGCTCATCGTAGGGATACACCCCGAAAAGAATGAGGCGGTGCTTTTCCGCAATGAATGCCCAGCAGGCGCCGCCTGACGCCCTGCACTCGGCGGCGGTGGAGGCACTGAAGTTCGCTTTCACGAACAGCCATTCGACCATGGCGGGGACGGCCATCAGCAGCAGCCAGCCCACCAGCACCGTCAGCAGGCTGTTCAGCGGCGAGGAGAACAGGCTGCGGCGCAGCCAGCCCACTATGCCCACACTGTGACGCGGCGGGCCATCGTCGGGAAGCGTCGGGGAGAGATTGGCAGCCATCAGCGCTCCACCAGCGCAATGCGCTTGTTATACCAATTCATGAAAATGGAAATTGACAGGCTTACGGTCAGGTAGGCCGCCATGATGATGAGAATGCCCTCGATGGCCTGGCCCGTCTGGTTCAGCGTTGTATTGACCACCGAAACAATGTCGGGGTAGCCGATGGCAACCGCCAGCGAGCTGTTCTTGGTCAGGTTCAGGTACTGGCTGGTCATGGGCGGAACAATGACCCGCAGCGCTTGGGGCAGGATGACCAGCCGCAATATGCGGGAACGCTTCAGGCCCAGCGAGCCGGCGGCTTCCCATTGGCCCTGGTTGACAGCCATGATCCCCGACCGGACGACTTCGGCCACGAAAGCCGAGGTGTAAATGACAAGGCCCGCCAGCAGCGCCGCGAACTCGGGCGACAGCGTGATGCCGCCGACAAAGTTGAACCCCTTGAGCTCAGGCATATCCAGGGCCAGCGACGCGCCGCTGATGAGCCATGCAAGCACGGGGCAGACAATGATCAGGCCCACCGCCACACGCCCCAGCGGAAAAATGCGGCCCGTGGCCTCCTGATGCTTGCGGGCCCAGTGACCGACCAGCATGATGGCGATGATTGCCACCAGCAGCCCGCCCAGGACCCAGTCCATGCCGTCCCCGGCCAGGCCAGGCAGCTTGAGCCCCCGGTTGGAAATGAACACGCCGGCGATGGGATGCAAGGCTTGCCTGGGTCCGGGAGCCACTTCGGTAATGACCGCATACCAGAAGAACAGCTGGAGCAGCAGCGGGATATTGCGCATCACCTCGATGTAGGCGCTGGCGACCTTGGATACCAGCCAGTTCTTGGAAAGGCGGGCAATGCCCAGCAGCGTGCCAAGGACGGTGGCGCAGATGATGCCGATGACGGAAACCCTGAGGGTATTGAGGATGCCGACCCAGATCGCCCGGCCATAGGTGTCTGCCGGCGTGTAGTCGACCATGGATTCGCCGATGGCGAAGCCCGCCTCTCGGTCAAGGAAGCCGAACCCAGTGGAGATGTTGCGTACTGCCAGGTTGTGCAGGGTATTGGATACCAGGTACCAGACGATAAAGCCTACGATGCCCAATACCAGCGCTTGGTAGATGATGGAGCGTACCCCGGGGTCATTCCAGGAGAGTCGCCGTTTGGGGCGAGGCGCAGATGCATGAGTCGCCATATATGTGCTTGCCAGGTAGATGAACTTCTGTACCCGCGAGGGTACCCGGAAGCCACACCGGGCCGCAAGGCCCGGTGTATCGCACGGTTGCCGACGATCAGCGGACCGGCCAGCCGTACATCAGGCCACCGTCCTGCCATTGGGCATTCAGGCCGCGCTCCAGTTTCATGGCAGAGCCCTGGCCAATGTTACGTTCAAACGATTCACCATAATTGCCCACTTGCTTGATGATGTTGTAACCCCATTTTTGATCCAGGCCCAGGCCCTTGCCCATTTCGCCTGTCACACCCAGGATGCGCTGGATGCTGGGGTTCGAGCTCTTGAGCATCTCGTCCACGTTCTTGGAAGTAATGCCGTACTCTTCCGCCTCCAGCATGGTGTTGAGCACCCAGCGCACAGCCGTGAACCACTGGTCGTCGCCCTGGCGAACCATGGGGCCCAGCGGCTCCTTGGAGAAGTTCTCAGGCAGGATGACGTTGTCGTCCGGATTGGCGAGCGTGGAACGCATGGTCGCCAGCTGCGACTTGTCGGTGGTAAAGGCATCGCAGCGGCCAGCGACATAGGAACGCATGGCCTCATCGGGGCTGTTGATCACCACAGGCTTGAAATCGAGGTTGCGCGTGCGGAACCAGTCGGCCAGGTTAAGCTCTGTCGTCGTGCCAGGCTGCACGCAGACGGCCGCGCCGCCCAGCTCCTTGGCGCTCTTTACGCCCAGGTTCTTGTTCACCATGATGCCCTGGCTGTCATAGTAATTGACGCCGGTGCTCATGAGGCCAAGCGTGGTGTCGCGTGTCATGGTGGCCGTGGTGTTGCGCGTCAGCACATCGATTTCGCCCGACTGCAACGCGGTGAAGCGCTGCTGGGTCGTCAGCGGCGTAGCCTTGAACTTGGACGCATCGCCAAACACCATGGCGGCAATGCCGCGGCAAATATCGATGTCGACGCCCGACCATACCCCTTTGCTGTCAGCGATGGAAAAACCCGGCAGGCCCGTGTTGACACCGCACTGGACGAAGCCTTTCTTCTTGACCGCGTCAAAGGTTTCGCCTGCCTGGGCCGCTCCAGCCATGGCAAACAAAGAGACGCTGATAACCGCTGCTTTCATGAACTTCATAGTGACCCTCTACATAATAAGTATGATGTGGCATGGCAACATTCAATACTGAATATTTCGACTTGCATCGTATCCGGTGGAAATCATTAAAAACATGAGGGATATCCCTTGCGGGGCGTTTATCATTAGGGCTTCATAATTTTTCGCACCATGATCGAATTTCAGCACGTATTCAAATCGTACGGGCGCGGGCGAAATATCCTGGCCGACATCAATTTCAAGGTCGAGCCCGGAGAATTCGTCTTCGTGTCAGGCCCCTCCGGAGCGGGCAAGTCAACGCTGCTCAAGCTGATCGGCGGGCTTGAGCCTCCCAGCCGGGGCTCCGTGCATGTCAACGGCCATCGGATAGACCGGATGCCTGCCCGCGCTCGCCCCTACCTGCGCCGCGCGGTGGGTGTCATCCTGCAGGACACCCACCTGCTGTATGACCGCAATGCCATGGACAATGTCATGCTGCCGCTCGATGTCATCGGGCTGGGAGCGCGACAGGCTGGCAACCGCGCGCGCGCAGCCATGGAAAAAGTCGGCCTGGCCGGCAAGGAAGACCTGAACCCGGTCGAAATGTCTGGGGGGGAGCAGCAGCGCCTGGCCATCGCGCGCGCCATTGTCAACCGTCCGGCCATCCTGATTGCCGACGAGCCCACCGCCAATCTTGACCAGGACAGCGGGCGTCGCATCATGGAGGTGTTCCGCGACTTCAACCGGGTCGGCGTAACCACGCTGATCGCCTCGCACGACAAGGCCCTGATGGCTTCCTACGCCATGCGTACGCTGCGCATAGATGCCGGCCGTTTTTCCGACATACAGGGGGTTGCATGAACCGCTGGCTGCGCCAACACCGCTATGCCTTCAAGGTCGCCCTGCGCCGGCTGGCCGTCCAGCCTTTCTCATCGCTGTCGAACATCCTGGTCGTCAGCCTGGCGCTGGTCATCCCCATCCTGGCCGCCTCAGTCCTGGTATCGATCCAGCCGGTGGCGCGGGATCTGCCCGTATCGCCGGAAATTACCCTGTTCATGAAGCCGTCGGCCGGGCCCGATGTGGCGGCCGCGCTAGCCGGCAAGCTGGAACGCGAGCATGGCGCGCAGATCAGCCAGGCTATCGTGGTCACGCGGGACCAGGCGCTGGGCAAGCTGAAGGAAAACCCATCCTGGGGCGAGGCGCTGGCTGTCCTGCCCGGCAATCCGCTCCCCGATGCCATCGTTGTGACGCTTGCCGATACGCCCGAAAGCCCTGGGCTGGCAACAAGCCTGGCAGCGCAGTGGCGCACCCTGGACGGGGTCGACAACGTACAACTGGACAGTGACTGGGTCAGGCGCCTGGAGGCCATTCTGCGGTTTGGCCGCATCGGCCTGGCCATCCTGGCAGGCGTGGTCGCGCTGGTCGTGCTGGCCACCGTCTTCAACACTGTCCGCATGCAGGCGCTGGCGCAGCGCGAGGAAATCGGCGTGGCACGCCTGGTGGGCGCCACAGAGTCCTTTGTCCGCCGCCCTTTCCTCTATCTGGGCGCGCTGACCGGGATCGTGGCCAGCGGCATCGCGGTCGGGCTTTCAGCCATCGCCCTGCAGCCGCTCAACACTGCCCTGGCCCGGCTGGCGGCAAGCTACGGCACCCAGCTTGCGCTGCACCTGCCTGACGGCGTGAGCCTGCTGCTTTCAACTATCGTCATCGCCATCCTGGCAGCCCTGGCGGCACGCTGGTCGGTGACACGCAATACCCGCATCTGATGTCTTCGAGTACCACACAGCGGCCCGCCCCCGGCGCGCCGCGGCCTGCTCCCCTACACGCCCCGGCAAGCGCCTCGCGGGCCTGTAGCGTGCCTGCGCCAGAATTCGCGCAGGCCATAGTCCGGTGGCAACGGGAATTTGGCCGCAAACACCTGCCCTGGCAGGGCACACGCGACCCATACCGCATCTGGCTGTCCGAGATCATGCTGCAGCAAACACAGGTCGCCACGGTCATCGGCTACTACACCCGATTTCTGGCCCGATTTCCCGATGTGCAGTCGCTGGCCCGCGCATCCCAGGACGAGGTCATGCCCTACTGGGCAGGCCTGGGCTACTATGCCCGCGCGCGCAACCTGCACCGATGCGCGCAGGCAGTATGCGCCGAGTGGGGCGGCCAGTTTCCGGGCACAGCAAATGAAATAGCCACGCTGCCAGGCATTGGCCGCTCCACCGCCGCCGCCATCGCAGCCTTCGCCTACGGCGAGCGCAGCCCCATCATGGATGGCAACGTCAAGCGCGTCTTCACGCGATGCTTTGGCATTGCCGGCCCCACCTCGGAACGCGCGGTGGAACAGGCGCTGTGGGAAAAGGCGGAAGCCATGGTCGCTGCGGCGCCCGCCGAGCTGGACATGTCCGCCTATACCCAGGGGCTGATGGATCTGGGTTCACAATGCTGTACCCGGAGCCGTCCGAGCTGCGACCTGTGCCCGCTGCGTGAAGGCTGTTATGCCAGCCTGAACGGCTGCCAGGACACGCTGCCGACGCCACGCCCCAGGAAAACAACACCCGAGCGGCACTGTGCCATGCTGATTCTCAACCACCAGGGCCGCATCCTGCTGGAGCAGCAGCGCTCACCGGGCATCTGGGGCGGCCTGTGGAGCCTGCCCCGCTATGATGACGATATTGCGCTGAAGGCCGATTGCGGCACCATGGGCTTTGGTCAGGCAGCGCCCTGCCGCATGGCATCCATGACCCATGTATTCACCCACTTCAAACTGCATATCGAACCCTGGTATCTGCACAGCGAGGACGCGCTGATGGTCATGTCCCCCGGCATCAGGCAGGCCTGGGTGCCGATAGAAGCGCTGGCGGACACAGCCTTGCCCGCGCCCGTACGCAAGTTGCTGGAAGGCCTGTTTCCCGCCGAATCCCTGATCTGAACCCGGCCTGTCCGGGCGGGTTTGCTGCCAGGCAGCCCGCAAAACCCATCAGTGCCGCGTCGGCCTGTAGCGGGCTATGCTCATGAGCAGGCCGCTGGCAATGCCCAGCGTCATCAACGCAGTCCCCCCATAGCTCATGAAAGGCAGCGGCACCCCCACCACCGGCAAAATGCCAGTCACCATGCCCACGTTCACAAAGACGTAGGCGAAGAACATCATGGCCATCGCACCGGCCAGCAGACGTCCGAACTGGGTATGCGCGCGCAGCGCAATGGCCAGCCCCCTGGCGATCAGCAGCAGGAAGAGCACCAGCATCATGATGCTGCCATACAGGCCGAACTCTTCCGCATAGACTGCGAAAATGAAGTCGGTCGTCCGTTCGGGAATGAAATCCAGATGTGTCTGGGTGCCCTTCATATAGCCCTTGCCATAGATCCCGCCAGAGCCCACCGCGATCATCGACTGTATGGTATGGAAGCCCTTGCCCAGTGGATCGGTGCTGGGATCAAGCAAGGTGCAGACACGGTATTTCTGGTAATCGTGCAGCACCACCCAATCGACCTCGGGCTGGCAGATGTCATGCTCGTAGTAGACCAGGGTGCCGAGCCCGACCGCGATGGCCAGGGCAATGGGAGCCAGCAGCTTGAACGAAAGCCCGCCAAAATAAATGACAAAGAACCCCGTCGCAAATACCAGCAGGGCCGTGCCCAGGTCAGGCTGCAGCACGATCAGCCCAAAAGGCACGGCAAGCAGCAGCCCGGCCACGAGGAAGTCCAGCACCCTGAGGCGGCCCTGGTTCCTGTGAAAATACCAGGCAAGCATCAAGGGGCAGGCGATCTTGAGCATTTCGGATGGCTGGATGCGGACTACGCCCAGGTCCAGCCAGCGCGTGGCGCCCTTGCTGGTCTCGCCAAAAAACTCCACCCCCAGCAGCAGCAAGACCCCCAGGGCATAGAAATAGGGAGCCAGACGCATCAGTGCCGGGGGCGGCGTCATCGCCACCGCCCACATCACCAGGAATGCGATCAGGAAATTGCGCGACTGATCCGCAAAGCGCCAGTCGGTGCCCCCCACGGCCGAGTGCATGATCGTCAGCCCCAGCATGGCCATGATGACCAGCAAGGCCATCAGCGGCGGGTCAAAGACCGTCACCGCCCTGGCCAGCCAATACATGATCCGCTTCATCGGCTCCCTCCTGCCTGCTGTGCAAGCGCGCGCCGCGCGGGCGGCAGATCCGCGGGCTGTGCAGCCTGCTGCGCACTGCCTGGCGGAACATGGTCTTCCAGGCCTTTCTCATCTTCTGCCTGAATGGTCTTGCGGTCACGCTCAGGGTCCAGCCAGTAATCGAACACGGTGCGCGCGATGGGGGCCGCCACCGTCGCCCCCCAGCCGCCATTCTCGACAATAAGCGCCACGGCGATCTGAGGCTTGTCCACAGGCGCGTAAGCCATGAAGAGCGCGTGGTCCCGCAGGCGCTCATCCACCTCCGAGGCCCTGTACTTGGCGCCCCGCAGGCTGAATACCTGGGCCGTTCCGGTCTTGCCGGCGGCCTGGTATTGCGCGCCCTGGAAAGCTTTGCGGGCGGTGCCTGAACGCAGCACATCCGCCATGGCCTCGCGCACCACGGCCAGGTTCTCCGGCTTGAGCTGGATGGTGTGCGAGGGTTTGGTGACCGTCCGCTCGACAGCGCCTGTGCGGGGGTTCTCTATCATGCTGACCAGATGGGGCTTCATATAGGCGCCGTTATTCGCCAGCACAGCCGTTGCCTGCGCCAGTTGCAGCAGAGTAAACGCGTTATACCCCTGGCCAACCGCCACCGACACTGTCTCCCCCGCGTACCAGCGCTGCTGCTCAGGCTTCTTGTAGGCTTTGCGCTTCCAGTCTGTCGAAGGCAGCACGCCCCGGCGCTCGCCGTCCAGGTCTATGCCCGTCAGTTGTCCGAAGCCAAACCTGGCGCTGAAATCGTGCAGCGCATTGACCCCTATTTCAGGGCCCAGCGAATAGAAATAGGTGTCCGATGACTTGACGATGGCACGATGCATGTCCGTCGGCCCATATACGGCGCCGCCGGCATTACGGAATTTCTGCCCGCCAAGCTCGAAATAGCCCGGATCCGGAATGCGCTCGGTGGCGGAACGCACACCCATTTCCAGCGCCGCCAGCGCGACAAAGGGCTTGTAGGTGGAGCCGATGGGGTAAGTACCATACAGGGGCCGGTTGATCAGGGGATGATCGGGCGATTCGTTCAGCTTGCGCCAGTTTTCGACATCGATGCCGTCAATGAACAGATTCGGGTCGAAAGAAGGCGCAGACACAAAGGCCAGCACATCCCCGGTCTTGGGCTCAATCGCCACCAGCGCCCCCCGGCGTCCGCGGAACTGGGCTTCGGCCACCTTCTGTAGGCCAATGTCGATGGACAGATGCAGGTCCGCGCCAGGCACAGGATCGACCCGGTTCAGAGTGCGCACCGGCCGTCCCGTCGCCGTGACCTCGACCTCTTCGATCCCTGTGCGGCCATGCAGCGCCTTTTCCCAGGTCTTCTCTATGCCTTTCTTGCCGATGACGGAAGTGCCCCGGTAATTGCCTTGCTGATCGGTTTGCTCAAGCATTTCCTGGTCGGACTCGGAGATGCGGCCCACATAGCCGAGCACATGCGCGGCAGACTCACCCTGAGGATATTCACGCACCCAGCGGGCGCTGAGTTCCACGCCGGGAAACTTGTATGAATGCGCGGCAAACCAGGAGGCCTCGGTATCGTTCAGATTATTGCGCAGCAGAATCGATGTATAGCGGCCATTCTGCTGCACGCTCTGCAGAAAGCGCCGCCGGTCCCCCGCGCTCAGGTATACGAGCTGGCCCAGCTCATCCAGCATTTCGTCCATATTGCGCGTGACATTGGCAGGCAGCACCGAGAGCGTGTAGTCGCGAAAATTCCGCGCCAGCACCACACCGTTGCGGTCCAGTATCTCGCCACGGCGCGGGGGAATAGGCACCACGGCGATACGGTTACGATCCGCGCGCGCAGCCAGACCCTCGTAGCGAACCACCTGCAGATACCAGAGGCGGCCCGCCAGCCCCAGGAAACACAGCACAACAAACACTGCGGCCACCAGCGTGCGGATCAGCATCCGCCGCTTCTGGTGATGAGTGGTTTTCTTGAACTCGAACATGCGCCGGCCAGTCAGTATCCGCCGGCGCTATACGGCGCCGGCGTCGTTGTCATCCAGCCTGCGCTGTGGCATATGCAGCAGGATGTCGGCCAGCGGCCAGAGCACAGCCATGAAAACCGGCGACCAGAGCCATTGCCATCCGGCCCATTCGCCTGCCGTCCAGGCGTAGAGCAGGCGCCCCACGGATTCGGCCAGCACAAATACCGGCAGCATGTGGATGGCCTGAATCACCGAATTGAAATGCCGCAGGCGCGGCTGCAGCGCCACCGCGCCATACGCGGCCAGGGTATAGATCAGGGCATGGCCGCCCAGCAATGTACTGTCATGCACGTCCATGAGCAGGCCAAATACGAATGCCGTCCCCATGGAAACCCGCTGCGGCTCATTCAGGCACCAGAAGGCGATGACCAGCAGCAACAGATCCGGCGCTGGCTGCCAGAGCCGCCAGGGCAAGAGGGAAATCAGCCAGATAAGGATGATGGTGAACCATACGAACAGGCCGCTGGAAGGCCGTTTGAACGGCGAGGTGTCGATCGGCTCAAGCGAGCTGAGCGAAGACGGGCTGCGCCGGGTCGCCGGCGCCCGGGTGCTATTGTCCATCTTGCGCATCATGACTCAGCCCCTCCTGATGGAGATCCTGCGTGGAAACATCGACCAACAGTACCAGAAAGTGCCGGTGGCGCTCAGGGTGCGAGAGCGGCGTGGCTTCCGCAAGCGCAAAGCCGGTCGCCGGATCGCGTGCGACACTGTCCACGGTCGCCACCGACAGGCCCGCCGGGAACAGCCCGCCTATGCCGCTGGTAATAAGGGTATCGCCGGGGACCAGATCGACATTCGCGGTCAGGTAGCGCACCTCAACCTTGCCCGATACGTTGCCGCCGAAAGCGATCAGCCTCAACCCGTTGCGCAGCACCTGCACAGGGATGGATACCTTGTCGTCGGTCAGCAGCGCCGCTTCCGAAGTAAAGGGCGTGACGCGCACAATCTGGCCGACAATGCCGCCTTCGTCGATAAGCGGCATGCCCGGCCTGATGCCGCTGGACGAGCCCTTGTTGAATATCAGGTGATGCGAGAAGGCATTGGGCGGCTCATAGAGCACCTCGACCGCCACCGAGGGCTGGGTCACCTCGTCGGCCACCCGAAGCAGGCGGCGCAACTGCTCGTTCTCGGTCGCCAGCTGCGCGGCGTGGGTGGAGATCTGGGCCAGCTCGATACGCTGGCGCTGCAAGGCCTCTTTTTCGCTGCGCGCCAGCGATGCCGCATCCTTCCAGTCGTTGAAGTGCTCAACCGCATCGCGCGGCGCCAGCATGAGACGCTGAAACGGATACAACGCAACCGACAGCGCCTGGCGCGCCGGCTGCAGCACGCTCCAGCGCCCGTCAACGACCAACAGCGCCACCGCAAGCAGGGCGAGCACAAACAGCCTCAATCCGGCGGTTGGACCGCGCTTGAACAGCCTTATCGTGCCGGTTTCTTGCATGGAAGAAGCAATGTTCCGTTAAATACCCCGCTCGCGAGGTACGGCAATGCGGGATCAGTCGTAAATGAACACCGTGCCCAGGCGCTCCAGATGCTCGAGCGCCTCGCCGCAGCCCCGCACCACGCAAGTGAGGGGGTCCTCGGCCACGACCACCGGCAGCCCGGTTTCTTCCTGCAGCAGGCGGTCAAGATCATGCAACAGCGCGCCGCCGCCGGTCAGGGCAATGCCCTTGTCGGTAATATCGGCGCCCAGCTCGGGCGGGGTCTGCTCCAGCGCCGTCTTCACGGCGGATACGATCTGGTTGAGCGGATCGGTGAGCGACTCGAGAATTTCGTTGGACGACACCGTGAAGCTGCGCGGCACGCCCTCCGAGAGATTGCGGCCCTTGACCTCGATTTCGCGGATCTCCGAACCAGGAAAGGCCGAGCCGATTTCCTTCTTGATGAGTTCCGCGGTGGGCTCGCCGATCAGCATGCCATAGTTGCGGCGGATATAGTTGATGATGGCTTCGTCGAACTTGTCGCCGCCGACGCGCACCGAACCCTTGTACACCATGCCGCCCAGGGAAATGATGGCCACCTCGGTCGTGCCGCCGCCGATGTCCACCACCATGGACCCGCTGGCGTCGGACACTGCCAGGCCGGCGCCGATGGCGGCCGCCATCGGCTCTTCGATCAAGTAGACCTGGCTCGCCCCCGCGCCCAGGGCTGATTCGCGGATGGCACGGCGCTCGACCTGCGTGGAGCCGCAAGGAACGCAGACGATGATCCGGGGGCTGGGCGCAAACATGCTGCGCGGATGCACCATGCGGATGAACTGCTTGAGCATCTGCTCAGTTACGGTGAAGTCGGCGATGACGCCGTCCTTCATGGGCCGTATGGCTTCGATATTGCCCGGCACCCGCCCCAGCATCTGCTTGGCTTCCCGCCCCACCGCCTGAATGATTTTCTTGCCGCTCGGGCCGCCGTCGTGGCGAATGGCGACGACAGACGGTTCATCCAGCACGATACCCTTGCCGCGAACGTAAATGAGGGTATTGGCGGTTCCGAGGTCGATCGCCATG
>Ga0182738_1002570_pt1 | contig 21442 bp, 11 predicted proteins | sample eDN5th30CBELigMG_FD_128876 | JGI IMG/M metagenome (GOLD analysis project Ga0182738, IMG submission 128876) | Enriched Miracle-Growth compost microbial communities from Emeryville, California, USA - eDNA 5th pass 30_C BE-Lig MG (version 2)... ... | reverse complement strand
GGTCTTGGTTTGCGGCACAGTCCGCGGGATAGTCGTTGCTCGCGGCGCGGAGCCAAGACGTTTCTATTTTCAGAGCAACCCAATCTCCGGGCCGCGTCTGAACGAAGCAACCTTCTGCCGATACCACGTTTACGTTCAAAGGCGTCCTCCGAAGCGCCGTGCCGAACGAACCCAATCGGGAGGAGTTCGGGGGAACTTCGGCGTTCGAGGCTCTTCTTGGAGAGCCCCGGACGGCCGACGGAGATCCAGGGGTTAGCTCCTCCGGCTCTGGGGGCCGTCCCTTCAGGCCGAAGACCGAGGAATTCGTCCGAACGAATCGTCATGCCCCATTTTGGGGCGCCCGACCCCATGAAAAGGGGGCGAAACTCACACAACTCTCTATGTGGTATTGTTTTGCGGCACGGGCCGCTGGGCGGCCGTTGCTCGTGGCGAGGAGCCAAGACGTTTCTATTTTCAGAGGAACGCAATCCCCACGCCGCTCGCTAGCGTTGCAACGACCTGGACTATAAAGGTTCATGCCCACAAACACCGCCTCGCCAGCCTCGCCGAACGAACCCAATTGGGGATTGTTCGGCGCGGCTGGCCGGCGCGGGCGCGATCTCTCTTCGGCAACTCGTGAGTCAAGCGATTCGCTCACGGAGAATTTGCTCTAACGCCCGCGGAACCGTCCCGGCAGCGTTCGCGCGGCGAGGGCGCGGGGGCCGGTCGGGATGCCGTGGACGCGAGCCGCGCCGTCGGCGGCGATCGGGCCCCGGTGCCTGCCTTGTTGTTGGGCCTGGGGCCGAATCGGCGTGCCGGGGACGGTTTGCGACTGGTGGATAACCACGGTGATCGGCTCGGAGACGGCGGTCTCGCTGATCTGCATCGTCGAGGTCCCAGTGGTTCCGGCCACGGCGGCGGTTCCGGTCTGGGTGAACGTCCCGGTGGTCGGGTCGATGGCGCCGGTCCCGCCGGTCAGGTTGCTGGTCGAGCCGGGGCTGGTGATGGAGCCGCCGGTGATCGCGCCGACCTGGGGGTCGAGCGTTCCGCTTCCGCCCAACATCGTGCCGACGGCCGGGCCGGCCGTCCCGGCGCCGCCTGGGCCGTTGGTCGGGAAGGCGGGGATGTTGATCTGGCCGCCGATGTTGGTGATCGGCGTCGAGGGGGTGACGACCGTCCCGTTTACCGTCCCGGTGGTCGCCGGGTTGGTGATCGTGGCGGTTAGGTCCTTGAGTGCCGTCCCGTTGATGGCCAGGTCGCCGTTGAGGCCCGAGAGGGTCGTCGGGTTGATCTGGATTTGCGAGACGAACGAACCGGTGACGACCTCGCGGGCGAAGAGGGTGTTGACGTCGCCGCGAAGCCTGCTGGGCAAACTCAGCGTGGCCGTGTACTGGCCCGAGAAATCGGGCGTGGCGGTCGCCAGCGGAGCGCCGCCGTTGACCAGGTTGCCGTTGGCGTCCTTGGCGAAGATCTCGACGACGGATCGCGCGCCCGAACCCGAGGGCGTCGCCGTGCCGGTCACGGTGATGGGCGTCGGCTGGGTGATGTAAATCGCGCCCCGGGCCTCGCGGACCCGGTTGCCCTGGGGCAGCACCTCAAGGGTCGGCTTGGCGTTGATCAGGACGCTCATCAGGCTTCTATCTTCAAGCGATTCGAGCCGAAGGGGATTTCGGCGCTTCGCGGAACGATCCGTTTTGGACATGGGCGTGGGTCTTTCGCGTCGTGGCGATTCGTTGTCCCCGTCCCTGGGGTTCATCCTTGGTCGGCGAGCCCACCCGCTACTTGGTTCAACTCGCCGAACCGAGCCGGGTTGGTTTCCTGCGTCATCCATCGGCGTCCGGGCTCCCCACTCTTCATGAACGAAGTGAAAATTATCGAGCGAGCTTTCCGGCGATGCCGCCGAAATCGAATTGGCGTTTCACGCCCACCTTGACAATTCGCCGCCGCGCTTGAAAACTTTACGCACATCGCCGAGCCACGAGTTTTCGCATTGTTCGACAGAACTCGGTTTACCCCCTGTCCAGACAAAGCAGACCTGAAGATTTGAATCCGAAGGCGCAATGCGGTTCGCCGCGAGCGCCGACGAAAGAATCAGCCGCCACGATTTCGACACCCTTTAGAGAACACCCCGGCTGGCAAGGCGCTCCCCGCATTCGAGACGCGCGTCCCGATCCGGCTCGCGACGCCTCGCCTCCACCACCATGGAAGTCCACCACCAGGAGCCACACCGATGACTTGGAATCGCGGCGGCGCGGATCTCGCGCGAAGCCTGGGCGGGGGTTCCCCGCGTCGACGTTCGACCTTGCGGAGGCGAAGGCGGTTCGCGCTGGAGGCCCTGGAAGAGCGCGTGGTTCTCTCCGTTGACCTGAGCCAACTCGGCGGCTTTCTGCCGGCGAAGATCGGCGAGTTTCAGACCGGAGTGAACAACCACGCCTACCAGGCTGGCCTTCCGCTGCTTGGGAAACTGGCCGAGGACGCCGGCCTGGCGGGGAACCCGTTCCGGTTCCTCGACCAGATCCAGCAAGACCTGGCCTCCGGCTTGAGCGGCATGACGGCGGCGACCACGGAGGCCGAATTCATCAATCGAGTTCAGTCGGCCCTGGCGGCGCCGGCGAACAACGGTCTGGGCGTGCCGCTGAACGTCTCGGTGGCGCGGGTCGCGGGGGGCGCGCCGCTGGCGCCCGCCACGACATCGGTCGTCTACGCCTTCGGGATCACGCCGATGGCGGGGCAGTTCCTCTCGAAGAACGTGGAGCTGGCCGCCGATTTGGGCCTTCCGGGGCTGGGAATCGGCCTGGGCTCGCTGTCGGCCGACCTGGCGTTGAGAACATCGTTCGCGCTGAATTTCCGGATCTCGCTCGACAGCGCGGGCAACACCGCGGTGGACGTCTCGGCGGGCAACCCGTCGCTGGCCGTCAACGGCGCGGCGCTCCTGGCGCCGGGAAGCGGCCTGGGGGGCTCGGTGGGGCTCTTGAGCTTCGACGCGACGGTCAAGCCGGGGGCGGGACTGACGAACCTCGGCTACAACGTCGATCTCTCGACGTTCGCCTCGACGGTGACGTTCGCGGCCCAACTCCCCCTGAAGCTGACGGCCTCGTTCGGCGGCTCGGCGATTAATCCGACCGTCACGGCCGACTTCAACCTGAGCTGGTCGGAGAACGCGCCGATCAACGCCGACGTCGCCTCGATCTCCGGGCTCGGCGGCGCGGGGGGCGGGCCGTCGGCGAGCTTCGACAACATCCAGATGGACATCAAAAGCGGGTTCCTCGATAACCTGGCCGGGCCGCTTTTGAACAACATCCGTCAGTTCACGGCGCCGGTCGAACCGATTATCGCGGCGTTCGACACCAAGCCGTTCAAGGACTTCGGGGGCCCCGTCAAGAACACCACCGTCCTCGACCTCCTTCAGTTGGTGGGCGTGGTTCCGGCCGGCGCGATACCCTACTTTGAAGCCGTCAAGAGCCTTGTGCAACTGGGCAAGGCGGCCAATGGGCCGGGCCTGGGGGCGCTGAACCTCGGCGGCTTTGAATTGACCGATGTCCGCCAGTCGGCCAGTTCGATCACGCAGCCGACGACCCAAAACGTCATGGCTCAGCTTTCGAGCAAAGCGCCGGCGTTTTACCAGGCGATGCTCGGGGTCAACAACGGCAAGGTCGCCCCCGACCCCGACCCGGCCAAGAAGGAGGCGGGGCTCGACCTGAAGCTGCTTCGCGACCCGATGCTCTTCTTCCAGTTGTTCGTCGGCGGCCTGAGCGCCGACACGCAACTGTTCACCTTCACGCTGCCCGACCTGAGGCTCGCCGCTTCGGTGGAGAAGACGCTTTTCACCATCCCGGCGCCGCCGCCGCTGACCCCGTTCGTCAACGCCCAGTTTGGGGTTCGCGGGGGGATCGGCCTGGAGGGGCATCTGTCGCTCGGCTACGACGCCAGCGGCCTGCTCGCGTTCAAGGCCGACCGATCCGACCCGGCCAAGCTGTTCGACGGGTTCTACATCGACACGACCCGGCCGCTTCTGACCATCGGCGGCTACACTCCCGATCCGGCCCACCCCAACGACCCCGCTTATGGGACCATCGGCGGCGCGCTGGCCTCGATCTACGGCGGAATCTTCATCGACTCGAACCCCATTCGGCTCCTGCTCAACGCCGCCGGCGTGGATCCCCCGTCCTGGCTGGGCGAGGCGATCGACGCCATCGGAGAGCTGGCGATCGGCCTGTCGGCCAACGTGACGGCGCACCTGGATTTGACCGGCGCGATGAACGTCCGCCTGGTTGGCGAGAGCGGTCAGTACGGCCCCAACCCCAAGTTCCGATTGAACGACATCGGCGCGGGCGGCTGCATCTTCAACGTCGACGGATTCATCGGAATCGGCGGCGCCGTCGACGGAACCATGACCATCAGCGCCAAGGTCCCGTTCCTCTCGGACATCATCGGCGTTTTGGGCGCCGTCATCGGCCAGGAGTGGGATATCGCGAGCTACTCCGACACTTACAACGTCACGTTCTACACCTTCCCGACCTACCCGCTCTTCACGTTCGCCGGGACCTGCGGGGCCCAGGGCCAAAACGGCGGGCAGATCCCCGAGGAGGTGCTTCATCCGAAGCTCGGCACCCTCGACCCGGCCACCGGCGCGTTGACGCTGAACATGGCCAAACACCGCGGCGCGCGGGCGCTTCGTCCAACGGCCACGGGGGAATCGTTCACGCTGCTGCACGTTTCGGGCTCGCCCGACGACCCCGGCGGCGAGACGATCCGGATCGCGGCCTTCGGCGTCACCGACGAATACTCGGGCGTCAAGTCGATCATCTTCGAGGGCGACGACGGCGCCGTGACCCTGATCATTGACGACGAGGTCCTTTCTCCGAGCTTCCTGACCGGTGGAACCGGCGGCGAGACCTTGAAGGCCGGCGGGGGCGCTTCGGTGATCGCCGGCGGCGGCGGCGACGACCGAATCACCGGGAGCCTGAAGACCGACACGATCACCGTGGGCGAGGGAGGCGCCGTGGTCGACGCCCGCGACGGCGACAACAACATCATCATCACCGGCGCGGGCTCCAAGCAAATCACCGGCGGCGGCGGATACGACACGGTTCGCGAGGCCGGCGACCTGAATTTCAGTCTCGCGGGCGGAACGCTCACCGGCTACGGAACGGCCAAGCTCAAGGGGATTGAGAACGTCGAGCTGACCGGCGGCGCCGGCGCCAACACGTTCACCGTGAGCGGCTGGACCGGCCGGGCCTTGCTGGTCGGCCTGGGCGGAAACGACTCCTACATCATCAACTTCGTCGGCACGGGAACGACCAACTACATCATCGTCGACTCTTCGGGCGATGACGCCTTGACGGTCAACGGGACCAACTTCGCCGACGAGCTGCTGGTTCAAATCGGCCTGGTGACCAGGGCGAACGAGCGGGTCTCGTTCTCGGGCGTCGAGCATCTGACCGTCGACGGCGGCGCGGGCCGGGACCGGATCAACGTCCGGGAAACCGCCGCGGGAACGACCACCCAGATCTTCGGCGGCGCCGACAGCGACCTGATCCGCGTCTCGTCGCGGGCGGGCCTCGGCGGCGACGGCGACCTGAGCGGGGTCCGCGGAACGCTCTGGGTCGACGCCGGCGGCGGCGGCGCCAACCGGCTGATCCTCGACAACTTCGCCGGCCTCGCCAACCAGCCGGCCATCCTCCGAACCGCGGCCAACGGCTACATGGCGGTCGACCAGTTCGCCCCGGCCTCCATTTACTTCAAGGCCGACGGCGGGGCCTACTTCGAATTCCCGGTCGCGCTGGCGGTGAACATGCCCGGCTATGACCCGGATTTCGGCGTCATCCTTCGGGGCTCCAACACCTCGGACGACGAGTTCCGCATCCGGGCGACGCTCAAGAACGCCACGACGAAGGTTGAAGGCAACGGCGGCGACGACCTGTTCATCGTCTCGGCCAACGACCTTTCCCAGCCGGGCGACCTGAGCGGCATCCTCGGGGCGCTTACCCTCGACGGCGGCCTCGGCGCCTACGACGACGGCACCCCGGCGTCGAACCTCCGGGGTCTGATCTCGCTGGACCGGGCGATCGTCTCCGGCGACGCCAACATGACGCTCCGGGATGTCGTCACTCGGCTCAAAAACGGCCAGCCGATCCCCGACTGGACGGCCGCCGAGGCCCTCCTCTCGGCGACCCTGGCCGGAACCGGCGCGGCGGTCGCTCCGATTCGCCTCCGAAGCGTCGAGACGGCCGAGCTTCGCGGCGGGCCGTCGGGCAACCGGATGGACGGCTCGGACTTCTCGGGCAACCTCATCCTTCGAGGCGGGTCCGGAAACGACACCCTCATCGGCGGCTCGGGAATCAATGACATCGATGGCGGGGAGGGCGACAACATCCTGCTCGCCGGGAGCGACCGCCTCGCCCACCCGGGCGTGGGAAGCCAGAACCAAACCGTGGCCGGCGGCGGCGGAATCAGCACGCTCCGCGGCGGCGGCTCGGGACGCAACACCTTTTACGCCACCCTCAACGGCACGGCGACCCTGATCGGCGGCTCCGGCGAGAACCTCTTCATCATCGCCAACCCCGCAGTCGGATTGGTCGACCCGGTCGGCGGGATCACGATCGAGGGCGCGGGCAAGCCGACGGATGTTCTCCGGCTCGAAGGCGGGGGAGGGGCCGGGTATAACCAAACCTATCTCCTTGGCCCGACACCGGGCGCTGGGAACATCGTCACCACCAACAGCCGCGTCCCAGACGGGCCGACGATCTCCCAGTTCATCCGGTTCAGCGGGATCGGGGCCATTATCGACTCGATCCTCGCGAACAAGCTGGCGATCGTGGGGGAGGGGAGCGCCTCGCCGATCGGCGGAATCACCAGCGCCGACCTCGCCGCGGGCGCGCTGAGCCCCACCATCGGCGGCCTCCCATTTGGGACCATAACCTTCGCCAACAAGACGGCCCCGATGGTCCAACTGGCCGACGGCGGCTTGGTGGCGCTCCCGCCGCCGCCCGCGCCTCTGGTCGTCGCGCCCGCGTCCCCGGCCATCGCGCCGGCACCCTTGGTCGTCCCGCCGGCGCCCCTGCTCGCGGCCCCCCTGGTCGCGGCCGAGCCGGTCGTGGTCGAGGCGCCGGCCGCCCTCGCTCCCGCGCCGATCGTCGCGGGCCCCGGGCGCCGGAGTTGGGTCCGGCCGTTCGCCAGGCGGCTTCCCGTCGGCCGAATGGTCGCGGCGAGGCCGTCGCCCGCCCGCCAATTCGTGGTCGCGCCGCCGAGGCCCCCGGCCAGGTTCGCCGCTCCTCGCCCGGTCGCGCTCTCCACATGGAGTTACGGGGGGTCGCTTCGTCGGGCGTAGGGCGACGCCGCTTTCGAACATCCACGTGGGACGGGCAGCCTCGCCCGTCCCGCGTGGCTTTCCACAACGGCCAAAATCGAGCGGAACATCTCGCCTTGATTCTTTAATCGAATCTTCTTGACAAGTCGCCATTCGTCGCACAATCTTCACTAAATGCCCGTCGCCCACATCTTCCGCTCTTGATTCACGCACCTTCTTGACCGTCGCCCCCTCGCGGGGACGTGGATGGAAACGCCGGGAGCACCGCCGATGACTCGATCGCCGCAGCCCAGCCGCCGCGAGACAACCCGCTCCGCCTCCTCCCGCCGGGCGTCGCGACGGCGACTTTTCACCGTGGAAACGTTCGAGAGCCGAACGCTGCTTTCGACGATCGTCTGGAGCAACATGGGCTCAGCCATGTCGGACACCGACAGCTTCAACGCGATCTACGGAACGAACGCGGCCGCCGCGAGAACGATCGTTCAGACGGCGATTCAGGCCTGGGAACAGGTTATCCAGAACTTTAATTACGCCAATGTCGGCACGCCCGGCAACGCTCCGACGGCCAACACGTACACCTTGAACATCTCGGCCGCGGACCTCGGCGGCGGCGGTCGCGGCGTGACCAACACCAACGGAATCGACTCCGCCGGCAAGCCGTTCTCCTCCAACATCACGCTGGACGACGACGGCGGCGGTGCCGGTTGGTATTTTGACGCCAACCCAAACGACAACGCCGAGTTCACCAGCCTGCTGAACCGATTCACCTCAACCTTCACCACGGGCTCCGGGAACGATTTCTATCGGACGATCGTGCACGAGATGGGCCACGCGATGGGCATCGCCCTGAACAGCTCGCTGGCGATCGTCACGGGAGGCTTTCTGACCCCGGCGGGAACCGACCAGAACGACTCCACGGCTAATCTGCAACTCTTCACGGGAGCGACGACGTCCGCCACGTTCACCTCCAACGGCGGGGGCCACATCTACGAGGGTCCCGCCGACCCGGCCTTCCCCGGGAACCCGCTGAACCCCTTCGACCTGATGAACGCGGGCCGGACCATCGGCCCGCCGCCGACGCGGGAACTGATCACCGACCTCGACGCCAACATCCTCCGCGACGCCTACGGCTACACGATCACCACGCCGTCGACGATCCAGACGTTTCTGGCCAACTTTAACACGACGACCGGCGAGCTGACGATCAACGGAGACGTGACGACCAACCAGGCGGGCACCCGGACGTTCCTCGACGACGTGATCGCCATCGATCTCGTCGGCGCCAACCTGCGCGTTGGCATCGATGGCCTGACCCCGACGTTCCCGTTCGCGTCCGTCACCTCCTGGAAGGTCCTCTCCACGGGGGGGAACGACCAGATCACCATCGACTTCGTCAATGGATCGCCAATCCCGGCCGGCGGCGCGTCGGTCGACGGCGGGCCGCCCAGCACGCTTCCCGGCGACTCGCTGACGATCATCAACCAGCCTTTGAATGCGCCGGTCGTCTTCACCCCCTCGACAACCGGCCCAACCAACCCCGGAAGCATCGTCGTCGGCGGCGGCGCCTCCATCAGCTTCGTCGCCATCGAAACCCTCGCCTTCGCCAGCCCAATTCACGACTTCACCTATCTAACCCCACCCGGCGCCGACGACTTGACGATCGACAGCCCGGGCCCGGGACAAAACCGGATCACCGGAACCAACAACGGCGCGACGTTATTTCCCTTCAGCTTCTCGAACATCACCAACTTCACGATCGACACCAACATCGGCGCCGACGTGGTCACCGTCGAATCCCCGGGCCTGATCGCCGATGGACTCCAGAACTTCGCCGTCAAGACCGGCAACGATGACGATACGCTCATCATCGAATCCGGTGTTCTCTTCAACCTTCCGGTCGCCGGGGGCGCCTTCACCTACGACGCCGGCGTCCAGGCGACGCCCGACGGCGACAACCTGATCGTCCACGCCCCCGGCGCCAGCGTCGGCGAGTTCCGCCCCGACGGCGCGACGGCCAACGCGGGCCGGTTCATCAAGGATGGAACGACCCTCGTCACCACCCGCTTGGAGCGGGCCGTGGTCGACGGCTTCGCCGACTTCGCCCTCATCACTCCCAACGACGGCGACGCGATGACGATCACCCCGGCCCCCGTCTTGCGGAACCGGATCGCCGGATCGAGCGGCGGGGTCGACTTCAGCGCGCTCACGTTTTACGACGTAAACAACTTCCTAATCGACTCCCGAACCAACAACGTTGGCGGCCTGCTCGGCGACCGGTACGCGATCGACAACCCCGGCGGCCCCGCGCTTCAGGCGAGCGGGCTGAGGAACTTCACGATCCGGTCCTCCGCGGGCGACGATGTATTGACCATCAACGCCAACGACTTCCGATTGCCGGTCGCCGGGGGCGAGTTCCTCTTCGACGCCGGAACCGGCCATTACGATCCCTCCGGCATTCCGGGCTCGAACCTTCGGGGCCTGATCTCGTTCGATCGGATCGTCATCAACGCCGATGTGGATTACCTCGTCAACGACGTGGGGCCGTTCGCCCCGGATCGGACGCCCGCCGAGGGGCTGCTCTCGATCGCCTCCAGCGGGGCGGGCTCGACCCCGCTCGGGGCAATTCGGCTGATCGGCGTCGAGGCGGCGGCCCTGACCGGCGGCGCGTCGGGCAACCGGATGGACGGCTCGGGCTTCTCGGGGACCCTGATCCTCAGCGGCGGCGACGGCGACGACAGGCTTATGGGCGGCTCGGGACACAACGAGCTGAACGCGGGCGGCGGCGACGATTTGTTGATCGCTGGATATGATCCTCTCGCCCATCCGGGCGTGGGAAGCCAGAACCAGACCGTGTTTCGAGGGGGCGGCACCAACATCCTCCGGGGCGGAGCGGGTCGCAACACGTTCCGCGTCGACATCAACGGCACGGCGACACTGATCGGCGGCTCGGGCGAGAATCTCTACGACATCGTCAACCCACCCGGCGGAGTCGTCGATCCAGTCGGCGGGATCACGATCGAGGGCGCGGGCAAGCCGACGGATGTTCTCCGGCTCGAAGGCGGGGGAGGGGCGGGGTACAACCAGACTTACCTCCTCGGCCCCACGCCGGGCGCGGGGAACATCGTCACCACCAACAACCACGTCCCCGACGGGCCAACGATTTCGCAGTTCATCCGGTTCAGCGGGATCGGGGCCATCGACGACTCGATCACCGCGGACCACCTGATCTTCGTGGGCGAATCGGCCGCGGCCCCAATCGGCGGGATCACCAGCGCCGACCTGGCCGCGGGCGTCGTCAACCCGACCGTCGGCGGCTTGCCGTTCGGGAGCATAACCTTCGCCAACAAGACGGTCCCGATGGCCCAACTGGCCGACGGCCAGGTGGTGACGCTCCCACCCCCGCCCTCGCCCCTGGTCATCGCGCCGGCACCCCCGGTCGCCGCCCCCGCGCCCTTGGTCGCGACCCCATCGGTCGCTCCCGAGCCGGTCGTGGCGGTGGTTCCGGCTCCAGTTCCGGTTCCCGCGCCGATCGTTCACGGCCCCGCGCGTCGAGGTCTGGTTCGACCGCTCGCCCGTCGGATTCCCGCCGCGCGAACGGCCCCGGCGCGGCCGACGCCCGTCCGTCATTTCGCGATCGCGTCCACGAGGCCCCCGGCCAAGTTCGCCGCCCCGCGTCTGGCCGCGATGGTCCTTCGGGGTCCCCTGGCGCTTCGCTGGGCAAGGGCCTAAATACCCTCTCCCTACGGGATCATCCGATGATGCCGGAGGATCTCGCGGACGCGGTCGATGGGGATCGCCTCGACCCGGCGACCGCCCCGGCCGACGGTGGTTTCGGCTCGCAGGAGGGCGTTGTAGACGGCCTCCTCGGTCGCCTCAAGAGCCGCCTGGAAGAGGGGCGAGACGGCCTCGGTGGGCGGGACTTCGCGGGCCCTGGCCTGGGTTTGGCCGTGGACGACCCGCGCTTCGGGCGAGGTGGAGAACGCGATGGCGTAGTCTCCGCTGCCGTTGGAGAACGACGAGCCGACCCGGGCCAGCCCGAAGACCGCGCGGGCGGCCAGGCGCTTCAGGTCGCGGGCGTCGAGCGGGGCGTCGGTCGCGACCACGATCATGCAAGAGCCGTCGCCGTCGGATCGAAGCTTCGGCGCATCCTCATCCTTCGGAGGCTGAAAGGCGTAACGGTCCAACTCCTTGCCGACGGGCGCGCCGGCGATCGTCAAAACACCGCCGAAGTTGGCCTGAACCAGGACGCCGACCGTCCAGCCGCCGAAGCGGTCGGGAAGCTTGCGCGATGATGTGCCGATCCCACCCTTCCAGCCAAGACTCTCGCAGCCCGTCCCCGCGCCCACGCGGCCTTCATCAACCGGCCCGGTTCGAGCCGATCGGATGGCCCGGGCGACATGCTCGGCCCGAACGTGGCGCCCCCGGATGTCGCTTAAGCCCCCGTCGTTGGTCTCGCCCACCAGGGCGTTGACCGAGCGGACATCGGCGTTGCCTGGAAGCTCAAGCATATGACCAACCACCGCGTCGACCGCGACCCCGACCGACAGCGTGTTGGTCAGAACAATCGGCGTCTCGATCGTCCCCAACTCCTCAACCTGGGTTGAGCCCGCGAGCTTGCCGAAGGCGTTGCCGACGAACACCGCACCGGCCACCTTCTCGCGAAACAGGTTCCCCCCATGCGGCAAAACCGCCGTCACGCCGGTTCGAATGTCGTCCCCCTCGATCAGAGTCGTCTGACCGACGAGCACGCCCGGAACGTCGGTAATCGCGTTGAAGCCCCCCGGCTCGAAAACCCCGGGCGCGATCCCCAGTTCCCGCGCTCGGGGGCGCTTGGGCTCGGCGCCGGAGAGCGGGAAGACAATTATCAGAACAACGAAGGTGAATATCAGGATGGATTTCAATGGTGACCTGAAAAGCGAGACGATCTTTTCCCTCTTCCCCCGGGGGAGGGTGGCCCGAAGGGCCGGGTGGGGGTCGTTGGATTTCGAGGTGAATGAGGGTTGCCAAGAATGACCGCCAAGGCGTTCCCGTAAACCCAACGACCCTCATCCGGCCTTCGGCCCGACCCCGCAAGCGGGGTTCCCCCCGCTCCCGGGGGGAGAAGGATGCTTGCGGCGACCCACTCTAATATAGACGATCGCCGCGGGCCTCGGAACCCACGGCGATGGATTAACCGTCAGTCCTCCTCAATATCGCCGGCGAGGTCCCAGAGGCGGACTGTGCCGTCGAGGCTGCCGGAGGCCAGCAGGCGGCCGTCGGGCGAGAAGGCGACGGAGTAAACATTGCCGGTGTGGCCCTTGAGCACGGCCACGCAGCGCCCGGAGGCGACGTCCCAGAGCCGGATCGTCTGATCGTGGCTGCCGGTCGCCAGCGTCGCGCCGTCGGGCGAGAAGTCGAGGGCGGCCACCCAGCCGGTGTGGCCCTCCAGCTCAACGGTCGACTCTCCGGTGGCGACGTCCCAGACCCGGGCGCGGCGGTCGAAGCCGCCCGAGGCCACCATCGTTCCGTCGGGCGAGAAGACCACAGCGGCGGCGCCGAACTCGTGGCCAATCATGGTCAGGGGGCTCGTCGGCTTGGCGCCCGAGAGGTCCCACAGCTTCACCTCGCCCACGCGGTCGTCGGCCGCCGGGTCGGCCATCGCCGGCACGTTGCCCGAAGCCGCGGCCAGCATCGGGCCGACCTTCGAGAAGGCGACCGACCAGACCGGCCCGGAGTGCTGCGAGAGGGTCAACCGCTCGGCGCCGTCGTCGACGTTCCAAAGCGTCACGGCCCGGCCTTCGCCGCCGGCGGTCGCCAGCGTCTTGCCGTCGGCCGAGAACGACATCGCGTCGAGCTTCCCGGGCGTCTGAAAGAGCGAACGGCCGCGGCCGCCGTCGAGCTCCCAAAGCGTCACCGCGCCAAACGGAGCGCCGTCCCAGCCCATGCCAAGCCCGGCGATCGTCTGGCCGTCGGGCGAGAAGGCCACCGACTCAACCTCGTCCCATTTGCCCTTAAGCACTCGATTGAGCTTCAGCTTCGACCCGCCATCCACGACGTCCCAGATCTTGATGAGACCGTCCCAGCTTCCGCTGATCAGCATCGCGCCGTCGGGCGAAAACGCGACCGACGTGACAACGTCGCTATGACGGGCCAGACCGCCGCGGAGCGGCTTCGTTTCCATGGACATTGACATAATACCACCCTCCACATCCTGATCCGCGTCACATGGCGATGCTTCGTTGACGGCCGTTTCACCCGCGCGGAAAGAGCGGCTCGGCTGCTCCGTCAAGAAAGTCCGGGCCCGGGGTCCGCATGAAAAGGAAACGCCGCGTTGATTCAAGAAACCCGGAGCGGCGAGAGAACGCGCCGCGGAAACCGGAGGCGGCGAACAAGGAACGGACCCCGAACGATCTTCCCTTAAGTGCAACTTCGGCGCCAAAGCCGGGCCGGCCGCGACTAAACACGCCTATCATATTGCCAAGGAACAAGTTACGGAAATCCGACACGACCGCCGGCCGCGTCAACGACGCGGGCCGGGATGGTCGCCGATCAACCACCCTGGTCGTCTTGCGACCAGATGGAGCGTTCGATTCGAAGCCCCAGGGCCCGGATCTTGGCGCGGAGGCTCCCCCGGGTGATCCCCAGGATTCGGGCGGCCTGGGCCTGGTTGCCGTCGGTCTGGCGCAGGACGCGGGTCAGGAGCGCCCGCTCCATCAGGGCGAGCGATTCGGCGTAGAGATTTTGCGAGCCGGCGCTGATCCGCTCCTCCACGAAGCCGTTCCAGTCGACGAAGGCCTCGGTGGGCGGTGGGGTCGAGGCGGCGGAGGAGGGGGGCGCGGGGGTCTCGCGAGGCGGGCCCCCGGCGGCCTCGGGCGAGCGGACGGATTCGGGGAGGAAGCCGGGCAAAAGCACCGGCCCCTGGGCTTGAAGCAAGGCCCATTTGATCACGCTTTGAAGTTCTCGGATGTTCCCGGGCCAGGGGTATCGCCTCATGATTTCCAGCGTCTCGGGCGAGGCGCTTTGAACGTCCTTGCCAAGCTCGGGGCTGAACCGGCGGAGGAAGTGATCGACCAGCGACGGCAGGTCTTCGATCCGGTCGCGCAGCGGGGGAAGCGAGATGGTGAAGACGCCGAGCCGATAATACAGGTCCTCGCGAAACTCGTTCGCGGCGGCCATGCGGGGGAGGTCGCGGTTGGTGGCGGCGATCACCCGAACGTCGGATCGAATCAGGTCGTTGCCGCCGACCCGTTCAAACGTCCCGTCCTGCAAGACCCGAAGCACCTTCGCCTGGGTCAGCGGAGTCATGTCGCCGATCTCGTCGAGGAACAAGGTGCCGCCGTTGCACTGTTCGAACTTGCCGATCCGGGTTCGGTCGGCGCCGGTGAACGCCCCTCGCTCGTGGCCGAACAGTTCGCTTTCCAGGAGCGCTTCGGGGATCGCCGCGCAGTTGACGGCCAGAAAGACCTTCTCGGCGCGTCGGCCGTGCTGATAGATGGCGCGGGCGACCAGCTCCTTGCCGGTGCCGCTCTCGCCGAGGATCAACACGGGAAGATCTTTTGTCGCGACTCGACCAATGTCCTTGTAAATTTCCTGCATGGCCGGCGACCGGCCGACCAGCACGTCGCCCCGGCCGTTGGGCGCTTCGTCGACGATCAGGGCCGGCTCGCGGCTGAGCCGACTGATCTCCGAAGCGCGCGCGACCAGCTCGCGGACCTGTGGAACCTTTAATGGCTTGAGCAGATAATCAAACGCGCCCTCCTTCATGGCCTCGATGGCCGATTCGGTGGTGCCGTGCCCGGTGATGAAGATGACGGGTATCCTCGCGTCGATATCTCTGATTTTCCGGAATACGTCAAGTCCGCTCATGTCTGGGAGATTCAGATCCAGGACGATGACGTCGGGACGGTCCTTCTCGGCGAGTTCCAGCCCCCTGGCGGCGGTGGAGGCGGTCGAAACGTCGTGCTCGGGGGTCTGAAACGCGCGCCGGAAGGCGTGGAGGATCGAGGGTTCGTCGTCGATAACCAGGATGGCGGCCACGGTTGGTCCCTTTGATTCACGATTTCTCGGCGATTTGGGAATCGATCGGCAGGCGGAGGACGAACCGGGCGCCGCCTTCGGGACGGTTGGAGGCGACAAGCTTCCCGCCGTGGTTGAGGGCGATTCGTTTCGAGATGGCCAGGCCGAGCCCCAGCCCAGCCTCCTTGCTGGTTTGGAAGGGCTCGAACAATCGGCTCGGGTCGCCGGGGCCGACGCCCGGCCCGGTGTCGTCGACGGCCAGGTCGACGAAGCCGTCGTCGGCCCGCGACAGGGTGATGTCGAGCCGGCCGCCCCGGGGCATGGCGTCCATGGCGTTGGCCCCGAGGTTCATCAAGACCCGGCCGATCTGTTCGGGGTCGGCCTCAACCCGGATCGGCGAGGCGGGGGGATGAAAGCTCAGCTCGACCCGCTGCTTGGCGGCCCTCCCCTGCAACAGGGCGAGCTTCTCGGCCACCACGTCGGCCGGGTCGATCCAACGGCCGTTGGGCCGCGAGGGGCGGGCGAAGTCGATGAAGGCGTTGAGCCGTTCCTCCATCCGGAGAATTTCGCGCTCGATGACCTGGATGTCCTCGGTCGGCTGGCCGTCCTCCTCGGCCTTCTCGCGTTGAAGTTGGATCAACATGGAGATCGCCGTTAATGGGTTGCGCAGTTCGTGAGACATGCCGGCGGCCATCCGGCCGACCGAGGCCATCTCTTCGGCCCGCAGAACGTCGCGCTCCAGCCCCCGGGCCACGCCGTAGCCGAAGAAGAGGCCCGCGGCCGTCGCCGCCGCGCCAACGGCCACCAGGCCCCAGACCATCCAGGCGGCCGTTCGGTGCATCTCCGCCTGCGAGCGCCCCATCTCCTCGGCGTTGCGGGCGTCGAGTTCCCGGGCGGCGAGGCGCAGGTCGGTCTCCAGGATCGCCAGGCCCCCGCGACTCGGGGTTGTTCGGGTCGGATCGGCGTCGGCCTGGATCGACTCGCGATAGCGGTCGAAGCCCGCCGCCAGGCGATCGACGATCCGAGCCTCTTCGGGACGCCGAACCGCCTGGTTCGACTCATCCAAAAGTCGGCGAACGTCGTCGTGAAGCATCGCCACCCGATCCGACTCGCCCCCCGCGAGCGAGATTTCAACCAGTTCGTTGAGGTCCCTCATCAGGTCGTCGATCAGCCTCCGACCGTGCAGATCCTCATCGAGCGCCCGCAGCGTGGCGCTCTGCCGCTGGCTCAAATAAACGGCCGCCGCCGTGCAGGAGACGAGGAAAAAGAGGCTCACCAAAAGCGAGGGCCCCGCGATCCGAAACAACAAGGCGCTTGTCCGCACGAGCCGATCCCCCGATGGGCCGTCAAACGAAAACGTATTATAATATCACTGGTTTCCTGGGATGATCATGAAAACAAGTCCACGACGGGGATCCGGCCGACCTCGCGACCGTCAAGGACGACCGGCGCCCACTCGCCCGGCCCGAGGCTGGTTTGGTCGCGATATCGGCCGGCCTGTGGGTCGGGGTTTCCGAAGACCTCGACTCGGCCGCCCGGGAGATTGACGATCCAGTACGCGGGAAGCCCAGCGCGGGCGTAACCCGCGAGCTTCTCGCCCCGGTCGCGGGCGAGGCTCGCGTCGGCGACCTCGACCACCAGGCCGCAGTCGGCGACGGTCGCGTCGCGCGAGGCGTCGAACTCCAAGTCGGCCCGCAAAACCGCGGCGTCGGGCTCCCACTTGGAGCCGGGGCCGACGGTCATCGACTCCTCCTTGGCGACGTGCCAGCCGCCCGGAACGACCTTCTCCAGCGCCAGGATGGTTTTCCGAAGCGCCACCCGATGCCTGGGGTTTTTCGGCATGGCGTTAACCAGGACTCCGTTTATCAGTTCGACCGCCTCATCCTCCCCGAGCGTCCCATCGCGGACCATCCGGTCGAACTGCTCGACGGTCACGCGATAAACCTCCCCCGGCGACGGGAGCGGAGCAACGGGAATCGCCTGATTTTGCGAAATCGAAGACATCGGAGGCACCCCTTTGGATTCACGGATGACTCGGGCCGAGGGATGAAAACAAGTCAAAACGATGGGACGGCATGGTTGGCGATCGCGTCGAGGACTTTGTTGAGGGTGACTTCCGACAGCTCGAGGACTTCGGTCCGTTTGCCCTCCGGCGCGTCGGAACCATCATCGAAAACGTAGTGAATCCGCCATTGCCCATCGACCAGGTGGAGGCTCGCCGCGTCATCGTAGGTCGGCATTAAATAGAGGTCGACGACTCCCTCGGACCCCGGGGCGTCGTAAGCGATGGGGTCCAGCAAGAGGCGGATCGGCCCTTTTTGGATGAACAGGGCGGGGACCTCGTAGATCTCGCCGTCGGCGTCTCGCAGCTTTTTCGGATAGGGCTTGGCGGCCCATTCCGGCTCGACCCAACCGCTCACGTCCGCGACCAAGGCGTCGAGGCGCCGCCGCCATTCCTGTCGCTTCGCCATCGCCGTTTCTCCGCTTCGGAACACGAAATTTCGCCCGACCGCGCCGATTTCCGCGGCTCGCGTGGTCAACTCAGTATACACAAGACACGCTTTCTCCTCCCGACGCCTTCAAGCGACTCCTCTTGCCGGGGGCGGGGGGTCTCGGATATCCTTTCGCGACGCCATGCATGAGGCTCGGGGGTCGGGGAGGGAGTCCGGCCGCCGGGCGGGCAACTTTGAGGAGGCAACGGAATGCGGTCGATGGCATCGGCGGACCTGGATTTCATGGGCGGACGAGGGGCGGTTGCGAGCCGGGCGGAGGCCACGGGCGAGCGACGCCTGGGGTTTGACGCGGTTTGCCTGATCGTCCTGGCGCTTTGGGTGGTCGGCAGCCGCCTGCCTTGTCTCAACACGTTCGACTTCATGGGCAAGGATGGCCCTTTATATATTGAGTCGATGAAGCTCGACGCCTCGTTCAGCGTCCCCATGCCCGGCAACATCGGCTACGTCATTTTGGGGAAGGTCGCCCACCTGTTCGTTTCCAACCCGGTCGAGGCGTTTCTGGCGGTCAACATCGCGCTCACGATCGTCGGGGCCTGGTTTGCTTATCTGTTCGCGTCGCTCTGGATTTCGCGCCCCCTGGCCGCGGCGTCGGCCTTCGCCCTGACCTGCAACCCGATGGTCTGGTGGCACGCGGGGATCGTCGCCAGTTACCCGGTTTGGCTGGCCGTCTTGCCGGCGGTTGGTTGGTTCGGGGCGAGATATCAGCATAATGGAAAACTCGGCGACCTGATCGGTTGCAGCGCGGCGCTGGGCTTGGGGATGATTCTCAGGCCCGACCTGTTGTTCTTCGGGACGCCGCTTTGGTTTGGCTGCCTCCTTCTGGGCCGGGCCTCAATCAAGCATTGGTTGATCGGAATCGCGATCCTGGCCGTGGCCTGCTGCGTCTGGTTCTTCGGCACCTCCTGGGTGTTGGGAGGGGTTGGCGAGTACCTTGGCCGGGTCGAGGCCAAGCACGAAGGGGACAAGGCCGGGTTCTCGCTGTTTCAGCGGGGGCTGTACGAGGGGCTCGCGCGGAACGTCGTGAAATACGGGCTGTTTTTGGCCTGGGGCTCGATCTTGGCGGTTCCGCCGTTCGTCGCGGGGCTTATTTATTCGACAAGGCCGCGGCATTGGCGGGCGCTCTTGATCGCGGCGCTTTGGGTCGGGCCGTCGTGGGCCTTCTCGTTCATTATCTTCGCGGGCAACGCGGGCCTGATTTTCCCGTTTTTGCCGCTCTTGTACCTGGGGGCGGCGGTCGGTCTCAGGCGGCTCGCCGGCGAGCGCCCGGCGGTGGTTGGGCTGGTCGCGATCGGGCTTATGGGCGCGGTCCAGTTTGGGGCGGCGCCGCTGTTGACTCAGCACAACCAGCGCGACGTGATTCTCAACGTGACGTTCCTCCGATACACGGCCGCGGGGATCAACCAGCGGTACAACTTCAACCTCGACGATTTCGGGGTCTCTCCCGCGTTGGCCGACGTCCGCCGCCAGATGCGAAATCCGGAGCCCATCCCCCAAGAGCCGGAATTGAGGGATGAGCAGATTCACATCCGATAAAGTTTAAATTTGCCGATCGCGCCCGCTCTCACACCGGGAACGGGTTGCGCTCGGCGAAGCCCCGCTGGTGCCAGTAGGGGTAGGCGAACGGCCGGGCGCTGGCGGCGTCGAGCCTGGCGACTTGCTCGGCGCTGAGGTTCCAGCCGACGGCGCCGAGGTTTTGGCGAAGCTGCTCCTCGTTGCGGGCGCCGACGATGACGGTCGAGACGCTCGGGCGCTGAAGGAGCCAGTTGAGGGCGATCTGGGGGACGGTCTTGCCGGTCTCGGCGGCGATCGCGTCGAGCGCGTCGACGACGTTGTAGAGGTATTCTTCGTCGATCTGGGGGCCGATGTCGGTCGCGAGCTTGCTCCGCAGGCGGCTGGTTTCGGGCAACGGTTGACCCCTTCGGATCTTGCCGGTGAGGCGGCCCCAGCCCAGGGGGCTCCAAACGACGGCGCCGACGCCCTGGTCGAGCGCCAGGGGCATCAGCTCCCACTCGTAGTCGCGGCCGACCAGCGAGTAATACGCCTGGTGGGCGACGTAACGGGGCCAGCCGTGGCGGTCGGCGGCGGCCAGCGACTTCATCAAATGCCAGCCCGAGAAGTTCGAGCAGCCGACGTAGCGGATCTTCCCCGCGCGGACCAAGTCGTCAAGGGCGCTCAGGGTCTCTTCGACCGGGGTGGTCGCGTCGAAGCCGTGGAGCTGGAACAGGTCGATGTGATCGGTGTTCAGGCGCTTGAGCGACGCTTCGACGGATCTGATGATGTGAAAGCGCGACGACCCGACGTCGTTGGGCCCCTCGCCGCTTCGGAAGGTGGCCTTGGTCGAGATCAGGGCCCGGTCGCGGCGGCCCTTGAGCGCCTGGCCCAGGATTTCCTCGGACGCGCCCTTGGAGTAGATGTCGGCCGAGTCGAACATGGTGACGCCCGCCTCAAGGCAGATGTCGACCAACCGCGTGGCCTCGGCCACGTCGGTCTCGCCCCACGCCTTGAAAAGCTCCGTCGTCCCGCCGAACGTCCCCGTGCCGAAGCTCAAGGCCGGAACCTTCAAGCCCGACGCGCCCAGTTGCCGGTATTCCATCGAAATACATTCTCCTGTTAAAATGAGATTCCCGGGAGGGCGAGGCTCCCGCCGAGCCGTGACCATGCGTGGGGCTCGGCGGGAGCCTCGCCCTCCCGTTTGCGTCCCGAGCCCGGTGTTAGCTCGGCGGGAGCCTCGCCCTCCCGGCTACAATCATTCGCGGTCAATCGCCTTCAATCCAGGCCATGCCGTCGGGGCCGCCGCCGGTTTCGATTCGGCCGGCGGGCTCCAGGGTTTTCAGGTCAACGATCGCGACGAAGTTTTCGCCCCCCGCGGCGACGTAGGCGACCGAGCCGTCGGGTGGAATCAGGATGCCGACGAGGGCGCGCCCCAGAGCGAGACGCTTCTTCTCGGTTCGCGAGGCGGCGTCGATGACGACGAGTTCCCCGGCGCCCATGTCGGAGATCAGGACGAGCTTGCCGTCGGGGGTGAACTTCAGGCGGTTGGATCGCCTGGTTTTGGCGTCGATGGTCTGGATGACCTTGCGCGTGGCGGTGTCGATGATCGAGACGTGTCCATCCCTTGAATGGGCGGCCCAAAGTTGTTCGCCGTTGGGCGAGAGGTCGAAGCCCTCGGGCCCTTCGCCGACGGGGACGATGGTCTGGGACCAGCCGAAATCGCCGGAGCCTTTTTGACGGCTGAAGATGCTGACGGTGTTGGAGCCGATGTTCGTCGTGAATATCGACTCCAAATCACCGCTTAGCGCGACCATGTGAGACACGTTCTGACCTGTTCCCATGACCCAATCCACGCGGTCGGTCCCGGGGTCGTATCGGCCGATCAGCTTGTTGGCCTCGGCCGTGAAGTAGAGCTTGCCGCCGGCGAAATGGAGGCCGTGGGGGCGGTGAAGGGGGCCGAGGTCGACCTTGCGCTCCTTCATCGAATCGAGGTCGATGACCGAGAGGGTGTTGCCGGGCTCGTCTCCGGTTCCGTAGTTGGAGGCGAAGGCGAGCTTGCCGTCGTCGGAGACGGCGACCTCGTGAGGCCCGCGCCCGGTCGGCGCCCGGCCGATGATTTGGCGGGTCGAGGCGTCGACGACCACCATCGCGTTGT
>Ga0182738_1002566_pt1 | contig 21450 bp, 17 predicted proteins | sample eDN5th30CBELigMG_FD_128876 | JGI IMG/M metagenome (GOLD analysis project Ga0182738, IMG submission 128876) | Enriched Miracle-Growth compost microbial communities from Emeryville, California, USA - eDNA 5th pass 30_C BE-Lig MG (version 2)... ... | reverse complement strand
TGTCCTCCGTCCCTCTGTGTTTTCATCTTTTTTCTGGCGAATGATTTTGAAGTGAACGAACCTCATTCGTGAATCAAACAGATTAAATGGGATGGGAAGGAGTTCTCAGACAGACTCCTAGTCTAAATGAAATGATTTCAAATGAGTCGGCTGAGATCGTCGATGCGCAGTTCTTCACGGCTGGCGAATGGTTCCGCATAACTGCGTTCGATGGACCAGCCCCAATACCGGGCACGATCACGAATATCGTCAAGTAATGTGGGGTGTGTGGAGCTGCGCCCCGTGATCATCTGACTTTCGTAGCAGGAGACCGCCTGCAACTTCTGCTCGATGAACTCGGAGATATCGGAGACAAACGCCGGCTTGGGATGAATGCGCAGATGAATACTCCAGAAATAGTAAATACGTGGAGGATAGAACGGTTCTCCCGCCATGTCCGTTCGCCCCAACTTGGCCCAGAAGCGAGCGGCATCAACCAGCGCACTGGCAGCCACATGATCGGGATGTGAATCGTCCCAGTAAGGAGCGAGGATCATTTTGGGACGTGTGAGTCGAAAGATTTCCGCCAGGGCACGACGGGCTTCCAGGGTGTGTTCCAGTCGGCGGTTCGGCAGATTCAGCTGATGTCGCCATTGTAATCCCAGTACCTGGGTAGCATTGGCGGTTTCAATCCGTCGTTTTTCGACCGTGCCATGCGGGGTGGGTTCGCCATCCGTCAATTCCACCACTCCCACGCATTTTCCTTGCGAAATGCTTTTCAGCAAGGTGCCTCCCACGCTGATTTCAGCATCATCCGGATGAGGCGACACGACGAGGAGATCCAATGGGTGCGAAAGAGGTGTCATAGAAATTGATCTTTACTGACAAGTGATTCGTGAGATATGAGACCAGCACAAATCCAGATGATCCAGCTGAAGTTGCAAATTCGCTTCAGGTGGCCTCATCAGGAGCGGACGCACAATACGATTGCCACACCTTATCACATCAAATCTGCCTGTCAGCGGTCGCCCCCAAGAACCTTATTTCAAAGAACCTTAATTTCGTGAAATGGTTCGGCAGGCAGTGCCGTGCCCCAGCCATCGCCCGCATTTCAGCCCTGCCTGCCCATCGAGTCGGAATCGACCGGAAATTCTTCCCGGATTCGGCTCCAAGAGGACAATTCCATGCGACATGAACGAATCTTCTCCAGTGCCTTGTTGCTGGTCGCCTGCCTGGGTTGTCAATCCATGGGGGGAAAAGGAGCGATGTTTCAAACGTCGGGCGGCCGAGAAAACCCCAAGGTGGATGATCCTTGGATCAAGGACGCCGGTGACATTGCCCGTGGAGAACATCCCCCGGAAGAAGTTCACGACCCGCTCGGCTTACGAAATATCTTCACTTCGGAAAAAGCACGCGAAATAGAACGTAACGTGGGAGTGGGAGACTGATTGATTTGTCTAAAGCCGCGTTACGGATTAGCTTTAGGGTGCGTCATAGCGAAACGTCCTCCGTTATCGGCTCTTACGTGTTCTCGGACCTGACATTAAGGTCTATCCGAATTTTTCGAGTGAACAAAGCACTAACTTAGAGCGCATTCACCCCGTATCGACCGCGTTCCGTCAGGCGGCAAATAGACTTTCATCAGCCGAACGCGCGCTGCACGGAACCAGGCCAGAGCAACTTGCGCTCATTGGACAGCATCAGTTTCTTGTTTTTGGTCAGGCAGAGCACATGAACAGCCTGTTGAAAAGTGTACAGACAGGAATGTCTGCGCCATCCGGCAGTGTTGATTCATTGGGAAAAGTGGGCCAGACATTTTTGTGTGGCCAAGACAGACTTGGTTTTCAACAGTCTGCTAAAGCGGATTTTACGACCATCGTGGCGCCTGACAGAAAGAGGAGTCAGACCTATCACCGATGTCATAAACTCTGACCATCTATAGATCTCAGCAGAGCCGCGAGCTTTTTCGTTGTCGCAACTTTTTACCGCAAAAGAGCTTTCAAATTGGAACCGACGGAAGTCGAACCCACGACCCCTGTATTGCGAAGCAAACTTTTGCAGCCATTTCAATATGCTGAAACGATGGGCCAGCAAGTGCTTTATGTTGACGTTCAGCCTCTGTCAGGTCTGCCGATTGGGGACGTTCGTGTAAGGACTTACGTACGGTCAGTGGTAGAAAGTGGTAGTCAATTTCTCCGTCGATTTCTCTGAAATTTGAGTGTCCAAAATTCGGGGATGGCTGCTCTGAATTTTGGTGGAATTGGTCAAAATTGTTCTTCTGCCTGCTGTGTTGATTCAAGTTGTCGAATCGCCTTTCTTGGCACCTTTTCCGGTTCGAATTTCTTCCGGAATCGACCTGCTCGCACCTGAGAAGTATGGAGTTCCAGCGGAACCGTATGACCGAACCCACTGAGCTTTGAGACATTTGAGCTCCTCAGTTTGTTGTTTGGCTTTGTATTTGAAGTTTTCTCGCGAGTGCCAGGACATCCGGGCCAGAATCCGGGCAGGAGAATTGAAATCCAAAGGGAATCCAAGTGAGAATCGAGCCACTGTGACGTTCCTTTGTTTCGTGGGTTTTAGACACAAAACGAATACGCGGGAACGTCACAGTTTTCCAGGATCAATTCCCTTCAAAGACCCCAATCCCCCACCGTTTGATCATCCCAGCGCGAGGCTCCTGCTGAGCCGCAAACCAGGGAGAGCGTGATCTTACTCGCGACTCAGCAGGAGCCTCGCCCTTTCATGCCAATATCAAAAAGGCGAAAGCCCTGATCTCCTGCCTTGTGTCCCTTTTCGCTTGCCTCTTGGTTTGAAAGAATGGGGGCCGTCTACAGGATCAGGTTGCTGTGGGATCAAGTTGCTTTTGAAGCGAAGCCTGACAAAAACATGACTCCCGGGGGAAGATCGATGATGATGCAACGCTGTGTATGGACCTTGTCTCTCATATGGACGGTTTTCATGTTGACGGCTGCCGGCACGTTATCCGCCCAACAGGCCCCCGAACTCACAGCGGATTCGAAGCCGCAGACCGGAGTTCCACAAGGCGAGGTCCTGGGACCATATCAATGGAAAAGCAACATCTTTCCCGGCACGCTTCGCAACTACTGGCTGTATGTTCCCAGGCAGTACAACGCCGATCGACCAGCCTGTGTATTTGTTGTCCAGGACGGTCTGGGACGCGCCAAAGCCTGGCACCTGCCGAACGTCCTCGACAATCTGATTCACAAAAAAGAAATCCCTGTCCAGATTGGCATTTTCATCGAACCGGGTGTGGTTCCCGCTGCGAATAAAAACGCTCAGCCCCGGTTCAATCGCAGCTATGAATACGATGCACTGGGAGATCGCTATGCAAACTTTCTGCTGGATGAAATCCTTCCGGAAGTGTCCAAGTCTTACAATCTGAGCACCGACCCCAATGACCGTGCCATTACCGGAGCCAGTTCCGGAGCAATTTGTGCCTTCAACGTGGCCTGGGAACGGCCGGACCAGTTTCGCCGGGTCATCAGTTCCATCGGGACTTTTACCGGTTTGCGGGGAGCCAATGAATTCCCGATTCTCATTCGAAAATACGAAGGCAAACCGATTCGAGTCTTCCTGGAAGACGGTTCGAACGATCTGAATATCTATGGCGGGGACTGGTTCAACGCCAACACCGGCATGCTCTCTGCACTGAAGTATGCCAACTATGATGTTGAACATGTCTGGGGAGATGGCGGGCACGACTCCCGTCTCAGCAGCGTCATCATGCCGGATGCCCTTCGTTTCATCTGGCACGATTATCCGCAACCCGTGGCAGTTCCCAATCCTCCCAAGGCCCGGATCAATCTGGTTATTCCCGGCGAAAACTGGGAGGAAGTCAGCTCCGGTCACAAGTTCACCGAAGGCCCGGCAGTCAATGAAAAGGGAGAAGTCTTCTTCAGCGACATCCCGAACGGCAAAATTCACAAGATCGCCCTGGATGGACGGGTCAGTCTCTTTGCGGAGAACAGCCCGGGGATCAATGGATTGATGTTTGGCCCGGATGGCAAATTGTATGGCTGTGAGAATGGCAACAAGCAGATTGTGCGTTTCCTGCCTGACGGCACCAAAGAAACAGTTGTGGAAGGGGTGACGTCGAATGATCTGGTGCTGCTCGCTGATGGCAGCGGCTATTTCACAGATCCCGCCCACAAGCAGGTCTGGAGATTCACCCCGGATGGAAAGAAAAGCGTGGTCGACACCGGAATCGAACGCCCCAACGGGATTATTGTCTCTCCGGATCAAACGTTACTGACTGTGGCCGATTCCGTTGGACGATTCACCTACTCTTTTCAAATTCAGACAGATGGAACTCTCACCGCCAAACAGACCTATGGCTGGTTACACCGAGAGGATCAGGCCACTCGCAGTGGCGCCGATGGAATGACTGTGGACGTCAATGGAAACCTGTATGTCTGCACGCCGGCGGGGTTGCAGGTACTGGACCAGCCGGGCCGGGTGAATGTGATTCTGAACAAACCTTACGTCGGCCCGCTGGCGAATGTTGTTTTCGGTGGACCGCAATTGGACACACTGTTTGTCACCGCTGGAGATAAAGTCTTCCGCCGAAAGATCAACGCCCGGGGAGTGCTTCCCTTTCAGGCTCCGATCATGCCTCCCAAGCCCGGATTATAATCCGCAGAAGTCAATTCGTTTTGCTGGGTTTTCTGCTATTCTTCTGTGAATGAGCCAACCACAGGGGAACACGGAATGTGATCAGCCCGTTGAAATTCATTCAAATCGAAATTTGCCTGACCCGGGGAGTTCGGCTCGGCAGAAGCCTCGCCCTCCCGAAGTTCAACAGGCTGTGATGGGGAGAAATGCTGAACACCCTCCACATTTCCTGTTGGTGAAGCCCATTTCCTGTTGGTGAAGCCCATTTCCTGTTGGTGAAGCCAGTCAAAAGGAGTCGATCAGATTCATGATGTGCCCATTTTGCCGGCAGGGGGAAAGCAAGGTTGTTGACTCCCGCGGAAGCCAGGAATTCGTCATACGTCGTCGCCGGGAGTGCCTGCATTGCGGTCGTCGGTTCACGACCTATGAGAAAATGGAAGAGTCTCCGTTAAAAGTCATCAAGAAGGATGGCAGCCGAATGCCGTTTGACCGGGAGCGGATGCGGACCGGCATTGAAAAAGCCTGCTATAAACGGCCTGTCAGCCCGGACCAGATCGAGGAGATTCTTGGTAATGTAGAACATTCCGTCTATGAGACTTTCGAACGCGAGGTTCCTTCACGGTATATCGGCGAAAAAGTCTGCGAGTTGCTGAGACGGGTCGATCAGGTCGCCTTTGTGCGGTTCGCATCCGTGTATCGCTCCTTTCAGGATGTCAACGATTTTGTTGAGGAGTTACAAATGCTTCGGCAACGGAATCACCATAAAGATGATTGATTCGCTGCTACTCATTGGTCGGCCCGCCGGGATGGAACTGCTCGTCTCGGAAGTGCTGCAACTGGCCCGCACCGCGCGGGTCTGCTGTTCCCTGGCATCAGCCATGAGCATTGCGGAACAGACAGAATTCGTGATCGTTCTGCAACACTGGTCGGATGAATATCCCACTGCGGAAATCCAGCCATTACTGGAGCTGTATGCTTCCTCCCGGCTGATCGTTGTGCAGGGACCATGGTGTCTTTCGGATCGACGAAACAGACAATTCTGGCCCAGCGCAATTTGTGTTTCGATTGAGAATGCCTTAACACGCATTCATCTGGAACTGGAAGTGATCGCCGGTGTCTGTGCGCCACTGCCATGGACCGCCGGGCTGGACGAAATTTTTGCGTTTGACCATGGGAGCAAGAGACAAGTGCATTCACCCAGTATGGTGAGCCCCCCTTTGACACGCAGATTCCAGCAATCGGTCAGCTTGGACTAGATTAGGACCGTCCTGGGAATTGGTGTCGTATTTGGATGGGGTTTTGTTGTAGAGGACTGTTTTTCTGCGGAAAACTCCAACTCCTCCCAGAATCAGCTACCCACTAAAATGTGAGAAGAACCTCTCACAGGTGATGATGTGTTCTTTTCCGAGCGCCCACTATTCGTGGGAAGGTCCACTCTGATCCCTGCTTCACTGGGCTGCCTTCAGGAATTCTTCCAGCGCGTCCAGGCCGGCTTTCAATGCAGCCAGACTGGTGGCGAAGGAGAGACGGACATAACCTGGCGCACCAAAATCATCTCCGGAAACCAGTGCCACGTGCGGAACTTCCAACAGGATATTGCAGAACTCCGTGGCATTTTGGGCCACTTTTCCTCCCTGTAGCGCCTTTCCAAAATAGCTGCTGACATTAAAGAAGACGTAGAACGCCCCTCCCGGTTCGGCAAAACTGAGTCCCGGCATCGCCTTGATGCGGTCCACCACATAATTACGGCGCGTGGTGAATTCTCCGAGCATTTCCTGAATACTCTCCTGCGAAGCAGTCAGGGCTTCTACAGAAGCGTACTGGCTGATGCTGCAGGGGTTGGAGGTCTGCTGGCTTTGCAGATTGCTCATGGCGACGGTCAGATCGACGGGGGCCAGAGTCCAGCCAATCCGCCAGCCGGTCATCGCATAGGCCTTACTCACTCCGCTGACAATGATGGTCAACTTTTTGACGTCTTCACCGAACGAAGCGAATGAGCGGAATTCCGTATCACCGTAAATCAGCTTTTCATAAATCTCATCAGACAACACTGGAATCTGATGTTTGACAGCCACCCGGGCCAGTCCTTCCAGCGTCTGGACAGGATAAGCTGCCCCGGTAGGATTGCAGGGATTATTCAGCAACAGCAGGCGTGTGCGGTCTGTGATTGCGGCTTCGAACTGCTCGGGCGAGAGACAGAAACCGCTTTCCTGAGTGGTGGGGACCAGCACGGGAGTGGCGCCGGTCAATTCCACCAGGGCGCTATAGCTGACCCAGTACGGCGTGGGAATAATGACTTCATCCCCCGGCCCGCACAGAGCCGTCAGCACGTTATGAATGGCATGTTTGGCACCGTTGGAGACCACCACCTGGTTCGGTTCGTAGGTCAGTCCGTAATCCCGCAGGTAGGCTGCGCAGATCGCCTTTTTCAATTCTGGAATGCCGGTGGCCGGCGTGTAATGCGTCTGTCCAGCGTCCATGGCCTGCTTGGCAGCCTGACAAATATGAGCCGGAGTGGGGAAGTCCGGTTCGCCCAGGGTGAATTCATGCACGTTGACGCCGGTCGCCTTCAGTGCTTTGGCTTTGGCGGCAGCGGCAATTGTGGCGGAGGGCTTCAGAGATTGGACAGCAGCGGAGAGTCGCATGGAAGAAACAGTCTGGGTTCTGGTTCGGGGAAACCTGGTTCGGGGAAACAATGGAAAGACACGAATCGACCCGGTCAGGTTCCCCGAGTTGCCGATTCGTCATACCGATTTCTGCGATTTTTGAATGCTGGGACCAGAGAATCAAGCCTGTCCCGCGAGTTTTGCGGTTTCGCACAAACGGTTACTTGTGTAAGCCTCATCCTTGTCGTCTTTTTTCCCATCATTTGAGATCGGCATCACGGGCAATCACGTCGCTTCATTTTGGTCCATCTTCAAGGATTGCAAAGAATGAAGAGAGCTTTGGCAAGCTGGTCCATTCCAAGCTGGTCCATTCATGGAGGAAGAATGAATTTACGGCAAGCCCCTTCTGGACAGCCTGTGATTGTGGGGCACAATGAAAAAGTAGAGACAAAAAATAGAGACAAATGGAAAAGTAGAGACAAACGAGGAAAGAGCTTCAACATCGTCTTTCTCCTTTCCTCTTTTCCCTCTAATTTAAATTTAAAGGAGTGAATCATGTCCAAGCCTCAAGCGTATCCGGAAAATTCTCTGAAACGATGGCTGCCGAACACGTCGATCAGTGCATTGCGAGAAGAAATGGCCGACTTGATGGAGAATTTCTTCGGCGATTCCGTCTCGTCTATGCGGAATGATCTTGTTCCTCGTGTGGATGTGGCCGAGACTGCAAATGCTGTAGAAATCACCACGGATCTTCCTGGTTACAAACGGGAAGACATTCAGGTGGAAGTGGATGACAAATCCCTGACCATCAGCGGATGTCATTCGGAAGAGAAAAAAGAAGAGGATGCAAATAAAAAATATCACCGTTTAGAACGGCGTTGCGGCAGTTTTTCGCGAACGGTCTGGTTGCCCTGCGCAGTGGACGACAAACAGATTGATGCTCGAATTTCGAACGGCGTGCTGCGAATTCAGATTCCGAAAAGCGCCGAATCCTGCCGTCGCAAAGTTGAAATCCATGATGGAGATGGTCAATCTTCCGGCTCCGCAAGTTGAGGAAGACGACAGGTGCTTTGTCAACTCTGAAAATCCAGAGAGTTCTCAACGCAAAGTCCGACAACGGAGGACGTTTCGCAACGACGCATCCTGAAATTCGGCCGTGACACGGGACTGGTCACCAACGGTTTTTCCGCACCGGTCCGCGGTGATTGTGGCGACTGATTCCAGTGGAAGGGTTGAAATCCGCCCATGGAGGGTTATTTTGAGGGGCCAGATTGGGCTGCACCTCACCCTGTTGAGTCTCCTTCATGATCAAAATCCTTGTGGTTGATGACTCCGCAATGGATCAAAAGATCGCGGCTGGACTCCTGCAACGAGACACCGGATGGGAAATCGAATTTGCAGCCGATGGGCGTGAAGCCTGGATGCGGATTCAAGATCCTGATCAGGCCAATCCGGATGTCATTGTGACCGATCTGCAGATGCCGGAAATGAACGGTCTGGACCTGGTGCGAGAAGTTCAACGGGAATTTCCTCTGCTGCCGGTGATCCTGATGACCGCTCAGGGGAGTGAATCCATTGCTGTCGAGGCGCTGCAGCAAGGAGCGGCCAGCTATGTTCCCAAAGCGAAACTGGCCTCCTTACTGGCCCCGACAGTTCAGCAAGTCCTCTCACTTGCCGGAGAACGCCGCTCCAAGAGAACGTTGCTGCATTACATGAATGTGATGCATTCCCAGTTCATTCTGGGGAATGACATCGCCATGCTCATTTCGCTGGTGTCGCATCTGCAGGAAATCCTCCGGGACATGGATGTGCTGACGGAAAACGAACGCCTGAGAGTGGGCGTGGCATTGGAAGAAGCGTTGTTGAATGCGGCCTATCATGGCAATCTGGAAGTCAGCAGCGAGTTGCGGGAAGTCGACCATATGCAGTTCTATGAACTGGCACGGCAGCGCATGCAACTTTCTCCTTATAAGGATCGCCGGATTGAGGTCAACGTCCGCATCGATCGCACAGGGCTGCAATATATCATTCGAGATGAAGGCCCCGGCTTTAATCCGAAGTCCCTGCCCGATCCCACTGATCCCGCAAATCTGGATCGTCCTTGCGGTCGCGGGCTGCTGTTAATGCGGACATTCATGGATGAAGTCCGGCATAACGAAAGTGGCAATGAAGTCACCATGCTCAAACTCGCCGTGCGGGCGAACGCATAACGTGTATAGAAAAAACTGATTTTCTGCCATTTTCAACACCGCGAACAAAACCTTTCAGACAAGAGAACTTTCCCTTCCGCAAGCAGGTTCGTGGCAAGTTTTGTGAGAGCTTCCTGGACTTCGTTTGACGTGCTGCAGATTTGTCATACACTGCTTGCTCTTCCCTTAAATCATCTGCAGTCTATTGCTTACAACATTCAGCTGATGCCGGCAGGAATAAACTTGTCCCACATGGTCTGCGTTCTACCATGTGGAATATGCAAACAAGAATACCACGAATAATCCGTTCCAAATGCTCTCATCGCGGGCTCGGGCCAGAGCAACTTGCTCTTAGTCATGTCCTCAGATGCGGGGCGTCGATGCCAATGCAGGTTGATGATTATGTCCCGCGTGAATCTTCCACCACTTTTCGTCAGCTTGATCAAACAGGCTCGACGCATTGCGGAAGATGTCAATTGCATTGCCACGGTCCTGCTGACTGATATTTCCTATGACTTCAAAGAAGTTCAGCAGCTTCTCAAGCAGACCTTGTTGATCGTGGCTTCACCCATCCTGGAAGTGCAGGAGGCCGCCACGGCCGATGGCAGTTTAATGGTTCCCTTAATGCCGGAACCGCAAACCCGGCAGGTGCAACTCAGCCAGGCACTGCTGGAATCCATCGCGGACAATCACTTGAAACCCGGCGACCGCGTGATCGTGCTCTATGCCGGATTCGAACGGGATAACATTGACACCCTCAGCGTCATCAGCCTGAGTGAACGACTGGCGCGACTCACTTCCCGCGATCTGCAGCGTCTGGAAACACAAGTCCCGCTGGCCACGCTCCGCCGCGTGGTGGATCTGGCTGTTGAGATTGGACGTGAAGGCCGAGAAAGCAAAAAGGTCGGCACGCTGTTTGTCGTCGGACATCATCGCAAGGTGATGGAAATGTCTCACGAGCAGATTCATGATCCGTTTAAAGGATACTCAAAACGGGAACGAATGATCTCCAATTCCCGAGTCTGCGAGAGTATCAAGGAACTGGCTCAGATTGACGGGGCATTTATCATTGCTTCTGATGGCACCGTGATGGCGGCCGGGCGTATTCTGGATGCCGCTGCAGAAGAACTGACACTTTCCAAAGGACTCGGGGCGAGACACTGGGCTGCCGCTGCCATCTCCAAAGCGACCGATGCCATCGCCATTGCCGTCTCCGAATCGACCGGAACAGTACGCCTGTTTCAGGGAGGTGCCGTGGTGCTGCGCATTGAACCGATGCTGCAGGCCATGAAATGGCACGAAGTGGAAGTTTCTGCTCCGCTGGATTAGAGCGCATTCACTCCGCATCGACCGTGTCCGGCCACGTTGCGAGTTGCATTTCACCAGTCGAAACGCTCGCTGTGCGGGCCTGGGCCCGGATGCTCTCCACAATCGTTCCCAGCCTGATTGGATGGAGACAACGAGGATGGGAAAAGAGGAAGGAGGGGGAGCATGCAGCATGGTCTCTTTCCCCTATCCTCTTTCCCTTACATTGGATTAAGCTTTCAAACCTGGAAGTGCTCTCATACGGATTGCCACAAACAAATCATTTCAAACCTACTTGTCCCGGGCGCGGGCGAGAGCAACTTGCTCCGATGACCTTTTGAATGGATTTCAAGATGAAATGGATGACTCCGCCGCAGCAGCAATTCTCTGTAAAATCGAATAGATGCTTGATTGCTGCATTGGGGTATTCGATGATGATGACGGGTTGTACTTCACAGGCACCTTCCCCACAGAACTCGTTTTCCCCTGCCGCCGTCTCTGTGGAAGCCTCCGCAATGAATTCCGTGACGGACCTTTCACCGTCATCAGATCAAGGCACTGTTATGACCGAGAAATTGAAACTTTCAGAAGCTGAATGGAAGCAGAAACTGTCCGCGGATCAGTACCACGTTTTGCGTGAGAAAGGGACCGAACGTCCCTTCACGAACGAGTACGATGAGCATTTCGAACCGGGGGCATATGCCTGTGCAGCCTGCGGCACAGTGCTGTTTGAATCAGAGACCAAGTTTCATTCCGGCTGCGGCTGGCCGGCATTCTATGCCGCCAAAGCTGGAGATCGGGTTCAACTCCATCCAGATCTCAGCCTGGGTCGCGTGCGGACAGAAGTGACCTGTGCACATTGCGATTCTCATCTGGGACATATTTTTGATGACGCACCGCAAACACCCACCGGCCAGCGCTATTGTATTAACTCGGTCTCCCTGAAATTCATTCCAGAGAAGAAGTGAGGGGAAAGAGCAGAGGGAAAGACATCAAACACAAGCTTTCCCTTGTTCCTGCTCCACTGTTCCCTTGATCAGCCTGTTGAAAAACCATGGAATCTCGGCCAGACAGAAATGTCCGGCCCAATTTTTCAATGATCCAGAAGCTTCTGGTGGCACAGACATTTCTGTCTGTGAGTTTTTCAAACCGGCTGCCATGTCACTTTGGATCAAACTGCCAAACTTGGAACTACGATCACTTGGAACTATGATTACTCTGCCAGCCTGTAGATTTTGAAAGTGCTCGAGATTGATCGTCAGGAGTGAAGAAAACGTGTTGTTATCTCTGCTGGATTCCTGCTCTCTTTCCATGCGCACGGCCCTGCTCCTGGCGGGAATCGGACTGGGAATGAGTTCTGCATTGTCTTCTGTGCATGCTGAGCCGACTTCTCCATCGATCTCCATGCTGCTGGAAAAACTCTCCAGCAATCAGTTCGCAGAACGAACCTTGGCTCAACGTGAACTTGCCCAACGAACAGCACAGGCGCCGGAGGATTTACTGGCCGTTTATGCGGAAGTCTCTCCGGAAGTCCGCTCGCGTATCCGGCAACTGCTGGAAGGGGTGATGCTGTCTTATGCAGATGAACGGGGTGACCGGGCAGAAAAAGCTCTGATGGCGCTGGAAGATTTCGGATCGTCATCAGCCCAGTCCATTCTCATCGGGAATTCCCGGCTGCGCGAATCTCGTGCGAAAGTGGCCATTGAACGTCTGGGAGGAGACCTCTCCTATGTCCATCCCGCGACCATCCGCTTTCCTTCGCCTACTGTTCCTGTCATGGGTGTGGGGTTCGGCGATCCCTCCGAACTGGCCACCATTCTGATCCCGGAAGACTGGACCGGGACTACGGAAGACTTGTGGCAGTTTGAACGACTGGCCCAGCACCAGAATCTGGTCATCTATAATATTCGTGGGAATCAGGTTTCGATTGATGAGTTGTTACCGCTCTCTTCAAAACTGGTTGGGTTGCAGGTTGTGATTCGAGGGGCCTGCCTGGGAATCGAAGCGATTTCGGGCTCTCCGATTGCTGAAGTTTCTGCCGTAGTTGAAAAGAGTGCGGCGGCGGCTGCAGGCGTCCGTCCCTATGACCAGATCGTCAGGCTCAATGAAACTCCGGTGAGGAATTTCAACCATCTGGTAGAATTGCTGGCCGAGTTTCGTCCGGGAGACAACATCACGCTGGAGGTCAGGCGAAACGAGAAGTTTTTAACATTACCGGTTACGCTGGCGTCCTGGAAAACGGTATTGCGACGCGAACTGCGGGCTGTTGCTCCTCCCACGCCCTTTGCCGGCCCGCTGGGGTTCGGCACTCCCCTGCCTCCGGAAATGCCGACTCCGCTGCTGGACCACCGGCAACTCATGAACCCCGAGAACAATTAGAGCGTTTCACCCTGCATAGACCGCGTTCCGTCACGCGGCGAAATCCCTTTCCATCAGTCGAAACGCACGCTGCGAGGGCCAGAGCAACTTGCTGCAACAGCCTGTTGAAAAACTCACAGACAAAAATGTCTGTGCCACCAGAAGCTTCTGGATCATTGAAAAATTGGGCCGGACAATTCTGTCTGGCCGGGATTCCATGTTTTTCAACAGGCTGCCGGGGCCACTGGACCTTCACTTTCTATCACTTTGGATTAAGTTTCCAAACTTGGAAGTACTGTCACAGTATCGCATCTGGCCGACCAACAATTGGCCGACCAACAATTCTGCGGAACTTTTGTTGCATCACGCCGCCCGGTCGTGGCAGCCCACTTCCCGCATCACCTGCAGTCCACTCCTCACCAGGGCGTGAACGAGGATGATTCAACCTGTCTTAAACATGACAATTCTCATTGGTCTGAAGATCGTCATGACAGAGATGATTGACTTCGGACCGGAGATCCGTTGATAATTAAAGCAAGTTGCTCCGGCCTTGGCCTGCACAGCGCGGGTTGTTCGAAAACCTGTCAGGACAGACTGGTTGCACCACTGGCGGGTGGCTTCCCGATGATTGAGGCGAATCCGGAAATGTTGTCTTCCGTACCACGAAATGTCTGGCTACCCGCTCACGGGTCGCGGACTGCGCGGTGGTTGATGGTCCTTTTGTGTCTGGCCTCCTGGCGCGGCCCCATCCCGATTATTCACGCGCATGGTTCGGAAGAAGGGGCGGACCCTCAACTGGAACATCATCTGCTTTCGTTCCATCATGGACATCTGAAACAGCATTTCTTTGCGTGGCACATGCACCTGCTGCTTCCCTGGGAGCGATTCGATACGACTCAGACGCCCGACTCCACTCCGGGCCAGACAGATCCGCTCACACATAATGGAGCCGTCGCCACGGCGTTCATTACCGGACAGTTGATTTCGAATCTGGAGATCCAGAATTCCCGTTGCTGTTTCTTTGGTCAGCAACAACTGGAACAGCTCTGGTCATGTTCCGCCTTGCGATCGCAGGCCCTGCTGCCTGCATTTGATTCTTTCTTTGAATCGTTGCTGCTGACGGCGCCGCTGTGTGCCGTGCTCGGCGTGGCATTGTGTTAAGAGACCTTGTTTCTCATCGAGGCAACCGCATGCGTGCTGCGCGGTGACTCATTCCCTGCTGTTTGCGGAATGATGAGCGGGTGCGCGGATCTGTTCTTCCGTGAAGGTCTTTCAACATGCTTTTTTCACAATGGCAGCCAGCGTTCTGTTGGCTCTCCCCCATTCATTTCGCTGTGAAATCTCCTCTTCTGCGGCGGGCGAACGTCCGCCAGGCTGATTCTTTCTTAGAGCGCATGACCCCCGTATTGTCCATCGCCTGTGCGGAGACTCGCAGAAAGAATCCAACGATCAATCGGCCGATATGGGGTGCATGCGCTCTCGCTCGCGGCTTTGCTATCGGCGCCATGATCATCGGCTTATTACTGGCTGTTTCCGGATGTTCTTCACATGAAGACTCGGGAGCAGCACACGCAGCCGGTCAGGCAGAGGCCGCTTTAGAAGACGAAGCCGTCAATTCATTCGTCCTGTCATCTCAAAAGCAATCGGTTGCCGGCATTCAGCTGGGAGAAGTCGTGGAACAGCGACTGCAGGCACAGGCCACCGTTCCAGGGCGGGTGCAGTACGATGACTCCCGTCATATTGAAGTCAAAATCCCGACAGCCGGGATTCTCCTGGAAGTTCGAGTCAAACCGGGCAGCCGCGTTGATGAAGGGGACGTCCTGGCGCTGGTCAGTTCTCCGGAAGTGGGCACCGCCCGGGCGGACGTGCTCAGACGAAAAGTGGAGTTCGACCTTGCTCTTCAGAAATTTGAATGGAAGGATGCCGCCTGCAATGGTCTGAAGCAGTTGGTGGCCGCTGTCAATGAGGGTCAGGCCCCGCAGGCCGTCTCGGAGGATTTGAGTGCTCTGAAACTGGGAACCTATCGGGCAGAGATTGTGGCTGCCTATTCACGGTATCGACTTGCCCAGTCGCTGGCCGCAGCAGTGGATGGCAATGGAAATTCCGGGGCATTACCAGGAAGAACAATTCAGGAACGTCTGAGTGAACGGGATACTGCCCGGGCAGGACTGGCGGCCGTGATCGAACAGTCTTTGTTTCAGGCCACCCAGGATCGAGATATCGCCCGGCTGGAACTGGCGGATTCCGATCGCCGTTTGAAGATCAGTCGACAAGTGGTGCAGACGTTGCTGGGGAGCAGCGATCCCATTCCGGCAGAAATTGATGAGGACCAACTGTCACTCGTCGAAATTCACGCTCCGATCGGTGGCACGATCGAATCCCGGACATTCTCCAAACGAGAACGGCTGAAACAGGGAGACACGTTGTTCGTGCTGGCCAATACGTCACAACTCTGGGTGGCTGCGGAGATCCGCGAACTGGAATGGCGGGCGTTGTCTCTGCAACCGGGGGAGGCACTCAAAATCACATCCCCCGCACTGCCGGGACAGCAACTCACAGCGCGTCTGGAATATGTCGGTCGCGAGGTCGATCCTCAATCCAATGCGATCCCGCTGGTGGCCGTCGTTTCCAATGCGGAAGGTCTGCTGCGACCCGGTCAGTTTGTCTGGGTACAACTTCCACTGGGGGCCGCCTACCAGGGGCTGGCCATTCCGGAGTCGGCAATTGTGCAACATGAAGGGCAATCCTTTCTGTTCGTTCCCGAAGGGGAAAACCATTTTCGCCGTGTCAATGTTCAGACCGGAATTCAGCAGGGAGACCTGGTGGAAGTGGTCACTGGAGTGAAACCGGGCATGCAGATCGTGACTTCCGGAGCCTTTGCCCTGAAGTCGGAAATGCTGCTGGAACGTGAGGAATAGGCGGGTCTGAGGACGTGGCTCCGTCGAACCTGCCCGCATGCAGCTCCATCAGGAAGCGATCGATGCTGCCAGCCGCGATTCGACGTGAAGTTCGCCCGGACCAGCAATTTGTTCTCCGTTGTCCATCACCCCAGACCCGCTGTCGTGCTTCTTCCGTGGTGAAAGTCCACTGAGATGGAAGCCTTCCCGCCTCGAAATCAATGCCCCCTGGAACGTCTGAACATGCTTGCCAAACTGATCGATTTTTCACTGAACAATCGCTTTCTCGTTTTAACCGCCACCTTGCTGATGGCTGCAGCCGGAGTGAATGCAGCACTACACCTGCCCATTGATGCCGTCCCGGACATGACCAACGTGCAGGTCACTGTCATCACCGAAGCCGGTTCGCTCTCGCCGGTCGAAGTGGAACGGTATGTGACCTATCCCGTGGAATGGACGATGGGGGGACTCCCTGCCGTCGAAGAAGTCCGCAGCGTTTCCAAGTTCGGAATCTCTGTCGTCACCATCGTTTTTAATGAAGGGACAAATATTTACTGGGCACGGCAACTGGTAGCCGAACGTCTGGCCGCTGCTGCCGAACAGATCCCTCCGGGATATGGCGAACCACAGTTAGGTCCGCTGACCACCGCCCTGGGTGAGATCCTGCAATTCGAAGTGCGTGGAGCGGGATACGATTCCATGCAACTCCGAACCATTCTGGAATGGGAGATTGCTCCGCAATTGCGCGAGGTACGCGGGGTCACGGAGATCAATGTTCATGGCGGATATTACAAGAGCTTTGAAGTTCGTCCCGATCCCAGTCGACTGGCCAGCCATGGCCTGACGCTGGAAGATATCTTTCTGGCCATTCGTCAGAACAATGCGACGGCGGGAGGGGGGTATGTCGTGCATGCGGACGAACAACGCTTCATTCGCGGGCAGGCACTCCTCACCGGTATTGAGGATCTGAAAGCGACCGTGCTGAAACGTTCCCTCAATGGAATTCCTGTCCTGATCCGGGACGTGGCCGACGTCGTGGTCGCCCCCCTGGTTCGACAAGGTGCAGTCACACGTGATGGTCGTGGTGAAGCAGTCGTCGGACTGGTGATGATGCTGGTGGGGGAAAATTCCCGGGAAGTGGTCGAACGGGTTAAAATGCGTCTTTCTGAAATCGGTCCCACTCTGCCGGAAGGAGTTCGACTGGAAATCATCTATGACCGGGCGGCACTCATCGGCCGGACCCTGCATACCGTCGTCAAGAATCTGTTTGAAGGGGGAGGGCTGGTGATCCTGGTGCTGCTGACGATGCTGGGCAGCCTGCGGGCCGGCATCATCGTCGCACTGGCGATTCCTCTGTCGATGATGTTCGCGACCAACATGATGCACATGTTCGGCGTGACCGCCAGCCTGATGAGTCTGGGGGCCATCGACTTTGGCCTGATTGTCGATTCCTCGGTGATCATGGTGGAAAACTGTATTCATCGGCTCTCACATAACCCGGACAACAAGCCGCGAATTCAAATCATTCGTGATGCGGCCATTGAAGTTCGCAAGCCGACCATGTTCGGGGAATTGATTATCGCAATTGTGTATGTTCCTATTCTGCTGCTGCAGGGAACAGAAGGGAAATTGTTTCGCCCCATGGCATTGACCATTCTGTTCGCACTGGCCGGCTCGTTGATCCTGTCGATGACCTTCATGCCGGCGATGGCATCGCTGGCACTTCCTCGCAACATCAAAGACAAAGACGTCTGGCTGGTCAGACTGTTCAAGAAAATCTATCGCCCCGTGGTGCGGCGAGCCGTTGCCGCACCGCTCGTCACCACGCTGATTGCACTGGCGGTATTTGGTTGCAGCCTGCCCGTGGGAGCGCGACTGGGGGCGGAATTCATGCCCAAACTGGAAGAAGGGGACCTGCTGATTGAAGTCAACAGGCTGCCCAGTGCCGCACTGGAAGGCTCGATCGATCTCTCCACACGCATCGAAAAAATTCTGCTGGAATTTCCGGAAGTCAAAACAGTGTTCTGCAAAACCGGCCGACCGGAAATCGCCAACGATGTGATGGGGGTCCAGCAGACAGATGTCTGGGTCATTCTCAAACCGATTCATCAATGGCCGCACCATCAATCCAGAAACGAGCTTGTGGAACAGATCTCGCAAGTTCTCAATTCTTCCATTCCCGCCTGCACGTTCGGCTTCACCCAGCCCATCGAAATGCGGGTGGACGAACTGGTGGCCGGTGTGAAAGCCGATGTGGCGATTCTTCTGTACGGCGATGATCTTTCCATTCTTGGCCGAAAAGCCAAAGAGATTGAACGGGTGGTGAAAGAAATCCCCGGAGCTGCGGACGTCAAAGCGGACTATCAGGCAAATCTGACCACCCTCACTGTCCTTCCACGACAGGAAGCACTGGCCCGATACGGAGTGACAGCTCAAAATGTCCTGGACGTGGTCTCCGCCATTGGCGGCCATCAGGTGGGGCAGATTTTTGAAGGCAAAGCCCGTTTCCCGATTCTTGTTCGCCTTCCCGAACAATGGCGGGGCGATGTGAAACGCATCTCTCAACTTCCCGTGGCCGAAGCGGGTGGAAAGCCGATCCCACTGGGGGAACTGGCCGAGATTCGCATGGAAGAAACTCCTCCCAGCGTCGAACACGAAGCGAGTCGCCGACGTACTTACATTGCCGCCAATGTGCGTGATCGAGACGTGGCCAGCTTTGTCGCAGATGCCCAGCGAGCCGTGCAGGAGCAAGTGGAAATCCCGCGAGGTTATGAAATCCGCTGGGGAGGGGATTTCGAAAATCTGCAATCTGCCAGTCTGCGACTCATGTTGATTACGCCCGTTGTTCTGCTATTGATTTTCCTGTTACTGCATACGACGTTTGGTTCGGCCCGGCTGGCACTGCTGATTTTCCTGGCAGTTCCCATGGCTGCTTCCGGCGGAATTTTCGCGCTGTCTCTGCGCGGCATGCCATTCAGTATTTCGGCTGGGGTTGGATTTATCGCCCTGTTTGGAGTGGCGGTCTTGAACGGGCTGGTCTGGGTGAGTGCTGCTGAACATTTACGGGCCACCGGCATACCCATCAAGGAGGCGACTTTAGAAACCGCCGTCTCGCGATTGCGGCCGGTGCTGATGACCGCACTGGTGGCCAGCCTGGGATTCCTGCCGATGGCTCTGTCACATGGAGATGGTGCCGAAATGCAAAGACCTCTCGCCACCGTCGTGATCGGGGGACTCATCACCGCCACCATGCTGACCACCCTCGTGGTACCAGCCATTTATCCCAGCTTCGTCCCTCCGGCAGATCCACGCCCAACGGGGGCGGAAGAGACCGCGTAAGTGTTCTCAGTCACCTCTCATGTTGCGTTGTTTCGGTCCAGGTTCAGAGAAATCCATATTTTTATCCAGATTTGCTTGACAGTCTCGGGTGGGCTCTCTAAAAGATGTCTAACAGGTACATCTTTCACTTGTTTTGTGCGGAGTACCTGTCATTTTGAAAACAGGATGAGTTCCGGCATCCGCCCGACAATGCGAGTCGGAGATGCGATGGCCCACTCAAAACGAGGCCGGCGACACGGCACGAGTACCTTGTCAGGGCTTGGTTTTGGGATGCGTCGTCGTGAAACGTCCTCCGTTGTCGGACTTTGCGTTAAGACTACCTTAGTTTCCAACACCCTGATTTTTAACGTTGACACACCACGAGGTTCATTCTGCGACTGACAACTCAGACGGATTTCGCTCTTCGAACATTGATGTACCTCGCCACCTTTCCGGGGCGGGCCACCATCGGAGATGTCGCACGCCTGTTCGGCATTTCCATCAACCATGTGGCGAAAGTCGTCAACCTGTTGGCGCGTGTGGGCTATGTGCGCAGTACTCGCGGCATCGGCGGCGGGATTGAACTCGCCATTAATCCTGGCGAAGTCTCCATCGGTGAGATCATTCGCGCCTGCGATGGAAATCTGCAACTGCTTGAATGTGTCTCCATTGAAAACGTATGCGGCATCCAGAAGTTCTGCAAACTCAAAGGGGTTCTGGCAGAGGCCGAACGGATTCAACTGGAATATTTGAATTCTGTCATGCTGTCGGAAGTCATTCCCCAGCGGCGTCAACTTGAAAATGCCGGTAAATCCTGATGGACATCGGACGCGTGCCTGATCGAACTTTCTCAAAGACCACTCTTGAAGGATAGACAATGAAGCGTTTTGGTATTGTTGGAATGTGCTGCCTGACTGGACTGGCAGGCTATACCTGGATCTGTTCTTCGCCAAGTGCCCTGGCGGAAGCCCCCCAAGCGGCTGCCACCACAACGGCAGAAACGACGGAAGCTTCCAAGGCGACAACAGCCGCTCCTGCGGAAGCAGCCGGTTATACGCAGAAGGAGCTGAACCATGCTCGTGAGACCATTAAGATTCTCGACGAAGTCTACAAGAGAATTATTATTCTGGTGACCGACAAATACGTTCAGAGCGAAGATGATTTTGCTGCCGGAAGTGCCGCCGTTCTGCTCTTCAGACAGATTTCCGCTGGCGACACCCACCAGGTCCGGCTGATCGATGCCACGGGCGACCCGTATGAACCAGACAACGTGGCCAAAGATGATTTCGAAAAGACCGGCATTGAAAAGCTGAAAAAAGGTGATTCACAATACGAGCAAATCGTCACCGTGGAGGGAGTCCCGACGCTGCGCATCATCACCGCCGTTCCCGTGGTTCATGAACGCTGCGTGATGTGCCACGACCATTACAAGCAGGCGAAGAATGGCGAACCGATTGGTGCATTAAGCTATTCCATCCTGATTAAATAATGCTGCACTAAAATAATGCTTCACTATTTCTGACAGGCTTGGGGGTCTGACAGGCTTGGGGTCATCAGGCCGCAATGTTCCGCCGATTTTTGACGGAACATTGCGGCATAGGAGGTCCCAGCCGACGGCAACCCGCCGTTTCCCAGAACGCGATTCCCAAAGCACAATCGCTTGATCGACTTCCCCCTCATCGAGGTAGATGCAGGCCGGCCGGGATTGATTCCGCTCAACTGGAAACCCCTGCTGGGGAGGTCACCTGGGAGGAACCCTGGGGGCATCTGCAACAGGCCCGCAGGGCTTTTCCCCCTCACAAGAAGGCCTTGGGGCTGGACGTTGACCAGTGCCTGTCCTCGGAACTTCTGGAAAAGGCCACCTGTCTGGAAACGGTCCTTTCCTCGTTTCCGCAGGCGCATGTAGCTTCAGAGCGATTGCTCGAACAGGTACTGGGGATCAAGCGGTTACAGCGGTCAACATCGGGATCAGGGCTGGGAGATCTACGTGCGGTAGGTGACGTGGGCCTGGCAGGACGAAGTGGCGCAGGTACTGGTGGAATTGGGGTGTGCGTCAGGAAAGTAGGTAACTATCCGGTGAGGGTCTTGGTCCAGTAATGGTCCCAGAGGGCTGGTTCGGATCGGTACAGGGCTCGAAGTTGGCACAGGGCGGTGGTGCCCCGTTCA
>Ga0182738_1002563_pt1 | contig 21463 bp, 13 predicted proteins | sample eDN5th30CBELigMG_FD_128876 | JGI IMG/M metagenome (GOLD analysis project Ga0182738, IMG submission 128876) | Enriched Miracle-Growth compost microbial communities from Emeryville, California, USA - eDNA 5th pass 30_C BE-Lig MG (version 2)... ... | reverse complement strand
CCTCGATGTCGCAAGGCGTCGCCATCATCACGGCATGGCTGATGCCGTTGTAGACCAGCGCCACCGCGACCTCCTCGGCGACGACCTCGTCGCGCATCTCGGCGCCGGCCGGCGTCAGCCGGCGCGCGGCCCGGCGAACCGACCCGCGCTTTTCCGGGCCGTCGTCGGACATCCTACTTGACGGGCTTGAGCGATACCGCGGCGACGCCGGCGGCGACATTCAGGCCGACGCTGCCTTCGACGCTGACCGGCTGCAGGGCGATCTGCTTGTTGGAACCGCCGACCAGCACGTTGGCGCCGAGACCGACGCCGAACGACGCGCCCGCCGTCACGCCGCCGTAATCGCCGGCCAGCGCGCCGCGCCCGATCGCGCCCGGCGCGAAGACCAGCCACACGATGTGCGCCTCCTTGGTGAAGCCGATATCGACGCCGTAGCGGTTGATCGAGCCGGCATAATGCTCGGCCGCGCCGTCGGTGCGGACCAGCAGGCAGTCGAGGTCCTTCGACGAGCCGAAGATGAAGCCCATGCCGCCGGCCACCTTGCATTGCAGGGAGCCGACATTGACACCGGACTTGGCCGAGGCCGGCGGGGTGCCGGGTGGTGCCGGCGCCTGGGCCAGGGCGGAGGTCGAGGTTGCCGCCAGTGCCGCTGCGCCGAAAATGGCCCATACAGAACGCCGCATGGATGTGCTCCTTTTCCTCGTGTAGAGGGACGCGGACTTTATCCGCTGGGAGGCAAAGAGCAACCGCGACCGCCTTGGGACTTTTTTGGGGTATCCGGTCGCGACGCCGCAGATGTCGGCTGAAGGTCCGAACTGCAGAACTGGCTCTAAGCGGTTGATAAATCAACCATTTGCGCTTCTTTGAATACCTCCGATTCGGAGGTGCCAAGGAAGTTGGTCGAGATTTCACGACGGCCGAAAGAGTTGGTTGGGATGCCACCGATCGGCTAAGTGTTTTGAAACTCTAATTCATTGGAGCCGTTTGGCCAATGCCCGTGGAAGTCGAGCAAAAGACCGCGGTGGATCAGGGTCTTGCCGCCTTCGTCATGCTCGTGCGCTTTCAAGGCATGGCGGCCGACCCCGAGCAGATCCGCCACCGGATCGGCAGGTCGCCGATGGCCGTGCCGGAGATGCTCCGATGCGCCAAGGACCTGGGACTCAGGGCAAGGGCCTACAACTCGAATTGGCGGCGCCTGATCGGCACGCCCCTGCCAGCGATCGCCCGCCTCAAGGGCGGCGGCTATCTTGTCCTTGGCAGGATTGGCGAGGACAAGATCCTGGTTCAGGCGCCTCTGGGAGGCCGGCCTGTCCAGATGACGCGCGCAGAGTTCGAAGCCGTCTGGGACGGGCACATCGTTCTGCTGACCCGCCGCGCCGGCCTGACGGATCTCGTACGCCGTTTCGATATCACGTGGTTCCTGGGCGCCATCCACAAGTACCGGCACATGCTCGGCGAGGTGCTGCTCGCCTCGTTCTTCCTCCAGGTCTTCGCTCTCGTCTCGCCGCTGTTCTTCCAGATCGTCATCGACAAGGTGCTCGTGCATCGCAGCATGAGCACGCTCGATGTCCTGCTCATCGGGCTGGTGACCATCGCCGTCTTCGAAACCGTGCTCGGCATCCTGCGGACCTACCTGTTCTCGCATACGACCAATCGTATCGACGTCGAACTGGGCGCGCGCCTCTTCCGGCACCTTCTCGCGCTGCCGATCGCCTATTTCCAGGCACGCCGCGTCGGCGATTCGGTTGCGCGGGTCCGCGAGCTGGAGAACATCCGCAACTTCCTGACCAGCTCGGCACTGACGATCGTCATCGATCTGTTCTTCACGTTCGTCTTTCTGGCCGTGATGTTCATCTACTCGCCGTTCCTGACCTGGATCGTGCTGGGCTCGTTTCCTTTCTATATCGGCATCTCTGCCGCGGCGACGCCGCTGTTCCGCAGGCGGCTCGACGAGAAGTTCCGCCGCGGCGCCGAGAACCAGGCTTTCCTGGTCGAGAGCGTCGCGGGCGTGGAGACGCTGAAGGCCATGGCGGTCGAGCCGCAGATGCAGCGCCGTTGGGAAGAGCAGCTCGCCGGCTATGTCGCCGCGAGCTTTCGCGTGCTCAACCTGGGCAATGTGACGAGCCAGTGCGTCCAGATGATCAGCAAGCTGGTGACGGCGGCGATCCTGTTCTTCGGGGCCAAGGCGGTCATCGAAGGTAACCTCAGCATCGGCGAGCTCGTGGCCTTCAACATCTTCGCCGGGCGGGTGAGCCAGCCGGTCCTGCGGCTGGCCCAGATCTGGCAGGACTTCCACCAGGCCCGGCTGTCGGTCGCACGCCTGGGCGATATCCTCAACACCACCCCCGAGCCGACGTTCAATTCCGCCCGCACCGGGCTTCCGCCAATCCGCGGCGAGGTCGCCTTCGAGCACGTGTTGTTTCGCTATCGCGTCGACGGACCCGAGATCCTCCATGACGTCAATCTCCGGATATTGCCGGGCCAGACGGTCGGCGTCGTCGGCCCGTCCGGTTCGGGCAAGAGCACGCTCGCCAAGATCGTGCAGCGACTCTACGTGCCGGAAAGCGGGCGGGTGCTCGTCGACGGGGTCGATATCCTCGCCGTCGATCCTGCCTGGCTGCGGCGCCAGATCGGCGTCGTGCTGCAGGAGAACGTGCTTTTCAACACCTCGGTCCGCGAGAACATCGCGCTCGCCGAGCCATCCATGCCGATCGAGCGCGTCATGGCCGCGGCATCGCTCGCCGGAGCGCACGAGTTCATCCTCGAGCTGCCGGAAGGCTACGATACTGTTGTCCACGAACGTGGCAGCAGCCTGTCCGGCGGGCAGCGCCAGCGCATCGCCATCGCTCGCGCGCTGGTCACCAATCCACGCATCCTGATCTTCGACGAGGCGACCAGTGCGCTCGACTACGAAAGCGAGCGGGTGATCCAGCAGAACATGCGCCAGATCTGCAAGGGTCGTACCGTGATCATCATCGCCCATCGGCTTTCGACGGTGCGCCACGCCGATCGCATCGTGACCGTCGACCGCGGCCGGATCGTCGAGGACGGCACTCACGACACCCTCGTCGGCACGGGCGGGCGCTACGCCAGCCTGTGGCGGATGCAGGCGGGGATCCATGAAGTCGGCTAGCCAGGCTGTTCCTGTTCCTGTCACGGCCCGGCCGCCAGGGCCGCCGCCCAAGAAGCCCAAGCGGAGCGCCGAGGAGCTTGCGTTCCTGCCGGCGGCGCTCGAGATCGTCGAGACGCCGCCGTCGCCGACCGGTCGTGCGATCGGGGCGTCCCTCATCCTGCTGTTCGTCCTGGCGCTTGCGTGGGCGTGCCTGGGTGAAATCGACATCGTCGCGTCGGCGCCGGGCAAGATCGTGCCCACCGGCCGGACCAAGGTCATCCAACCTCTCGAGATTGCGGTCGTCCGCGCCATTCACGTCCGTGACGGACAGGCCGTGAAGGCCGGGGAGCCCCTCATCGAGCTCGATCCCACCATCAACGCGGCGGAAGCCTCGCGGCTTCGGAGCGAGCTCCTCGCTGCCCAGGTCAATGTTGCGCGATTGAAGGCGGCCCTGGCCGAGAGCGACACGTTCCAGGCTCCCCCGGAAGCAGGCCAAGAGCTGGTTTCCACTCAACGCAATCTCCTGGTGAGCCAGGTCGGCGAATACCGGGCAAAGCTCGGGGCGTTGAACCGCCAGGCCGAGCAGAAGGAAGCCGAGGCCGCGACTTCCGCAGCGTTGGTGAGCAAGCTGGAGGCGATCATTCCGGTAATCCGGCAACGCTTCGAGATCCGCCGGACGCTGGCCAACGCCGAGATCGGATCGAAGCTGCAGTATCTCGAAATGCTCCAGGCCCTGACCGAGCAGGAACAGGAACTCGCGGTCCAGAAAAGCCGGCTGCGCGAGGCCCAGGCCGCGGTCCGCGCGCTCGTCGAGACGCAAAAGCAGGTGAAGGCGGAATATCGGAAGACGGTGCTCGACGAAGCCAGCAAGGTCGAGCCCAAGGCGGCCAGCCTCGAGCAGGAGCTGATCAAGGCCGAGCAGCGGACCAAGTTGCAGCTCCTGACCGCGCCTGTCGACGGCGTCGTCCAGCAGCTCGCGGTCCATACGGCCGGCGGCGTGGTGACGCCGGCACAGGCTTTGCTCGTGGTCGTGCCGACCGACAGTCATCTGGAAGTCGAGGCGATGATATCCAATCGCGATATCGGCTTCGTCGAGCCGGGCCAGGCCGCCGAGATCAAGGTCGATACCTTCAGCTTCACGAAATACGGGCTCATCCCGGGGCGCGTCGTCAGCGTTTCGCACGATGCCATCTCGCGCAACAGACCGGAAAGGCCCGGCGAGAAAGCGCCGGGCACCGAGGCCGGGAGCAGCGAACCAAGCGGCCAGGAGCTGATCTACTCCGCGCGCGTCGCGTTGGACCGGACGCAGATCCAGGTCGAGAACAAGCTCGTGGACCTGTCGCCCGGCATGGCCGTGACGGTGGAAGTCAAGACGGGATCCCGCACGGTGCTGAGCTATCTGCTGTCGCCGCTCCTCCGCTTCAGGCAGGAGAGCCTTCGCGAGAGATAGGCCGCGCGTCGTGCGGCAGACGCCGGCCATGCCATACGGCGGACCTCCGGGCGCGCTGTCTCCTCGGCTTTCCTCCCTGCGCACAGCGTGGGGAGGTGGCGGCGTAGTCGCCGACGGAGGGGTCATGGGCGACAGCATCGGTGCGGCCTCTGGATCGAGACTACGGCAGGCCGCCGGCAGGTGTCTGGACGCACCGCCTTCCTTGGCTTTCGATCGCCCGGCGCCGGTACCGGAAAGTTCCGGCAGGGACCGCCCGCCGGTTGGAGCGGGAGTTGGCGGAGAGAGTGGAAGTCACATATCTAGACTAACTTATTGATTGGAATAAGTTTTCTACTAGGCGAGAATCGAGTTACCCCGAAAGTTACCCCGGCAACTCGCTCCCTACTCTCGTTCCCCCACGCTTCCTTACCGATGCGGCGGCCTTTTGCGAAACGAGACGCAAGCCGCACCCAATCCTCACGCCGGCCCCGCGTACCCGCGAGCGCCCCCGTGGCAAGGTTTCCACCCGGAAAAAATCTGCGCATGAAACCCCGCGCGGTGGACGTGCCGGGAGCCGCAGACATTCAGGTGTCCCCCCGCCCCTCCGGGGCAGGCGCCGTCCGCAGCTCCTTGAGCCGCATCAGCATGGTCAACATCCGCTCCATCTTCCGGTCGAGATGCACCTCGTACCGTGCCAGGACCTCCAGCTTGTCCCCCTTCAGGGACTCGCCGAACGCCTGTTCGCGAATCAGCGATCGGTGCTCGAGCTCGGTTCGCCGGCCGCCGTACCACGGCATCACCTGCGTCTCGATAAACCGTCGCAAGTGGTCCGCGTCAGCCTCGTACGGGGCCTCCCCCTCGTCGAGATCCTCTGGATCGCACGTCAAGCGCTCGGACCACCAGCCGCGCGTGTCTTCCCGCAGCGCTGCCAATGCCGCCTCATAACGGTCGTTGCGGCGAGAAGCGGTCAATTCCCATGCCCGGCGCGTCATCGCCTCGTCAGACTTAAGGTCGCGCAGCGCCTCCGCTGTATCGGCTGGCGTGTCGCGGACTGCCGCTCTGACGCCGTCCGTAACTTGGCCATGAAGATGCGCCAACGCGGACGAAGCCGTGTCGGAATAGGATTGCATCGTCTTGTACAGACCAGCCCGGTGTGCTGCCGCCTCCGCCAGCCGAAGCCGCCGCTTGCGCCAGACGATGCCGGCCAGCTCCTCGACCAGGTGCTCTTCGGTTGGGCCTTGCGGCGCGTGCTCCTCGCGGAAAGCCGCCAGTAGGGCGCCGTATTCATCGGCGTCCTCCCACGGCAGGACGGCATTGCGCGAGAGCACGCCGTGCCGGGTCGCGTTGAATCGAACCAAAGCCTTCTCGTTCGTCATCGCCTTTTCTCCTTTCGAGGATCGCCGCCAAGACGCTCCAACAACTCTGTCATGCGCAGCTTGACGGCCATTCCCACCCAGGATCGGTGAACGTAGCGGTCGTGCCGCTCGACAAGCCGTTCGAACGTTCGCCAGCGCATGCCCTTGGGCTTGGGTCCCTTGCCGTTGAGGATGCCCGCCTCCCATCCAAGCCGTGCGCGGATACGGTCAGCGCATCGGGTTGTCCTGTCGCCGGCATCTTCCCGGGTGCTGTCGTAGGCGAGCCGGTGGCAGCGCCGGCATGCGTAGATCGTCCCACCATAGAGGATCGCCACACGGCGCCCGCACTCTCGCGCCGGGCAGAGGAACCACGCGCGGCTGCCGCCCAGATGGCAAGCGGTGCGCTCGACGAGGATCGGATACTCCTCATTCCTCCAATCGCCACCCCCGCTGCGATGGCGATAGGTCAGGATCACACGATCTTCTTCAGCCCTCATTCCGATCGATGCGATCTCCTGGCCGTTCCGTGACCATCGCCAGCCGCCCCGATAGCCGGGTTGGAGCATGCCCTCGCGCGCCCAGCGCCGCACATCGATGCTGCGCATATCGTCGGTCGTCGAGCGCGTGCCGTAGCGCCAGCGGTTACCGCTGTTTCGATTGCCCATCGGATTATGCCGAAATCATTTGTCTAACCGACAGGTAACGCGCGCGCGCTCGGCTTCCCGAGCGGCCCGGTAAGTTCCGGCAAACTCCGCAATAGTCCATCCGAACCGTGCCCCCTCAGCCCAGGCGCAACGCCGTGCGACCGTAGATCCATTCGGTCGCAACGCGCTCCGCTTCGCCGCGCGACAGGCCCGCGTCGTATTCGAGGATGGCTGCCCGTTCTTCCCAGGCCTCGCGCAGCGCGTCGGATATTCTCCGGTCAGATTCAGCCGTGGCGCGTACTGCCAAAACTGACGTTGGAAATCTTTCGTCAGTATTGGCGGTACGGCGCAAGGCGCTTTCCCGCAATTCCCGCCTGGCACGCTCCATCCAGTTCATGTTGCCACCAACCTCTTCGCGAGTGCGGGGTTGATCCGGTAGCGCAAGGTGCGACGCCCGCCACCAGGGCCCGTGCCACCCGTCTCCTCTGCGCGTAGCCAGTTCTCTTCGACCAGCCAGTCCAGCGCCGCCTCGGTGGCCTCCTCCGTCGTCAGGTGGCGCCACTGCTTGCGACGGATCTCGCGTGCGGTGAAGCCGTCGGGCAGCTCGCCCCGCTGCAGCTTCGCGGCCAGCGACTGCGCCGCCCGCAAACCCTCATCCTTCAGAAGCCCGTAGCACCGGCGGGCATGTGCTTGCAGGAACTCGCACCAGGCACCCGCCCGGAACGCCGAGTCGCCGCTGACGGGTCCCCGGAGCCCCGTCGAGGCGCACTCCACGAGATGGAAGAGCAGGGCAAGTGCGGGGAACAGCTTGTCGTACTTGGTGAGATGCTGCTGCATGAGCGGATCGTCCTCTGCCGGCAGCCGCTCCCGGTGCCATTCCGTCGACCATTCGATGAATATCTGCTGCGCCTCGCGGTCGAACCAGAAGCAGGGGAACTTCGTCACCTCGTCTGCGGGTGCGGCCCCCCAGTCGACCGGGTCGAACCCGCTCAAGGCATCGAACGCAGCGAACGCCGCGTCGCGCGCTGCCCTGTTCGGCGCCCGGTCCCGCCATTCCCAGCGCCGTGGATCGGGAAACACCAGGAGTTGGAAGCGCTGTAGCATCCCATCGTTGGCGAAGGTGTGCGCTGCCTGCTCCAGGTAGCCCGTCAGCTTGTCGGGCTGAATGCCTCCGAACAGCGACACGCACAGGTTCGGGATCGAGACATGCCCGCGACCGATGCGGTCGGTGTCGAAGCTCTGATTGCCGTTCCAGGCCTCGAGGAAGAACGCGCGCTCGCCCTCGCGGCCTTCGCGCTCCCAGTTCGCTAGCAGGCCGACCAGCTCGTCTCGCAGGACCAGCAGCCCCGCCGGGTTGTCCCGCAGCAGCTCGCCGAGCTTTTCGACCGTGCTGTCGTTCGTTCGGTAACGGCGAAGTGGCGGCTCGGCCGGTTCCTGCTCCGAGTGCGCCCGCAACTGACGGGCGATTTCGGTCGGATCGCCCTTGCCTGGTTTGCGTGCGGCCTGCTTGATCTGGTCCTGAAGGGCGTCCTTCTGGGCGTCGTGCACCACCCGCGCCATGTCATAGTCCGCAAGCGCTGCGCGATGCGCCTCCCCCGCCGCGTTGATCAGACGGTCCATCGGCTTCAGTGCCGCGCCCCAGGCGGGCGACTTTTTGGATGCCGGATTGCCGACGATGCCGCCCCACAGGTTGGGCACGATCATCCAGGAATCATGTGCCTTCGGCCGGATGGCGCAGCGCGCTCCAACGATCGACCCCAGCGACACCACAGCGGCTGCGGCGATGTACTCCGGAGGACACGGCATGCGCTCGGCTTCGTCGATGATCCAGCCGCGGAGCGCCTCGGGTAGCAGTGTCTCGGGGTCGAACGCGGGTACGGGCTTCAACTCCGCGGTGATCGGACCGGGCTCCGGCCAGTCCGAGAGCGCGTCGGCGCTCAAGGCATTTTCGATAGCCGCGCGAACCGCCGCCGCGCCCAACAGGCGGGCCATGTCGTTGAAGTCCTTCGCGTCCGCAGGACGGGGCTCCGGGAAGGTCGGAACTGCGAGCCGAGCGCCGACTGCAGCAGCGGCCTCGCGCGCCTTCGTCAGTCCCGGGTTCCCGGGTTTCCCGGCGTCGTCGTCGGCGCAAACCAGCAGCCGGCAGTCCGGAAAGCGCTCCTTCATCGCCCGCGCGACGGGGAGCAGGTTTCCGGCATTGAACGCGACGACCGCCGGAAGCGACGTCGCCTCGTGGATGCTGGCGGCGGTGGCGAAGCCTTCCGCCACGCAGAGGATGTCCCTCGGCTCGCCGACCAGGAAGTAGCCACCGCCCGCCCGGCCGCCGCGCAGGAAGCGCTTCGCTTTCCCGTCCGGCGGGATGAATTGCAGCGTCTGCAGCTCGCTTCCCTGGAACACCGGTACGACGAGCGAGGCGCCATACGAGCGTACCCCGTGTGGCTGAACTCGCTTGGCGGCGAGATACGGGTGGTCGGCCGAAGCCTCCATCGTGCTGGACCACATGGCCGAGCTCCGCCGCCGGGCGTCGGCATGCTGCAGCGCCAGCTCTTCCCGTCGCGCGCGCTGTATTGCCTCTATCCGGGCGCGGCAGGCGATCTCCTCCTGCGGCGTCGGCCTGCGAGCCATTTCCGCCCGCCAGCTCTGGCCCTCGTTGGACCGCCAGTCACCGAAGGCGCCGGCTGGGATGCCGTCTTGGAACATGACGTACCAACCGGCATCGTCGTTGGGCCGCCCGTTCGTCGGAAAACGGTGGATATTGCCGTCCGGCTCGATGTGGGACGGCGGTGGAATGCCGGCCGCCGACATGGCGGACCGGAACTGCTCGATCGCGTCACGCATGGCCGTCGCGCCGCTGCCCCTTCCGGCTCGCCTGGATGAGCTGCTCGACCCAGGCGTCGACTTCTGCTTCGACCCAACCGACGGCTCGCTCGCCGATCTTCACCGGCGCCGGGAACTCGCCGCGCTGAACCTTGTCGTAGATTGTAGATCGCGATTGCCCGGTCTTCTGCTTGACCGCAGGAAGCCGCAGGATGTTGTTCGCCACGTTCGTCGCTCCTTGTATGTTGCAGGACGCGACGTTCAATTGGCGCCGGGGGTAGCTACCCCCTGCAATACCCCCGCTCAGATTTTCTTGGTGATTTGCCCTCGAACCAAGGCTCGTCCTTCGCCCAAGAGCTTTTTCACGGTCTCGACCTTGACGTTCTCCGCCTCAGCCAGAGTCTGCCTGGGAGCGCGGTCACCTGCAGCTTTCAACTCATCGAATTTGTGCGCGAGCCGGATCGCGCGATCTCTCCGGAGTTCGCGTTTGTCACCACCGACGACCGGATGATCGACCGCTTCGACGAACTGCTCCCGTCGAATCCTCAAGCGACTGCCGTCGAACTCCATAACGTCGGACAGTGGAAACTTGTGTCCTGCTACGCAGGCGAGCAATCCCGCGCTACCCTTCTCCAGCAAAACGTTTCCAGCGCGTGCTGCGCGAAATCGACCAACAGGCCACTCGCCCTGGCTAGTGGGCACACTGTGCAGCCTGCCAACCCCCAAGCTCCTGGCCAGAAATGCGGCAACCGCTTCTCCAGTTGCCTGCCAGCGACGCAGCCTGTCGAACGACACCTCTATCCGGGGTATGTCGTCAAGCTTGTCGCAAAAGATGAAGGCGGCCTTTCCACATGGATAGTCGATGACCTCGACCGCCATGTTGCATTGGCGTTCGCATCCATCGCACGTCGTGCTTCGGGCGGATGAAGCCGCGACCAGCAAATCGGCATCCTTGAGAACCGAGACGGCGACGACGGGCCATCCCGCCAGCTCCGCTTCCGTGATGTAGACGACGCCATCGCTGGAATCGTCGATCCGCGCCAGCACCGTCTCCAGCACCTCTGCGCCGGTCATGCCGATTCGATTTTCGAAGCGGCAAGGACGGCATGAAGCTTCAACCCATGCTCATCGTGCTTCAGCGAGCACGAATCGTGACTCAGCTCGAAGGTCCTCGTCTTCGCCCGCTCGTCGCCCTGAGGCGCAAAGCGCGCCGAGATCGTCGCATCCGAGATGTACCACTGGTCGGAAGGCATGGCTGGCTTCAGGCGCTTCATCAGGTCATCCACCCCTTTGTGATTCTCGTCCGTATTGGCTTCGAACGTTACCCGATCGCCTTCCTGGGACCGCGAGGCGTAGCGCAGGCGACGGACCCACATCGCCTCGATTCCGTCGGTCGGCTGAACAGCGAAAGAGAAGCCAGGCCGCTTCAAAGCCTCCAGTTCGTATTCCTTCTTGTCCTTGGGGAGAGGAGGCAGCGCGTTCAGCTTCAGGATGTGGCGTGCGAAGAGTTCCTGCATGGCCGCGAGCACTTTCGGACCTCCCTTGGTGTTCACCTCCAGCGCCCCCTCTTTCTGCAACCAGACGAAAACGACCTCGAAAGCCGGATTGTGCGCTCTCGGTTCAAGTCTCGTTCCGACGTACTCCAGGGACTGGTCGGCGAAGTCCTCTGGATAGGCAAAGAAGTAGTCGCGATCGTCACGGCGCAGGACCTCGACGATGCAGATTCGTCCGCACCCCCAGGACTTGAGGAACCAGCGACCGATTTCCGCGGCGAACACGGGACGGATCTCCCTGTCGAGGCAGGCCTCCTTGGTCGGGAAACCAGACCGCTTCTTCCAGCGCGACAGCGAATCTGCCCGATGAAAATGGGTCGCCCCCCTCCACAAGCCAGGATGGTCAAGAAAGACCGTCATGGCGCGCTCGAAATGGCTCTTCATCTTCGACAGCTTCTCGACCAGCGCCGCATCGGATGATCGGCCGCTGGATACCTGCCATGACGCCTCGTCGAGGATCGCAAGCGTTCCCTTCTGCGACGCCAGGTCGAAGATCTCCCGAAGCTGGGCCTCCAGTGCACGTCGCTGCTCCTCCGGCAGCGCCTCCCAGGCGTCCACCAGCGCCTCGACGCTCCTTTGCTTCATCTTCCCGAAGTCGAGATCGCCGAACAGCCCATGTTGGGCGAAGTAGCGCTGCAGCAGCGCATTCGGCATCTGCCGGAAGAACTGGGGAACCGCAAAATGTCTTGTCATGGCGCTCCACATCGTTCGTCCTTGGCCCCTCCCTCAACCCTCGGACGTATCCGGATTTTACCGTACCTCGGCGAATTGTGCAGATGCTATGCTTGGGGAAATAATTGTGCGGGTGGACGGGGCAGAGCGGTGAATGGCGGCGCTTGAAGATCTGAAACCGGGCGGCTCCGTGCGCGGCGTGCTGCCGAACGGCGCCGTGACGGTCGTCAGCGTTCAGTGGTTCGGCTCGGAGGCCGTTGAGCTGACCTACAAGGATGCGACCGGCCGCGTCGCCAACGAGATCCTGTATCGCGACCGCGAGGCTGACCTGGAGGTCGTCCAGGAAGGACGGCCCTGGAGCTTCGACGGCGACGGCGCCCTCTTCCGCCTCGTCGCCGAGGCCCAGCGCATCCATCTCGCGCACCTGTTCGACCCCGTCCTCGCCGTCCATACCTCGGTCGTCGAGCCGCTGCCGCACCAGATCACGGCGGTCTACGAGGCCATGCTGCCGCGTCAGCCGCTGCGCTTCCTGCTCGCCGACGACCCCGGTGCCGGCAAGACGATCATGGCCGGTCTGCTGATGAAGGAGCTGATCGCCCGCGGCGACCTTCAGCGCTGCCTCGTCGTCTGCCCTGGAAGCCTGGCCGAGCAATGGCAGGACGAACTCGACAAGCGCTTCCGACTGCCCTTTGAGATCCTGACCAACGACAAGCTGGAGGCAGCGCGGACCGGCAACTGGTTCGTCGAGAACGACCTGGTGATCGCCCGGCTAGACAAGCTGGCGCGCGACGAGGACGTACAGCAGAAACTGCAGGCTCCCGATTGCCGCTGGGACCTTGTGGTCTGCGACGAGGCGCACAAGCTCTCGGCCACCTTCTTCGGCGGCGAGATCAAGTACACCAAGCGCTACCGCCTGGGGCAGCTCCTGTCCTCGCTGACCCGCCACTTCCTGCTGATGACCGCCACGCCGCACAACGGCAAGGAGGAGGACTTCCAGCTCTTCATGGCGCTGCTCGACGGCGACCGCTTCGAGGGCCGCTTCCGCGACGGCGTGCACACCGCCGACGTGTCCGACCTGATGCGCCGCATGGTCAAGGAGAACCTGCTGAAGTTCGATGCGACGCCGCTGTTCCCCGAGCGCATCGCCTACACCGTGTCCTACAAGCTCTCTGATGCCGAAGCCGCGCTCTACAAGGCGGTCACCGACTATGTGCGCGAGGAGTTCAACCGGGCCGACGCGCTGGAGAACGACAAGCGCGCCGGTACGGTGGGCTTCGCCCTGACCATCCTGCAGCGCCGCCTCGCCTCCTCGCCCGAGGCGATCTATCAATCCCTGCGCCGCCGCCGTGAGCGGCTGGAAAGCCGCCTGCGCGAGCTGGAGCTGCTGCAGCGCGGCGCCCAGCCGGCAGCCATGATCCCCGCCCAGGGTCCGCTGCTGGAGCGGGAAGAGGTCGACGACCTCGAGGATGAGGCCGACGCCGAGAGCGAGGCGATCGAGGAGCAGGTCCTCGACCAGGCAACCGCCGCCCGCTCGATCGGCGAGCTGCGGCTGGAGATCGACACGCTGCAACGCCTGGAAGGCCTGGCGCAGGCCATCCGGCGCAGCGGCGAGGATCGCAAATGGCGCGAGCTGGCGAGCCTGCTGGGCGAGATCTTCACGCCTGCCGCCATCGCCAACGGTCTGGCCGACCCGCCGGAGTCCTACGATGCCGGCGTGCCGAAGCCGCCGCCGCCGGCCGCCTCGCCGCACCAGAAGATCGTGATCTTCACCGAGCATCGCGACACCTTGAACTACCTGCAGGCCCGCATCGCCACCCTGCTCGGCCGGCCCTCGGCGATCGTGATGATCCATGGCGGCATGGGCCGCGAGGACCGGTTGAAGGCGCAGGAGGGTTTCCGCCACGATCCCGAGGTCCAGGTCCTGCTGGCGACCGATGCCGCGGGCGAAGGCATCAACCTTCAGCGCGCACACCTGATGGTGAACTACGACCTGCCGTGGAATCCCAACCGGCTGGAGCAGCGGTTCGGCCGCATCCATCGCATCGGCCAGACCGAGGTCTGCCATCTCTGGAACCTGGTCGCCGAGGAGACGCGCGAAGGCGATGTCTATCGCCGGCTGCTGGAGAAGCTGGAACAGGCGCGCGCCGCCCTGGGCGGCCAGGTGTTCGACGTGCTGGGCAAGCTGCAGTTCGACGGCCGCCCGCTGCGCGAACTGCTGGTCGACGCCATCCGCTACGGCGACCAGCCCGACGTGCGCGCCCGCCTGACGCAGATCGTCGAGAACGCCTTCGACCGCCAGGGCCTCCAGGACCTGCTCGAAGACCATGCGCTGGCGCACGATTCGATGGATGCCTCGCGCGTCCATCGCATCCGCGAGGACATGGAACGCGCCGACGCCCGCCGCCTGCAGCCGCACTACATCGAATCCTTCTTCCTCGAATCCTTCCGCCGGCTGGGCGGCACCCTGAAGCAGCGCGAGGCCCGCCGCTACGAGATCACCCACGTGCCCGCGCCGGTGCGCAACCGTGACCGACTGATTGGCGTGCGCGAGGCGATCGTGCCGCGCTACGAGCGCATCGCCTTCGACAAGGCTCTGGTGTCCCCCGCTGGCGTCCCGGCCGCTGCCTTCGTCTGCCCCGGCCATCCCCTGCTCAATGCCGTCATCGACCTCACCCTCGAACGCCATCGCGATCTGCTGCGCCGCGGCACCGTGCTGGTCGACGAACGCGACCCGGGCACCCAGCCACGCGTCCTGTTCTTCCTGGAGCACGCAATCCAGGACGCGGGCCTTGCCGTCGGTGGCGCGCGGCGGGTCGTGTCCAAGCGCCTGCTGTTCGTCGAGATCGGCGCCGACGGCGCCTCCCGTCACATCGCCTATGCCCCCTATCTCGACTACCGCCCGCCGGCGGCGGACGAGCCGGCGATCGAGGCGATCGTCGCCCGGCCGGAATGCGCCTGGATCGGCCGCGACCTGGAGGCAAAGGCGCAGACCTACGCCATCACCCATATCGTGCCGGAGCATCTCGCCGAGGTGCGCCAGCGCAAGATCAGCCTGCTCGACAAGACGGAAGCCGCCGTCAAAGATCGACTGACCAAGGAGATAAACTACTGGGATTTCCGCGCCGAGCAGCTCCGCGACCAGGAACGAACCGGCAAGGCCAATGCGCGCCTGAACTCGGGCGAGGCGCGCAAGCGGGCCGACGACCTGCAATCGCGCCTGCAGCGCCGCCTGGAAGAGATTAAGCGCGAACGGCAGATGGCACCGCTGCCGCCGGTCGTGCTGGGCGGCCTCCTCGTCGTGCCGCGCGGACTAATGAACGCCATGACCGGCCGGCGAGCCACGATGGCTGAAACACCGGACACGGACGCCTCGGCAACGCGCGCCCGTGCCATCGTCATGGAGGCCGAGCGCCGTCTTGGTTTTGTGCCAGTGGATCGCGAGACCGAGCGGCTCGGCTACGACATCGAAAGCGCCGTGCCCGGTACCGGGCGGCTGCGTTTCATCGAGGTCAAAGGTCGCGTCACGGGAGCCGATACGGTGACCGTGACGAAGAACGAGATCCTGTACTCATTGAACAAGCCGGACGACTTCATCCTCGCTATCGTCGAGTTCCTCGACGAGGACAGCCACAGGGTCCACTACGTGCGGAAGCCCTTCACCCGCGAACCCGACTTCGGCGTAACCAGCGTCAATTATGCGTTTCAGGAGCTGCTCGACAAAGCAGCCGCACCATCCTGAGGTCCCATGCCAGATATAGCTCCCGGCAGCGGTGCGCTCTCACCGCAATCGCTCGACAATCGGTCGCGCGTACAGGCAATCAGTCAAACCTCATTGAAGCTCTTGCCAGCTACCGGTCAGGACGTCTTTCAGGAAGCTCAGAAACTCGTGCTCGACTGGATAGATGATCGGGCGGGGCAACAGCTACCCCCCGAAGCTTGGCGAGGCGAGGGCTTCGAGTTGGATGACGTCGGTACCCAGAGAACTGCCGCAGTTGCCATCGACCAGCCTAGATACTGGGCCGCGCGTCTGGACGACGGTGATCGATCAGTTGCCAAGCGCACCTGGGTTACCGAAATCGGACTCGCTGAGACTGCAAACCGCGAAGTGGTATTCGGCGCCCGTTTGCAATGCGCCACCACGGGCGGCGACTTCCCGATACAACCTTCCATACCAAGCTTCGTGAGGAGAATTGTAGAGCGGATGCCCGCTGTTTCACTCGAAGAGCGGCGTATCGACAAGAACCCTTGGATCGTCACCACCGATGAGGATGTCGATGATCTTGTGGATTTAATCGAACTCAGGTCCCGGCTTTTGGACGTGGTGGTCTGTTCACTGCCCGAGCATAGCGATGATCCTGGGGAAGCCATGATCGACGTCGCTAGGTTCCATCGTCAGACGCTGGGAGCCGCGCATGTAGCCGTTATCTCTGGTGCCGCCTCCTTTGCATTAACGGAGCGGCTCGGGCGAGAGTTCTCAGTATTCCGATGCGCGGTCAGGACCTACAGAACTCAATTCGACAACTCTGTTGACGAACCGTTCCGCCATCCGCTCACATTGCCAGAGCGGATCGCTGCATGGGAGAGCGGCAGTACCGGCTACGAACGCTTCCTTGTCGGACAAACTATTCTCCGATCCGCCGCGCGGCGCGACCCTGAGCGTGACCTGCCACCCTTTGCCAAGGTCAAACGCATCGCCCTTCAACTCCGCCGTACTGCAGCCACGAAGGAAGGCGCGTCGCTCAAGGAACAGCTTGATCTCGCCAACAAGGAGATCGAAGAGCTGCAAGCGACCTACGAACGAGACACCGCCACCTATCTTGGTCTCGCCAAGCAATACGAGGACGAGCGCGATCGCGCGACGGACGAACTACAACAAGTCCAGGCAACCAACGGCCATCTGCAGCAGCGCCTTCGTGCTCTGCAAGCTCGTCTCGAGTCGCTGGAGCAGAAATCACCCGCGGTGACAGTACCTGCCACGCTCGAAAACTTCGAACCCTGGTGTCGCGACAACCTCTCCGGAGCGGTGGAGGTACACAACCGAGCGTTCAACGGCGTCAAGAAATGTCGCTACGAAGACATTGGCCTGCTCTATTACGCGCTTCTGCTCCTCCGTGACTACTACGTACCTATGAGAGTGTCCGGCGGTGCGGACAAGAAGGAGGCGTTCGAAAAGCGATGCATTGAGCTTGGCCTCGCTGAAGAGCCGACGTTCTCTGGAACGTTATGGGGAGAGCAAGGTGAAACCTACAAGATTCGGTACGCCGGCCGATCTCGAATGCTTGATCGCCATTTGAAAAAGGGGACGAGTCGCGAAGAGCGCCTCTGCTTTCGGCTCTACTTCTTCTGGGACGACGACAACGAGCAAGCCGTTGTTGGCTGGCTTCCCTCCCATCTTGACACCCGCGCCACTTGAAGCCCCGCAAATGAACATCTTCGAAGATACCAATCCTCGCGCGCTCAAGGACCTTCTTACGGAGATCCATGCGCGTGTATCCGTCCTGCCGGACTTCCAACGCGATTTCGTGTGGGAGCCTGGCGCGACGCAAGAGCTCATCGTATCCATCGCCAACAACTATCCTGCGGGCAGCATTCTGCGCGTGCGAGATACGCGCAGGACCTTCGCGGCCCGAGAGTTCGAGGGAGCGCCCGCGCTGAATGGCGCGCCGCATACCTTTCTCGTACTCGATGGTCAGCAACGGCTTACGTCGCTGTATCAGGCCTTCTACGGCGTTGGAGAGCACCGGTATTTTCTGGATCTCCGAAAACTGCAGGACGACGCCGATTTTGAAGAGGCGCTCTTCGACGTTCGCGCCTCCACCAAATGGGCCCAAAAGCTTGGAAAGTTCGAAACACAGGCCGCCGACCTTATCCTTCCTTTGTCGGTCCTGAAGGGTGGAGCGGGTGGATACCTCACCTGGGTCCTGAAGGTCACCAACCCCATGGAGGCGCGCGAGCGTACGGAAATGCTCGATGCGCTCACTCGGCTGAACGATCGGTGGATCAAGGCGATCGACGACTACCACTTTCCCGTCGTTACCCTGTCCGATCGTACGGAAGCCGATGCGCTCTGCACGATCTTCGAAACCCTGAACCGCACCGGTGTGAAGCTCAGCGTGTTCGAGTTGCTGACCGCGCGCTTCTGGCCCCATGGCATCAATCTGCGCGCACTGTGGGAGAAGGCCGTTGCCTCTCATCCCATCTTCGAGTCCTTCGAAGTCGATCCCTATTACGTCCTGCAGGCCATTTCCTTGGTCGCCCGAAGGGCACCTTCCTGCAAGCGGAGCGATGTCCTGTCGCTTGAAGCTTTAGCCGTCACCGAATGGTGGGACAAGGTCATCCAAGGCCTTTCGCTCGGTCTCGAAATCCTTCGCGACGACTGCCGGGTCATGCTGCCGAAGTGGCTACCGTATCAGACAATGTTGCCCCCGCTGGCCGCAATCATTGCGCGAACGGGTACGCCCGGCACGGCCGCAGAGGGGGTTCGCCGCGAAAAACTCGCTCGATGGTTTTGGTGTGCGGTGTTCGGCCAAGCCTACGAAAGCGCACCCAACAGTCAGTCAGCCCGCGACGTAACTGATGTAACGACTTGGCTCATTGGGGGCGAGGAGCCAGAGGTCGTCTCCTCTATCCGCTTCGATCCCAGAGCGTTGCGTGATGTGACGCCTCGGCAGCGATCGATATACCGTGGCACGATCTGCCTTTTGCTCGCGAGCAAGCATACGCGGGACTTCCATACGGGCGCCGTGATCACCTCCCAATTGATCGGCGACCAGGGCATCGATGATCACCACGTATTCCCGGCCGACTATCTAGCGAAGAAGAAGGGAATCGCCACGTCGCGAGCGCGTGACTGCATCCTTAATCGCACACTGATTGATCGGACCACTAACCAGATGATTAGCAACCGGCCGCCATCCGAATATCTGGGCCAGCTTCGTAGCACCCCAGGCTTTCCTTTCGAGAAGGTGCTGAACTCCCACTGCCTTCCGCCTGGGTCAAACTCACCACTCCTGCTCAACGACTACGAGTCGTTCCTTGACTGGCGTCAGAAGGAGCTGTGGGCAGAGATCAAGCGGGTTACCGGGTTGACCGAAGCAACTGACCTCGAAGCCACTGGACCGCAGGCATGACCACCCGCAAGAAGCTGATCGAAGTCGCGCTGCCGCTCGACGCCATCAACAAGGCGTCGGCGCGCGAGAAGTCGATCCGGCACGGCCATTCCTCGACCCTGCATCTGTGGTGGGCGCGGCGGCCGCTGGCGGCGGCGCGCGCAGTGATCTTCGCGCAGATGGTGGACGATCCCTCCGCCTGGCCGGACCTCTTTCCCACCGAGAAGAAGCAGGAGAAGGAGCGCGAGCGCCTGTTCGGCATCATCGAGGATCTGGTGAAGTGGGAGAACACCACCAACGAGGCGGTGTTGCAGAAGGCGCGCGAGGAGATCTGGGCAAGCTGGCGGCGCACCTGCGCCGCAAACGCCGATCATCCGCGCGCGAAGGAGCTGTTCGACCGCAACCGGCTACCGGCCTTCCACGATCCCTTCGCCGGCGGCGGCTCGCTGCCGCTGGAGGCGCAGCGGCTGGGGCTGGAAGCCCATGCCAGCGACCTCAACCCGGTCGCCGTCCTGATCAACAAGGCAATGATCGAGATCCCGCCCCGCTTCGCCGGCCAGCCGCCAGTGAACCCGCACCGCGACCTGCATGTCCATTGGAAGGGCGCCCAGGGCCTGGCCGAGGATGTTCGCTACTACGGCCAATGGATGCGCGAAGAAGCCGAGAAGCGCATCGGCCATCTCTATCCCAAGGTCCAGATCACACGCGAGATGGCGCAGGAGCGGCCGGACCTCGTGCCCTATGTGGGCCAAAAGCTCACGGTCATCGCCTGGCTGTGGGCGCGCACGGTGAAGAGCCCGAACCCGGCCTATGCCAATGTTGACGTGCCGCTCGCCTCGACCTTCATGCTCTCGACCAAGGCCGGCAAGGAGGCATGGGTCGAGCCAGTGATCGAAGGCGGCGGATATCGCTTCACGGTGAAAGCTGGCAAGCCTAAGAAGCCGGACGCAACGAAGCTTGGAACCACAGCGGGTAAGCGCCGCGCCTTTCGCTGTCTCATGTCCGACGTGCCTGTCTCTTACGATCACATCCGCTCCGAAGGCAAAGCTGGTCGCATGGGCGCTCGGTTGATGGCCGTCGTCGCCGAGGGTGCGCGAGGACGAGTCTATCTTTCGCCGACCCAGGAGCACGAAGAAGTAGCGCGTTCGGCGAAGCCAGCATGGAAGCCCGAAATGGCTCTTCCCGACAATCCGCGCGACTTCAAGACCCCAAACTACGGCCTGACGACCTACGGTGACCTGTTCACCGATCGCCAGCTCGTGGCGTTGACGACGTTCTCTGACCTCGTCGGCGAGGCGCGCGAGAAAATCCACATCGACGCCATCGCCGCCGGCCTGCCCGACGACCTCAAGCCCCTCAGAGACGGCGGCACCGGCGCCACCGCATATGCTGAAGCGGTGGCCGTGTATTTGGGCGAGATCACATCAAAGATTACCTCTTACCATTGTTCGCTAGGTATTTGGCGCGCCAACATGGACAAGAGCGGACGCGCATTCGGTCGCCAAGCGATACCAATGGTTTGGGATTTTCCCGAATGCAATCCATTTGCTGGCGCAGGGGGTGATTGGGAGGGAGCATGTAGCGACGCCGCAAAGGTCCTCGCCCAACTAGGATGCGATCAAGAGGGGCAAGCATGGCAAGCACCTGCACAATCGGCTGAAACTCAGTCGTCAGTCGCGCCTTTGATAAGCACAGATCCGCCTTACTACGACAACGTTGGTTATGCGGATTTGTCAGATTTCTTCTACGTATGGCTCCGCCGCTCGCTACGGACGGTCTTTCCTGAGCTTTTCGCCACCCTTGCAGTCCCTAAGGCTGAGGAGTTGGTTGCAACGCCTTACCGCCATGGGAGCAAGGAGGTGGCGGAAATTTTCTTCTTGGAGGGGATGACGCAAGCGATGGTTGGACTTGCGTCCCATGTGCATCCCGGTTTCCCCGTCACCATTTACTACGCCGTTAAGCAATCAGAAAGCGATGGGAACAATGGCACTACCAATACCGGATGGGACACCTTCCTTGCCGCAGTGATAGAAGCTGGGTTTGCTATCTACGGTACGTGGCCAATGCGGACCGAACAGTCGGCTGCGTTGAAGGCCTCAACAAATTCGTTGGCATCAAGCATCGTACTTGTGTGTCGCTCTCGATCTGCGAGCGCGCCTACTGCCACTCGTCGAGAATTCGTGTCAGCGCTAAATGTAGAACTCCCCGCCGCCCTGCGTCATTTGCAAGGAGGAAACATCGCGCCTGTCGATCTTGCCCAAGCTGCAATTGGCCCGGGTATGGCAGTCTTCACACGCTACGCCAAGGTCTTGGGCGCAGAAGGTGATGCGGTCTCAGTTCGCGAGGCAATCTCTTTGATCAATGCGACGCTCGACGAGGCGCTCGCCGATCAGGAAGGCGATTTCGATGCCGACACCCGTTTTGCTGTGGCGTGGTTCGAGCAATACGGCTTTGCAGATGGCGAGTTTGGGGTCGCGGACGTGCTCGCTCGTGCAAAGAACACTGCCGTCGCCGGACTCTCCAACGCTGGCATTCTCGAAGCAAAGCGGGGCAAGGTACGTCTTCTAGAACCGGAGGAGTTGCCAACGGATTGGAATCCGGCAACCGATCTAAGCATCTCCGCCTGGGAAACCGTCCACCAGCTCGTTGGCGCCCTCGGCGCGGCCGGCGAGAGCGGTGCCGCCGATCTCGTGGCCGCTCTTGGCGCGAAGGCCGAACCGGCACGCGAACTCGCCTATCGGCTGTATGTCATCGCCGAACGAAAGAAGCGGG
>Ga0182738_1002562_pt1 | contig 21465 bp, 24 predicted proteins | sample eDN5th30CBELigMG_FD_128876 | JGI IMG/M metagenome (GOLD analysis project Ga0182738, IMG submission 128876) | Enriched Miracle-Growth compost microbial communities from Emeryville, California, USA - eDNA 5th pass 30_C BE-Lig MG (version 2)... ... | reverse complement strand
CTAGGCTGAATCGACATTCAGGGCGACGAACATGGGAGATGAGACGATACGGGCAGGAGGAAGCCAGCCTGAATGTCTCGCCCGATCCGCTACGAACTGACAGATCACCAATGGAAGCGTCTTCGCGACGGGGTTCGACGCCCTGACCGGTTCGCTGCTTCGCGTCGACTTCGAGGGAAAGAACGGGCAAAGACTGTCGGAGAAATGGGCTGCGGGCCCGCGCACGTACCTCGGCCTGATGACCAACGGTTTCCCGAACCTCTTCATGATGACCGGACCGGGAGCAGCCGGTGCGCAGCAGGTACAGCACCGCACAAAACACTTCGTACAGGTCCACCCGCCGCGGCGCGGTCTTCCTGCGTGCGCTTTCCAGCAACGGCCGCACAAGCTCGAACTGTTCGCGACTGACGTCGCTGGGGTAGCCTTTTCTCATCCCCGTGTCAAGCGCCATCCAGATCTGCCCCCCTGACGACATCGAGTTCTGACCCCCGGTTGATGATCAGTTCGTTGTCGCTTCGGTATTCGCGCTGGCCTGGTTAACCAGGCCAGCGCGGCGCTTCGTTCTGAGGCGGTAGCTGTCGCCGCGGATCGTGATCACGTGGCTGTGGTGCAGCAGCCGGTCCAGGATCGCGGTGGCGACCACCGCGTCGCCGAACACGCCACCCCACTCGGCCACCGAGCGGTTGCTGGTCACCAGCATCGAGCCGCGCTCATAGCGGCGGCTGACCAGTTGGCCGCCAGCCGCCGCGGCGCAGGTACTCGTGCACCGTGTTGCGGCTGCACCCCAACTCCCGGCTGATGCGCTTGGCGCCCCAGCCCAGCGCCTGCAGCGCCAACATCTTGTGCACCTCCTGCGGCGCCAGCATCGTCTCGCCCCTTCGGCCCGTTTCGACCGACAGAGCTTGCTCGATCACCTCTTCCATCAATGACCTCCTTCACAGTGAAGGGGGTCAGTTCTCGATGGCGCCAGGGGGGCAGTTTTTCATGGCGCCTGACACCCCGTAGCTTCTCATAGCTCGGCTGGAGACTTTGAACACGTTCTGAGGCATGGGGCGGCTGCGTGCGGTTCTGTTGAGCCATTGCCACCCGAGCGTCGAGGCGGAGCCTTCGCATGCCGATGAGCACCTCACCAGAGTTGCTTGCGCAGACGCTAATGCTTATCGACGTGCGGGTCCTCGATCACAATCGTGGTGGCGCGGGACGAACACGGTCTCGATGGCCGAAAGAGGTCTCATTTGCCCCAGGGGAGCGGCCGCAGCGCTCGTACACCGCCCGGCGCTTGCTTACCCAGGAAAAGACGCAGCTGATCGACGACGCGCTGATCGTTGGGGAATACCTGACAAAACCGACATTGCTCAGCATCAGTCGAGAGCCAAGGATATGCCCCCATTTTTCAAGCCCGTGCCCCCATATGTGCCCCCATATGCCCCCGGATTGAGGCATACTTTCTTGGACGATTTTGGATGCTCAAACCGGGATTACAGAGGGAAGAAAGAAAAAGCCCGGACGTCGTTGGACGTTACCGGGCTTTGAAATGGTGCCGCTTGTCGGAATCGAACTGACGACCTACCGCTTACAAGGCGGGTGCTCTACCAACTGAGCTAAAGCGGCGCGCGGCGAATTCTACCGGCCGGCCCTCACCTCATTTGACGCGCTTGAGCGCCGGCCGCGGCGCGCCGCCGGTCGGCGGGCGCGGCGGCTCCTCGTCCCCGTCGGCGGGCGCGGCCTCAGGCTCCGAGACGGCCTCGTCCTCGGCCACCAGGTGCATCACCCGCGACTCCGCCTCCGCCGGCCGGCCGGGCTCGGCCGGTGCCGCCACGGCGGTCGGGAAGGCCATGCCCTGCCCGTTCTCGCGCGCGTAGATCGCCACCACCCGTCCGACGGGCACGATGATGTCCCGCGCGGTGCCGGCGAAGCGGGCCTTGAACTCGATGAACTCGTTGCCCAGCTTCAGGGCGCTGGTCGCGTCGTAGCTGATGTTCAGCACGATCTCGCCGTTCTTGACGTACTCGCGCGGCACCTGGACCGATTCGTCGACCTGCACGGCGACGTAGGGGGTGAAGCCGTTGTCCGTGCACCATTCGTACAGCGCCCGGATCAGGTAGGGCCGCAGCGAGGACGTTTCGAGAGCGTTGATCATGATGGAGGCGGATGCCGCGACGACGCAGCGGAGCTTACTTGCGCATCACCTTCTCGGACGGCGTGAGGGCCTCGATGTAGGCGGGGCGCGAGAAGATGCGTTCGGCGTACTTCAGGAGCGGCGCCGCGTTCTTGCTCAGGTCGATGCCATAGTAGTCCAGGCGCCACAGCAGCGGCGCGATGGCCACGTCGAGCATCGAGAAGTTCTCGCCCAGCATGTACTTGTTCTTCAGGAACACCGGGGCCAGCTGCGTCAGGCGGTCGCGGATGTGCGAGCGGGCCTTCTCCAGCGCCTTCTCGTTGCCCTTGGTGCTGCGGTTCTCCAGCGTCGACACGTGGACGAACAGTTCCTTCTCGAAGTTCAGCAGGAACAGGCGCACGCGCGCGCGGTCCACCGGGTCGCCCGGCATCAGCTGCGGATGCGGGAAGCGCTCGTCGATGTACTCGTTGATGATGTTCGACTCGTACAGGATCAGGTCGCGCTCGACCAGGATCGGCACCTGGCCGTACGGGTTCATCACGCCGATGTCTTCCGGCTTGTTGTAGAGATCGACGTCGCGGATCTCGAAATCCATGCCCTTCTCGAACAGCACGAAGCGGCAACGGTGGGAGAAAGGGCAGGTGGTTCCGGAATACAGCACCATCATGGCGAAAGGCTCCTAAAAATCAAAAAGAGTGGACCGCCAGGCAGCCCACTCCTACGAGAGACGCGCACGCCACGCGAGGCAGGCGTGCACACCCGGCGCTTCTTGCTACTTCACGTCCTTCCAGTACGCGGCATTGAGGCGCCAGACGAAGACCAGGCTCATCACCAGGAACAGCAGCACCCAGACGCCCACGCGCACGCGGGTGTTCTGGGCCGGCTCGGCCATCCATTGCATGTAGTTCACCAGATCGCCGACGGCCTGATCGAACTGCAGCGGCGTCAGGGTGCCGGGCTTGACCTGCTCCCAGCCGCTGATGACATCGGTCTCGTGACCGTGCTGCTCGACCTTGCTGTAGACCGGCCGGCGCTCGCCCTGCAGCTCCCACAGCACGTTGGGCATGCCCACGCTCGGGAAGGCCAGGTTGTTCCAGCCGGTGGCTTTGCTTTCGTCGCGGTAGAAAGTGCGCAGGTAGGTGTAGAGGTAGTCGGCACCCGTGCCGCCGTGGCCGGCGAGCGCGCGCGCCGCCAGCGTCAGGTCGGGCGGGTTGGCGCCGAACCATTCCTTGGCCTGCTTCGGGTCGATGTTCGCCTTCATCGTCTCGCCGACCTTCTCGGTGGAGAACAGCAGGTTGTCCTTGATCTGCTGTTCCGTGAGGCCGATGTCGGTCAGGCGGTTGTACCGCATGAAGGCGGCCGAATGGCAGTTCAGGCAGTAGTTGACGAACAGTTTGGCGCCGTTCTGCAGCGAAGCCAGGTCATTGGTGCGCACCGGCGCCTTGTCCCAGGCGATGCCGCCCTCGGCAGCCTGCGCGCCGGCGACCATGCCCAGCGCCGCGATCAACGTGAGGATCAGTTTCTTCATTGTGGTGGGTCTCCGGATCAGTGCGCTGCGTAGGTCACGCGCTCGGGGACCGGTTTGAACTCGCCCAGTCGGCTCCACCAGGGCATCAGCAGGAAGAAGCCGAAGTAGAACAGCGTCCCGACCTGCGACACGCGCTCGCCGATCGGCGACGGCGGCTGCACGCCCAGGTAGGCCAGCACGACGAAGTTGATCACGAACAGGCCGTAGAGGTACTTGTGCCAGCCCGGACGGTAGCGGATCGACTTGACCGGGCTGGTGTCCAGCCAGGGCAGGAAGAACAGGATGATCACGGCGCCGCCCATCACGACCACGCCCCAGAACTTGGCGTCGATCGAGAGCATCAGCGCGCAGACCACCACCGCGGCGATGACGATGATGCCCTTGACGAGGCCGGCCAGGCGCGTCTTCCAGACGCCGAACACGGCGCCGGCCACCACGCAGGCGATCAGCGCATACATCATCTCGCTGGTGATGGCGCGCAGCATCGAATAGAAGGGCGTGAAGTACCACACCGGCGCGATGTGGTTGGGTGTCTTCAGCGGGTCGGCCGGGATGAAGTTGTTGTACTCCAGGAAGTAGCCGCCCATCTCGGGCGCGAAGAAGATCACCGCCGAGAACACGATCAGGAACAGCACCACGGCCAGCGCATCGTGCACCGTGTAGTAGGGGTGGAACGGGATGCCGTCCAGCGGCTTGCCGTTGGCGTCCTTGGTCGCCTTGATCTCGACGCCGTCGGGGTTGTTGGAGCCCACGTCGTGCAGCGCCAGCAGGTGCGCCACCACCAGGCCCAGCAGCACCAGCGGCACGGCGATGACGTGGAAGCTGAAGAAGCGGTTCAGCGTGGCGTCGCTCACCACGTAGTCGCCGCGGATCAAGAGCGCCAGGTCGGGGCCGACGAAGGGGATGGCGGAGAACAGGTTCACGATCACCTGCGCGCCCCAGTAGGACATCTGGCCCCAGGGCAGCAGGTAGCCCATGAAGGCCTCGGCCATCAGGCACAGGAAGATCGCGCAGCCGAAGATCCAGACCAGCTCGCGCGGCTTGCGGTAGGAGCCGTACAGCAGGCCGCGGAACATGTGCAGGTACACCACCACGAAGAACGCCGAGGCGCCGGTGGAGTGCATGTAGCGGATCAGCCAGCCCCACGGCACGTCGCGCATGATGTACTCGACCGAGGCGAAGGCCAGGCTCGCGTCGGGCTTGTAGTGCATCACCAGGAAGATGCCGGTGACGATCTGGATCACCAGCACCAGCAGGGCCAGCGAGCCGAAGATGTACCAGAAGTTGAAGTTCTTCGGCGCGTAGTACTCCGACATGTGGACGCGGTAGGCGTCGAACATCGTCGGGAAGCGGTTGTTCAGCCAGTTGCCCAGCTTGGCGCCCGCCGAGGCGTTGGGGGAGATTTCCTTGAATTCAGCCATGTGCTCGCTCCCCTCAGGCTGCGCCGGTCCCGTCGTCGCCGATCAGGAGGCGCGTGTCCGAGAGGTACTTGTGCGGCGGCACGGGCAGGTTGTCGGGCGCGGGCTTGTTCTTGAACACGCGGCCGGCCAGATCGAAGGTGGAGCCGTGGCAGGGGCACAGGAAGCCGCCCTTCCAGTCGTCGGGCAGCGAAGGCTGCGCGCCGGACTGGAACTTGTCGATCGGCGAGCAGCCCAGGTGGGTGCAGATGCCGACGACCACCAGCACCTCGGGCTTGATCGAGCGGTTCTCGTTCTGCGCGTACTTGGGCGTGAACTCGGTGGGGTTGCGCTGCGACTGGGGGTCGGCCAGCTGCGGATCGAGCTTGGGCAGCTCGGCGACCTGCTCCGGCGAGCGCTTGAGGATCCAGACCGGCTTGCCGCGCCATTCGACGGTGATCTTCTCGCCGACCTGCAGCGCGCCGATGTCCACTTCGACCGGCGCACCGGCCGCCTTGGCCTTCTCGGAAGGCTGGAAGGTGCTCACGAAGGGCACGGCCGTGGCGACGCCACCCACGGCACCGGCACAGCCGGATGCGATCAACCAAGTTCGCTTGCTGGAATCGATCCGTTGCGGGTCGACCGGGACGTCACTCATGGGGGTTCCTCTACTCGATCTACGCGGGTGCCACCCCGGCCTCGAGGGCCGTGCAGGCCGCAATCGCGTACTTGTCGTCGTGGCTTTGCGGGGTCAACCGAAGATTGTAGCGGAGCGATACAAGCGACTTCAACGCGCCGCAGCCCGCGCGAAGGCCGCGCCTATACTTTCGCGCACCTCAACTACACCGCAGGCACTCGACATGAGCTTCGTCAAGGAATTCCGCGAGTTCGCCATGAAGGGCAGCGTCGTCGATCTCGCGGTCGGCGTGATCATCGGCGGCGCCTTCGGCAAGATCGTCGACTCCCTGGTCGCCGACATCATCATGCCGCTGATCGGCCTGGTCTTCGGCAAGCTGGACTTCTCCAACCTCTACGTCGTGCTCGGCAGCATCCCGGCGGGCGTGGCCGACAACCTGGCGGAACTCAAGAAGGCCGGCGTGCCGGTGCTGGCCTACGGCAACTTCATCACCATCGCGGTGAACTTCATCATCCTGGCCTTCGTGATCTTCGTGATGATCAAGCAGATCAACCGGCTGCGCCGCACCGAGGAGCCGGCGCCGACGCCCGCCGCGCCGCCCGAGGACATCGTGCTGCTGCGCGAAATCCGCGACAGCTTGAAGAAGTAGGCCTCAGCCCGCGCGCGAGGCCAGCGCGCGCGCCATGCGCACCGCCGCGAGCAGGCTCGCGGCATCGGCCACGCCCTGCCCCGCGATGTCGAAGGCAGTGCCGTGGTCGGGGCTGGTCCGCACGAAGGGCAGCCCCAGCGTCACGTTGACGCCCTGCTCCACGCCCAGGTACTTCACCGGGATCAGGCCCTGGTCGTGGTACATCGCCACCACCACGTCGAACGCGCCCGGCGCTCCCCCCCGGCTGCGGGCGCGCATGAACACGGTGTCGGGCGGGTGGGGGCCGTCGGCCTCGATGCCCTCGGCCCGCGCCGCCGCGATGGCCGGCCCGATGATCTCGATCTCCTCCCTGCCGAAGAGCCCGCCCTCGCCCGCATGCGGGTTCAGGCCCGCCACGCCGATGCGCGGCGCGAAGCCCAGCATCGCCGCCAGCGCCTCGTGCGTGATGCGCAGCGTCTGCGTCAGGCCCTCGATGCTGAGCGCCTCGATCGCGTCGCGCAGCGGGACGTGGATGCTTGCCAGCACGGTGCGCAGCTCGTCGTTGGCGAGCATCATGCGCACCGGCACCTCGGCCGGCGCCTCGCCGAGGTGGCTGGCCGCCTCGGCCTGCAGCAGCTCGGTGTGGCCCGGATAGGGGAAGCCCGCCGCGGCCAGCGCCTCCTTGTGCAGCGGCGCCGTGACCATCGCGGAGACCTCCCCCCGCAGCGCCGCACGCGCGGCCCAGACGACGGCCTCGCCCGCCACGCGGCCGGCCGCCGCGTCGATGCGCCCCATCGCGAGCGGGCCGGGCGGTGCCACCGCCTGCAGCACGGGGATGCAGCGCGGCGGCGTGTCCAGCGCCTCGGCGCCGGCATCGAGTTCGGCCACCGGCAGCGGCGGCGCGCCCTCCCTCGCCGCGAGCACGCTGGCGCGCCGCATGGTGCCGACGTCGCCGGCCACGAAGCAGCCTGCCATCAGCTCGGGCGCCTCGGCGAAGGCCCGCGCCAGGATCTCCGGGCCGATGCCGGCCGGATCGCCCTGCGTCAGCGCGATCGGGCCGGCCGGGGAATGCAGGGTGCTGGCGTTCACGCGGGGTTGTCGATGTCGATGAACTCGTGACTCAGCCCCAACTGGGCCGCCACGTGCCCGGCGACGGCCGGGGCGCCGTAGCGCTCGGTCGCGTGGTGCCCGCAGGCCAGGAAGGCCACGCCCGCCTCGCGGGCATAGTGGGCCTGGGGCTCCGAGATCTCGCCGGTGATGAAGGCGTCGGCGCCGGCCGCGATGGCCGCCTCGAAGTAGCCCTGCGCGCCGCCGGTGCACCACGCCACGCGCCGGATGGGGCCGCGGCCGGGGTCCACCAGCGTCACGGGCCGCCGGAGCACGGCCTCGACGTGGCGCGCCAGCGCCGGCGCATCGGCGAAACCGTCGCCCTCCGCCTCGGCCCGGCGCCCGATGAAGCCCAGTTCCTGCTCGCCGAACCGCCCCTCGGGCCCCGGCTCGGCCACCAGGCCCAGGCGCAAGCCGAGCTGGGCGTTGTTGCCCAGCTCCGGATGCGCGTCCAGCGGCAGGTGGTAGGCGAAGAGGTTGATGTCGTGCGCCAACAGCAGGGCCAGGCGCTGCTTCATCCAGCCGGTCACGCGGCCATCCTGCCCACGCCAGAAGAGGCCGTGGTGCACGAAAACCGCGTCCGCCTGGGCCGCGATGGCCGCCTCGATCAGCGCCCGGCTGGCGGTGACGCCCGAGACGAGGCGCCGCACCGCGGTGCGGCCCTCCACCTGCAGGCCGTTGGGGCCGTAGTCCTTGAAACGCCCCGGCGCCAGCAGCAGGTCGAAGGCGTGCAGCAGTTCGTGGCGGGTGGTGGTCATGCGGGCATTGTCGCCCTCCGGCAGGGGTCCGCGCACCCGCCTGCCCGCCGGGCTTGAGGGACAATGCCGGCCTCGGGCCGCGCACCGCGGCTCCTTCATTCCGGCCTCTTTTTCATGAAGCGCATCTGGCTGCTGTTCGCCCAAGCCGTGACCGTCCTGCTGGCGGCGTATTTCGTGGTCGCCACTCTCAAGCCCCAGTGGCTGCAGCACGGCAGCACCCGCTCGCTCGGCGGCGTGGTGTCGATCATCGAGGCGCCGACGGCCGGGCCCGGCTCGGCCCTGCCCGCGCCCGGCAGCCTGAGCGCCGCGGCCAAGAAGGCGGCGCCGGCGGTGGTGAGCATCAACACCAGCAAGGCCGCCAGCCGCCACCCGCGCAGCGACGACCCCTGGTTCCGCTTCTTCTTCGGCGACCAGGGCGATTCGCAGCCGCAGGTGGGCCTGGGCAGCGGCGTGATCGTCAGCGCCGACGGCTACATCCTCACCAACAACCACGTGGTCGAGGGCGCCGACGAGATCGAGGTCACGCTCAACGACGGACGCCACGCGCCGGGCAAGCTCATCGGCACCGACCCGGACACCGACCTGGCGGTCATCCGCATCACGCTGGACAAGCTGCCGGTGATCGTGCTGGGCAATTCCGACGTGCTGCAGGTGGGCGACCAGGTGCTGGCGATCGGCAACCCCTTCGGCGTCGGCCAGACGGTCACCAGCGGCATCGTCTCGGCCCTGGGCCGCAACCAGCTCGGCATCAACACCTTCGAGAACTTCATCCAGACCGACGCGGCGATCAACCCCGGCAACTCCGGCGGCGCGCTGATCGACGTCAACGGCAACCTGGAGGGCATCAACACCGCGATCTACTCGCGCTCGGGCGGCAGCATGGGCATCGGCTTCGCGATCCCCGTGTCCACGGCCAAGCAGGTGCTGGAAGGCATCGTCAAGGATGGCCAGGTCACGCGCGGCTGGATCGGCGTGGAGCCCAACGACCTCTCGCCCGAGCTGGCGGAGACCTTCGGCGTCAAGGCCACCGAGGGCGTGATCATCACCGGCGTGCTGCAGAACGGGCCGGCGGCGCGGGCAGGCCTGCGGCCGGGCGACGTGATCACCGCGGTGGGCGACAAGGACATCGGCAACGTGCAGGAACTGCTCACCGCCGTGGCCGGGCTGAAGCCCGGCAGCAGCGCCCTGTTCAAGCTGCAGCGCGGCGCCGACCGGATGGAGCTGGACGTGACGGCGGGCACCCGCCCGCGCACGCCGATCCGCCGCCTGCCGAACTGAGCGCCGGCCGGCGCCCCCGAACCCTGGAGGCTCAGGGCTGCGCCGAGTCCGTCTTCTGCTCGCCGGCGCCGTCTTCCTCCGGCACCTTGGTCACGCGCACGAAATACTGCGCCGCGAAGATGCCGACCTCGTAGAGCAGGCACATGGGGATCGCCAGCGCGAGCTGCGAGATCACGTCGGGCGGCGTGATCACCGCCGCCACCACGAAGGCCACCACGATGAAGTAGCCTCGGAAGGAGCGCAGCTTCTCGATGGTGATCATCTCGAAGCGCACCAGCAGCATCACCACGATGGGCACCTGGAAGGCCGCGCCGAAGGCCAGGTACAGCGACAGGATGGACTCGACGTAGGACGAGATGTCCGGCGTGGCTGCCACCGACTCGGGTGTGAAGTGCTGGATGAAGCCGAACACCCGCTCCAGCACGAAGAACTGCACGAAGGCGATGCCGGCATAGGCCAGGAAGCTGCCGAAGATGATCAGCGGCAGCGCGAAGCGCTTCTCGTGGCTGTACAAGCCCGGGGCGACGAACATCCAGATCTGGTACATCAGCCACGGCAACGCCAGCAGCACGGCCGCCATCATCAGCACCTTCAGCGGCACGAAGAAGGGTGAGAACACGCCCACGGCGATCAGCTTCGCGTCGGGCGGCATGTGGTGGCGGATGGGCACGGCGATCCAGTCGATCAGCCCGCTCGGGCCCGGCCAGACGGCCAGCAGCGCGGCTGCGATCGCCACACCGTAGATGCAGTAGAGCAGCCGGTCACGCAGCTCGGCCAGGTGGGCGACGAAGGGCTGCTCCGTGCCGGCCAGCTCGTCTTCTTTGTTCTTGGGATCGGAATCAGCCATCGGGGGAAGGGTCCGCGGGGCCGGACTCCGGCGCGAGGGGGAAGAAAGGGGGCGCCGCCGGCGCTAGTTGAACTTCTGCGGACGGTAGCGAGCCACGCGCGCGGCGCCCGACTGGGCCCGGGTGCGCACGCCGTTGCGCGTCTTGTACCAGTGGGGAACGGCGCCCTGCTTCAGGCGCCAGTTCTTGCGGGGATGCTTGTAGACGGGATAGACCGGCGCAGCCTCGATGGACTCCGGCGAGAGCGCATCGACTTCGGCGCCCGACAGGCTGCTCTCGACCTCGCGCGCGCCGCTGTGGATGCTCTGCTCCACGTCGCGGGCGGCGCCCTCGACGGTGTCCTTCATCTTGCGCAGCTCGTCCAGCTCCATCGAGCGGTTGACCTCGGCCTTGACGTCGTTGACGTAGCGCTGCGCCCGGCCGAGCAGCGTGCCCACCGTGCGGGCCACGCCCGGCAGCTTCTCGGGGCCGATGACGATCAGCGCCACCGCGCCGATCAGCGCCATCTTGGAAATGCCGAGGTCGATCACGGGCGCCGGTGCAGTCGCAAGGCTCAGGACTTCTGGCGCGCTTCGACGTCGATGGTCGACTTGTCGGCGCCGGGGGTGGTGTTGGTCACCTGCTGCGCAGGGGCGGCGGCGGGATCGGCCTGGCCGTCCTTCATGCCGTCCTTGAAGCCCTTGACGGCGCCGCCGAGGTCGGAGCCGATGTTCTTGAGCTTCTTGGTGCCGAACACCATGACGACGATCAGCAGCACGATCAGCCAGTGCCAGATGGAAAGAGAACCCATGGATTGCTCCTGAAGAATCTGTGAATTTTAGTCAATGGGGCGCCGGCGGTGCGCCGAAAGCCCGGATCACCCGCGGGCCCAGGGCCGCGGGCCGCCCATGACGTGGACATGGAGATGGTGCACCTCCTGCCCGCCCTCGCTGCCGGTGTTGACCACCACTCGGAAACCGCCCTCGGGGTACGGGTTGCAGCCCTGCTCCAGTGCCAGCTTCGGCGCCAGGGTCATGATGCGCCCCATCAGGCCGGCGTCCTCGGGGGTGAGTTGCGCCATCGACGGGATGTGGCGCCGGGGCACGACCATGAAATGCACCGGCGCCCAGGGCGCGATGTCGTGGAAGGCGAAGAGCTCCTCGTCCTCGTAGACCTTCTTCGAAGGGATCTTTCCCTCGACGATCTTGCAGAAGATGCAGTTCGGGTCGTGCGACAAAGTTCGTTTCTCCGGTGAGTCGGCCATCAATCCATCGGCCGGCCCGCGTTCATGCGGACCATGCCCTTGACGATGCGGTAGAGGAACCACAGCGAAATCAGGCTCCAGGCGATCCACCCCGGCACCAGCAGCAGCAGCCACAGCCAGGAGGTCAGCAGGTACAGCACGCCGGCCCACAGTACGGAGCGGATGCGCCAGCTGAAGTGCGAGGCCTGCCAGGTGTCTGCCGCGTCGTCGCGCTTGACGAAGTCGATCAGCAGCGCCAGCAGCAGCAGGAGCACCGACACCTGCGCGCCCGGGACCACGGCCGCGATGGCCACGACCAGATGCAGGATGTAGCTGACCCAGCCGATGGTCTTCAGCGACTCCTCTTCCTTGCTTTCCACGGTGACGATGTCGTTGGCCATGCACAGTCCTTTCGTCGTTCAGTCGCCGGCGGCCTCGCGGCCCTGCGCCTTGCGCAGCGCCTTCTCCTCGATGCCGCTGGTGCCCTCGCGGCGCGCCAGCTCGGCCGCCACGTCGCGCGGCGCCAGCCCATAGTGAGCCAGCGCGATCATGCTGTGGAACCACAGGTCGGCCACTTCGTTCACTATTTTCTGCCGCTCGCCGCCGTGGTCGGCGTCCTTGGCGGCCATGACGACCTCGGTGGCCTCCTCGCCGATCTTCTTGAGGAAGGCATCCGGGCCGCGGTGCAGCAGGCGCGCCACGTAGCTGGCCTCGGGGTCGCCGCCGCGCCCGGGCAGGCGGCTCTCGATCACGGCCGCCAGGCGGTCGAGCACATCGGTGGTGGCTGCGGATTCGCTCATCGCGGTCATTTGTAGATGCTCTCCGGGTCCTTCAAGACCGGCTCGACCGTTTTCCACGCGCCATCCTCGTATTTCTGGAAGAAGCAGCTGTGACGGCCCGTGTGGCAGGCGATGCCGGGCTCGTGGCCCTGCTGGGTCACCTCCAGCAGCACCACGTCGTTGTCGCAGTCCAGGCGGATCTGGTGCACGGTCTGCACGTGGCCGGACTCCTCGCCCTTGAACCACAGCCGGCCGCGCGAGCGGCTGAAGTACACGGCGCGGCCCAGCTCGGCCGTCTTCGCCAGCGCCTCGCGGTTCATCCAGGCGAACATCAGCACGTCCTTGCTGCCGCGCTCCTGGGCGATCACCGGCACCAGGCCGGCCGCGTCCCATTTCACTTCGTCGAGCCAATCCATGCGGCGATTGTGGATCAATCGCCGCGCCCGGCCGGGGGCACGGAATTTGCTGCGAACGGGCCATCACGATGACGACCACGTCCATGCCTTCCGGCCTCCGCTTCCTCATGGCCGCCCGCCGCTGCGAGATCGAGGAGCTCGCGCACCTGGGGCGCACCGTCGCGCTGGTGGGCTGCATCGGCGGGCTCGTCCACGCGCTGCAGAAGGAGCGCGGCCTGTCCAACATCTTCCTCGGCTCGGGCGGCACGCGCTTCGCGGCCGAACGCACCGCGCAGGTGGCCGAGGCGCAGGCGGCCGAGCAGGCGGTGCGCGCCGCCCTGGACCGGCTGACGCAGGAGCCCCAGTCGCCGGGCAGCGGCACGCGCCTGTTCAACCGCGTGGCCTGGGTTCTGCCGGGGCTGGACGCGCTGGCGCAGCTGCGTGCGCGCATCGGCGCGGCCGCCGTCTCGCCCGCGCAGGCCGCCGCGGCCTTCTCCAAGCTCATCGGCGGGCTGCTGGCGGTGGTGTTCGAGGCCGCCGACGGCGCCACGGACCCGCAGATCTCGCGCCAGCTGGTGGCGATGTTCAACTTCATGCAGGGCAAGGAGTTCGCCGGACAGGAGCGCGCCTTCGGCGCCGCCGCCTTCACCCGCGCGCGCGCCGACGCGGCGCTGCGCCCGCCCTGGCTGCACCTGATCGAGTCGCAGGAGCGCTGCTTCGAGGTCTTCGCCGACTTCGCCGACGAGGCGCTGCGCACGCAGTGGCAGGCCGCGCACGGCGGCGCGGACACGGCGGAGCTGGAGCGCCTGCGCCGCATCGGCTGCGCGGCGCCGGGGCCCGACCTCGACCCCGAGCTGGGCCCGGCCTGGTTCGCCTGCTGCACGCGCCGCATCGACGCCATGCGCGTGCTCGAGGCGCAGCTGGCGCAGGGCCTGCGCGTGCTGTGCGACCGCAAGATCGCCCAGGCGCACGCCGAGCTGCAGCAGTACGGGGCGCTGGCCGACGCGCCGGGGCCGGCGCCGCAGGCGGGCTTCTTCGACGACGGCGACGCCAACGCGCCCGCGCCGGCCTCCTCGGCCTTCGGCCGCCAGCTCGAGCGCTCGGTGCTGGACATGGTGCAGGCGCAGGCGCGCCGCCTGCAGGCCATGAGCGACGAGCTGGAGACCGTGCGCGCCAGCCTCAACGAACGCAAGGTGGTCGAGCGCGCCAAGGGCCTGCTGATGGCGCATCGCCACCTGAGCGAGGAGGAGGCGCACAAGATGCTGCGCCAGACGGCCATGAACCAGAACCGCCGGCTGGTCGAGGTCGCGGAATCGGTGCTGGCGATGGCGGAGTACCTGCCAGCGCGCTGAGCAGGGATGGTGCAGCGCACAAGATGCGTGCCTCGCCGCCTCGTCGTTGTGCCTCCGGTGGCCCGATCCGCGGGAAATGGCCTGGCTTTTCCGTCCGAAGCGCCCCCGAGACCGCTGGCACGGCGCTTGCGATAGACAGCCCAGACCGGTGAAGGCCGGGCCGGCGGCATCCAACGGGGGATGCGGCCGGCGAAACGGACAAAGGCGTCCTCTGCCCGCGTGGGTTCGTTCGCGACAGCGAGCGGATGCACGCGCGGCGAGGACGCCTTTTTTCGTTTTTTGCCCTTCGCCGCCCTGCCCCTTTCTTCGACTGGAGTTGGCCCCATGACCCTTGCTGCAACCCCTGCAACGCCGCGGCTCGGCCGCCGCACCGTGCTCAAGGCCGCCGTCGCCGGCGCGGTCGGCATCGACCCGGCCCTGCGCGCCGCCGTCTGGGCCGCCGGCTCCGACAAGCCCGAGAAGGAGGAGGTGAAGATCGGCTTCATCCCGCTGACGGACTGCGCCAGCGTGGTGATGGCCTCGGTGCTGGGCATCGACAGGAAATACGGCGTGAAGATCGTGCCCAGCAAGGAGGCGAGCTGGGCCGGCGTGCGCGACAAGCTGGCGAACGGCGACCTGGACTTCGCCCACGTGCTCTACGGCATGGTGTACGGCATGCACCTGGGCACCGCGGGCCCGAAAAAGGACATGGCAGTGCTGATGACCCTCAACCGCAACGGCCAGGGCCTCACGCTGTCGAAGAAGCTGGCCGACAAGGGCGCCGTCGACCTGGCCAGCCTGGCGAAGCTGATGGCCGCCGAGAAGCGCGAATACACCTTCGCCCAGACCTTCCCCACCGGCACGCACGCCATGTGGCTCTACTACTGGCTGGCCTCGGGCGGCATCCACCCGCTCAAGGACGCCAAGAGCATCGTCGTGCCGCCGCCGCAGATGGTGGCCAACATGCGCGTGGGCAACATGGACGGCTTCTCGGTCGGCGAGCCCTGGAACCAGCGCGCCATCATGGACGGCATCGGCATCACCGCCGCCACCTCGCAGGACGTATGGCCCGACCACCCCGAGAAAGTGCTCGGCGCCACCGGCGACTTCGTGAGGAAGCACCCCAACACGGCGCGCGCCGTGACGGCCGCCGTCCTCGAGGCGGGCAAGTGGATCGACGCCGGCCTGCAGAACAAGAACCGCATGGCCGAGACCATCGCCGACAAGGCCTACGTCAACACCAGCGTGGAGGCGATCAACCAGCGCATCCTGGGCCGCTATGTCAACGGCCTGGGCAGGAGCTGGGACGACCCGAACCACATGAAGTTCTACGCCGACGGCGCGGTGAACTTCCCCTACCTCTCGGACGGCATGTGGTTCCTCACCCAGCACAAGCGCTGGGGGCTGCTCAAGGAGCACCCCGACTACCTGAAGGTGGCCACCGAGATCAACCGCATCGACATCTACAGGCAGGCCGCCGCCGCCACCGGCACCGCCGTGCCGGCCAGCCCGCTGCGCACCAGCAGGCTGATCGACGGCATGGTGTGGGACGGCAAGGACCCGAAGAAGTACACCGACGCCTTCAAGGTGCAGATGGGCTGAAGCGCCCTTCCCTTCGACATCCACCGGAGCCTCCCATGGTCAGTGCCGTCTTCCACCTGCCGCTCGATGCGCAGCCCCCCGCGTCCGCGGCGCCGCCGCAGCGCGCCGCGGCGAACGAACCCCTGCACCCGCCGGTGCCCGCCGCCGCTGCCGCGCCCGCCGCGAAGGTGCCGCGCGACATGCGCTGGCTGTGGCTGCGCGTGCTGCCGCCGCTGCTGGGCTTCAGCCTGCTGGCGCTGGTGTGGGAGCTGGTCGCCGCGCGCAGCGGCGACGGCTTCCCCGGCCCCGGCGAGACCTGGCAGCAGGCCCTGCAGGTGTTCGCCGACCCGTTCTACCGCAACGGCCCCAACGACCAGGGCGTGGGCTGGAACGTGCTCTCCTCGCTCCAGCGCGTGGCGCTGGGCTTCGGCCTGGCGGCGCTGGTGGGCATCCCGGCGGGCTTCGCCATCGGGCGCTTCACCTTCCTGGCGCGCATGTTCAACCCGATCATCAGCCTGCTGCGCCCGGTCTCGCCGCTGGCCTGGCTGCCGATCGGTCTGCTGGTCTTCAAGGGCGCCAACCCGGCCGCCATCTGGACCATCTTCATCTGCTCGATCTGGCCCATGGTCATCAACACCGCGGTGGGCGTGCAGCGCGTGCCGCAGGACTACCTGAACGTGGCGCGCGTGCTCGACCTCTCCGAGTGGAAAGTCGTCACGAAGATCCTCTTCCCCGCCGTGCTGCCCTACATGCTGACCGGCGTGCGCCTGGCCGTGGGCACCGCCTGGCTGGTGATCGTGGCGGCCGAGATGCTGACCGGCGGCGTCGGCATCGGCTTCTGGGTGTGGGACGAGTGGAACAACCTCAACGTCAAGAACATCCTCATCGCGATCTTCGTCATCGGCATCGTCGGCCTCGTGCTGGAGTACGCCCTCGTCCGGCTCGCCACCGCCTTCACCTTCGAGGAGGTCCGCTCGTGAACGACGAACGCAGGTACATCCAGATCCAGGGCGTCGGGCAGGAATTCAAGGCGCCCAAGGCGCCGGGCGGCCGCTTCGTCGCGCTGCAGGGCATCGACCTGGCCGTCGCCAAAGGCGAGTTCGTCACCCTGATCGGCCACTCCGGCTGCGGCAAGAGCACGCTGCTGAACCTCATCGCCGGCCTGGCCCGGCCCACGCAGGGCGTGCTGCTGGCCGACAACAGGGAGATCGCCGGCCCTGGCCCGGAACGCGCCGTGGTGTTCCAGAACCACTCGCTGCTGCCCTGGCTGAGCTGCTTCGAGAACGTGCACCTGGGCGTGGAGCGCGTCTTCGGCGGCCGGGAAGGCCGGGCGCGGCTGAAGGAGCGCACCGACGAGGCGCTGGCGCTGGTGGGCCTGGCACATGCCGCGCACAAGCGCCCGGGCGAGGTCTCGGGCGGCATGAAGCAGCGCGTGGGCATCGCCCGCGCGCTGGCCATGCAGCCCAAGGTGCTGCTGATGGACGAGCCCTTCGGCGCGCTGGATGCGCTGACCCGCGCCAGGCTGCAGGACGAGTTACTGGTCATCGTGCAGAAGACGAAAAGCACGGTGGTCATGGTCACGCACGACGTGGACGAGGCGGTGCTGCTGTCGGACCGGATCGTGATGATGACCAACGGCCCGGCGGCCACCATCGGCGAGGTGCTGCGCGTGGACCTGCCGCGCCCGCGCGACCGGGTGGCGCTGGCGGAGGACCCGGCCTACCTGCACTGCCGCAAGGCGGTGATCGACTTTCTCTACACGCGCCAGGCGCACGTGGAAAAGCAGGTCGCATGAGCCCCCGCCCGGCCGCTCCGAAGGGGGCTCGCACCGCAGTGCGAAGCACGGAGGTCATCCAATGAAGCTCGTGGTCGTCGGCAACGGCATGGCCGGCATGCGCACGGTGGAGGAGCTGCTGCGCCTCGCGCCGGGCCTGTACGACATCACCGTCTTCGGCGCCGAGCCGCATCCCAACTACAACCGCATCATGCTGTCGCCGGTGCTGGCGGGCGAGCAGATGATCGACGACATCGTGCTCCACCCGTGGGACTGGTACGCGCGCCACGGCATCGCGCTGCACGCGGGCTGCCGGGTGACGCAGGTGGACCGGGTGCGCCGCCGGGTGCGCGCCGTGGACGCCGGCGGGCGGCAGGTGGAGGCGGGCTACGACCGGCTGCTGCTGGCCACCGGCTCCACCCCCTTCATGCTGCCCGTGCCGGGCCGCGAGCTGCAGGGCGTGATCGGCTACCGCGACATCGCCGACACCCAGGCCATGATCGAGGCCGCGCGCCGGCACCGCCATGCGGTGGTGATCGGCGGCGGCGTGCTGGGCCTGGAGGCCGCCAGCGGGCTCGCCCGACGCGGCATGCAGGTCACGGTGGTGCACGTCAATGCCTGGCCAATGGACCGGCAGCTCGATGCCGAGGCCGGCGCGCTGCTGCGCAGGGCGCTGCAGGCACGCGGCATCGCCTTCCGCCTCGGCGCGCGCACCGAAGCGCTGCTGGACGACGGCAGCGGCCGGGTGCGGGCCGTGCGCTTCGCGGACGGCGGCGAGATCCCGGCCGACCTGGTGGTGATGGCCGTCGGCATCCGCCCCAGCATCGCGCTGGCGCAGCAGATGCGGCTGCACTGCGAGCGCGGCATCGTGGTCAACGACACGCTGCAGACCGTGACCGACCCGCGCGTGTACGCCGTGGGCGAATGCGCGCAGCACCGCGGCATCGCCTACGGACTGGTGGCGCCGCTGTTCGAGCAGGGCCGGGTCGCGGCCAACCACCTGGCGCAGATGGGCATCGGCCGCTACCCGGGCTCGCTCGTGCCGACGCGGCTGAAGGTCACCGGCATCGACCTGTTCTCGGCCGGCGACTTCATGGGCGGCGGGGAGACCGAGGAGATCGTGCTCAGCGACCCCGCCGGCGGCGTCTACCGCAAGCTGGTGCTGCGCGGCGACCGGCTGGTGGGCGCCTGCCTGTACGGCGACACCGCCGACGGCGGCTGGTACCTGGACCTGCTGCGCGAAGGCCGCAGCGTGGCGGACATCCGCGACCAGCTCATGTTCGGCGAACCGGCGGCGGCGCATGGCTGAAACGCGGTCCACCTGCCCCTACTGCGGCGTGGGGTGTGGCGTGGTGATCGAGACCGACGCAGGGCAGATCACCGGCGTGCGCGGCGACCCGGACCATCCGGCCAACTTCGGCCGGCTGTGCACCAAGGGTTCGACGCTGCACCTCACGGCCGCGGCCGAGGTGACGCACCAGGCGCGGCTGCTGCAGCCGATGCGGCGCGCGACGCGCGGCCAGGCGCCGCAGCCGGTGGGCTGGGACGCGGCGCTGGACCAGGCGGCCGATGCGTTCGCGCGGGTGATCAGCGAGCACGGCCCCGACGCGGTGGGCTTCTACCTGTCGGGCCAGTTGCTGACCGAGGACTACTACGTCTTCAACAAACTCGCCAAGGGCCTGGTCGGCACCCACAACCTCGACACCAACTCGCGCCTGTGCATGAGCAGCGCGGTGGCGGGCTACAAGGCCACGCTGGGCGCCGACGCGCCGCCGGCCTGCTACGACGACCTGAACCACGCGCAGTGCCTGTTCATCGCCGGCAGCAACACGGCCTGGGCGCACCCGATCCTGTTTCGCCGCATCGAGGACGCGAAGCGCGCCAACCCGGCGATGAAGATCGTCGTCGCCGACCCGCGCCGCACCGACACCTGCGAGATCGCCGACCTGCACCTGGCGCTGCAGCCGGGCAGCGACGTGATGCTGCTGCACGGCATGCTGTACCTGATGCTGCGCGAGGGCTGGACGCAGCCCGGCTACATCGCGGCGCACACCACCGGCTTCGAGGCGCTGGCCGCCAGCGTGCGCGAATGCACGCCCGAGCGGGTGGCGCAGGTGTGCGGCATCGCGCCGGCCGACCTGCTGCTGGCGGCGCACTGGTTCGCCACCTCCCGCGCCACGCTCAGCCTCTACTGCATGGGCCTGAACCAGTCCTCGCACGGCACCGACAAGAACGCGGCCCTGATCGGCCTGCACCTGGCCACCGCGCAGATCGGCCGCCCGGGCGCCGGCCCCTTCTCGCTCACCGGCCAGCCCAACGCGATGGGCGGGCGCGAGGTGGGCGGGCTGGCCAACCTGCTGCCGGGCCACCGCGAGCTGGCCGACCCGGCCCATCGCGCCGAGGTCGCGGCCTTCTGGGGCGTGCCCGGCCTCTCCGCCGTGCCGGGCAAAAGCGCCATCGAGATGTTCCGCGCCGCCGCCGAGGGCGAAATCAAGGCGCTGTGGATCGCCTGCACCAACCCGGCGCAGTCCATGCCCGACCAGGCCACCGTGCGCCGTGCGCTGGAGCGCGCCGAGCTGGTGGTGGTGCAGGAAGCCTTCGCCACCACCGCCACCTGCGCTTTCGCCGACCTGCTGCTGCCGGCCACGACCTGGGGCGAGAAGGAAGGCACCGTGACCAACAGCGAGCGCCGCATCTCGCGCGTGCGCGCCGCCGTCGCGCCGGCCGGCCAGGCGCGGCACGACTGGGCCATCGGCGTGGACTTCGCGCGCCGCCTGGCGCGGCGGCTGGGCCGCGGCGAGGCACTGTTCCCCTACGAGCGGCCCGAAGAGGTGTGGAACGAGCACCGCGCGTCCACGCGCGGCCGCGACCTGGACATCACCGGCCTGAGCTACGCCCTGCTCGACGCCGCGCCCCGCCAGTGGCCCGCGCCGGAAGGCGCCGCCGAAGGCCGCGCACGCCTGTACGAAGACGGCGTGTTCGCCACGCCGGACGGCCGCGCCCGCTTCGCCGCCGCGCCCTGGCAGCCAGTGGCCGAGCCGCGCGACGCGCGCTTTCCCTTCTCGCTGAACACCGGCCGCCTGCGCGACCAGTGGCACGGCATGAGCCGCACCGGCACGCTCGGACGCCTGTTCGGCCATGTGCCCGAACCGGTGCTGCACATGCATCCGCAGGACATGGCGCGCGCCGGCCTGGCCGAGGGCGAGCTGGCGGAAGTCACCTCGCGCCACGGCAGCCTGCGCCTGCCGGTGGCGGCCAGCGCGGACCTGGGGCCGTCGCAGGTCTTCATCCCCATGCACTGGGGGCCGGAATTCATCGGCGGCCGGCGCGCGGACGGCACCGCCATCGCGGGCGTGAACGCGCTGACCACGCCGGCGCACTGCCCGGTGTCGAAGCAGCCGGAACTCAAGCACGCCGCCGTGCAGGTGACGCGCGCCGCGCTGCCCTGGTCGCTGGTGGCGATGGCCTGGCTGCCGGGCGAGCGCGCGCTGGCCGTGCGCGGCGCCCTGCGCGCGCTGGTGGAGGACCTGCCCTTCTTCAGTTGCGTGTCCTTCGGCGACGGCACCGCCGGCGTGCTGCTGCGCGCCGCCGGCGCCGACGCGCCGCCCGATGCACTGCTGGCGCACATCGAGGCACTGCTGGGGCTGGAGGACGCCGGCACCCTGCGCTACATCGATGCACGCCGCGGCCAGCGCCGCGCCGTGCGGCTGGTGCGGCACGGGGACACGGCCCACGTCGCCGGCGTGCTGCTGTCGGGCGATACCCGGGCCGAGGGCTGGCTGCGCACCCTGCTGCAGGAACAACTGCCGGCGCAGGACTTCGGCCGCCGGCTGCTGTCCTTCCAGGCCACGGCGCCCGCCGGCGTGGCGGCGCGCGGCAAGGTGGTGTGCAACTGCTTCGGCGTGGGCGAACGCGCGATCGGCGAGGCGCTCGCCGCCTGCGGCGGCAGCGACGAGGAGCGGCTGGCGCAGTTGCAGGGCACGCTCCGATGCGGCACCCACTGCGGCTCCTGCCTGCCGGAACTCAAGCGCATGGTGCGCGCCGCGCCGACGGCACAGGCGGCCTGAATGCCCGGACGCCCTTGCT
>Ga0182738_1002560_pt1 | contig 21471 bp, 16 predicted proteins | sample eDN5th30CBELigMG_FD_128876 | JGI IMG/M metagenome (GOLD analysis project Ga0182738, IMG submission 128876) | Enriched Miracle-Growth compost microbial communities from Emeryville, California, USA - eDNA 5th pass 30_C BE-Lig MG (version 2)... ... | reverse complement strand
TTGAAGGGTTCCAGTATGATTCTGTCAGTGTTTATTATCTTGAGGTTCTGAAAATTAACACTTCAACTAAATAAGTCAAAATTTAAAGCTATCAAGACTAGCGCTCTCAAGGTTTTAATTTAAACGGACTTCTCTTTATATTCTCGATCTCGGTATCAATTTCTATGCGAAAATGGCTCTGGATAACTCCTCAACTGGGTATTTGCTTTCATTTGTCACCAAAAGAAATGAAGAGGAAAGGCGTATCTTGTAAAATTTTTTTAGGTGGCGGTTCGTGTAATCATATCAAGAGAAAGACCGCGAAAATTAGATGAAAATACGGTTATGGGAGAGGAGGGGGTCTAATCCTGAAATTGAGAAATTTTTGAAGGACTTGCCGGAGGATTAAGGAAAGAAGCGAAAGATATGAAGTATCTGTGGGAAGTTGTTTTTAAAAAATCAGAATAAGCTATAATCAAAAAAACAACTTTTTGGTTCCTTTGTTTGGGCATCTGTCAAATAAAATAAATACACGATTTTGATTCGTTTATTAATTATCCGGTAATAGCTTTTGTCATAACTTGGATTTGCCTTAATTAAAACCTTCTCTAATACAATCTTTGATGATTTCTCTTGAATAAATCCTACCGTGATTTTTATGAGAGGAAATAATGCAGAGAGGTTCGCTAAATCTAAAAGAGAGAGAGAATTTTAAAGGAAATGGGATGATTAAAACGTTTTTGAAAATGCATTGAAACAACTCTCGAGAATGGTCTGCTCATAGGCGAGTCTGACCAAATACAAGAGTATAATAAAGATATGGTATTATGTGTATTAAAATGTAAAGTTACATTAGACAAAAGTCTAGTTGAGGAGGTATATGAAAATATAATAATAAAGAGGAGGAGATGGTGGAGATTTGTCGTTGTTAATTTTTGTTTTGAAACGAAATTTGATATAGTACTAGTACATCTGATTGTTGATTTGTTGTTTATTCCCATTGGAGTCTCTCTTGAATGAAAGGGAGATTGCTGGGAGAATGTAATTGAAAACTCAGAAACTCTTGATAACTGCCCTAATAAAGAGTTAAAACAAGTCATTTTAGTTTAAAGTTTACCTTGAATTCGCCTTGAGAATTGACTGGAACAGCCATAGGAAGTTCACAGGATAGGGGGACGGCAAAGTAGGGGCAGACAAACTCGATAGACTCGAGTAAATTTTCAAAAGAAGGAGCTTGATACTCCCTCAAAAACGCCTCGAAGATATTGTTGAATTCTTTGAGGCCTTCGTTTTTCAAATCAGCACAATGGTTATTGATGATTTGTTCTTGAGTGAATTGTCTGGAATCTCTTCCGGTGACCAAATAAATAATAGCGGCCACCAAAGAAGAGGGGTTGTATTTAAGGGTCTCAATGTTCAAAAGGAGTAAATCCAAAATTTGAACAACTTCTCTGAATTTTTTATAAGACTCGGGGTGCTTGAAATCCAAGCCAGCGTCAAAGCTGTTTCCTTCATCGCTCACTGAAGCAGCATTCAAACAATTGTTGACAAATTTGTCCCAAAATGTCATGTATGAATTGGCAAGGGTATAGAGGGTGACTGGGTTCAACTTAAATTTGAGAACCTAGGAGGTGGGTGAGAAGGCTGTGAAATGATAGTTAAAGGTTACCTTGCAGATGACAAGTTCCATTTGGGTGATTTGCTCAGCAGTGCAAACACCATCGGTAATCTTGGCAAATTCACTGACTTTTTGTGGTTGAACTTCCTATTTGAAAGGGTTAAGATCATAATCAAAGCAATCAGTTTTACTTCCATCTTAGAAGCGAGGTAAACGCAAGAGATACCGACACATTGGAGTTCTTTAAGGTCAACATTAGGGACAGCGGAGAAATATCTGTCAAGGTAATTGACTGCGATGTAAAGAGTGTCTCTTTTGAGGTGGAAGTCTTTGCAGACTTCGATCATCCAGTCAATAAGAGTGGCTCTCATCTGTACAGTGATGTTGGGTTGTTGAGCGAGGTAGTCAGGGTTGGGGAAATAAGCTGAATCAGGGTTTTGAAGGGATTGAAGAAGCTCGAAATCTTCTTCAGCAGAGTTGAATTTCTGGTTGTTGTTGTTCTCCCAAAGTTTAATTTGGGCAGCGAGGAAAGTGGAGTCTTGGGTGGGTGAGGGTTGAGAAACAGAGGTGTTTTCAGAGGATTTTTTGAGATTTAAGTTGACAAGTTCTTCACATTCAAGGTTGACGTCATCAATTTCAGAAGATGTAAAAGTGTATATCGTTTCACCAAATCCTGCCATTTTATCAAGGTTTGGGCTGGAGCGGAAAATGAGGTCCTCTCCAAAGTCAGAGCATCCATTCTCAGTGTCAGTGGCCTCGAAATTTGAGTCAGCTCTAGTCATTTGTGAGACTTGAGAGCAGAATCGAAGAGATTTTCTCAAGGAAGCCAGACAGGTGTCTGAGAACTCTTGAGGAAGAGAGTCACTGCTGTTGTCACTGATCTTGGAAGGAGATTTGAAGAGAGAAGCTCCAGAAATGACTTTGTCATTGTAAATAGAGAGGTGGAGTTGTAAAGCATCATCATCAGACTTGACTTGAGTCTTTTTATGAGGCTTAGCAAGCTCAGGAAGGTCAGAGTTATCCTAGGCGAGGGGTGAATAAGGTGAATACTCGATAGGGGTTACCTCAAGGAGGAATCTCTTTTGGTTGAGAGATTTAGGGGCGAATAGATAAGTTCCAACTCCGAAGAGGGAGCCAGAGGGGTTGAGTGAGGTTTGGGCTCTTTTCCTGAGGGTCTTACCACCAGTTTGAGTAGAGAAGGAGTGACCCGACTCTAATTGAAAATTATTAAAAGAAGATTGCTCTTGTAAGTCCAAGAGATCGCCCAAAGTGCCTTCAGAGAGGTCAGTGAAGGAGGAGACAGGGCTTTTGAAGTCAAGGAATTGATGGAGAGTAGGCTGAGAAAATTGTTTAGGGGCGGATTTATTAATTTTGACTGAGCTCTTGTGAGAGACTGCAGAGGTCCTTGCAACACCTTTAAGGGATGCCTTTCTTTGAGAGGAATGAAGACCTTGTTTGATTTGAGGTTTGAAAGTGGTTTGGAGGCCGAATTGGGAGTGGCTGGAGAGGGGACCAGAAGGAAGGCAAGAGGTAAGATTGTGGATCATGGGGTCCAAGAAGGGTTGCAAAGAAAAATTGATTATAAAGAAATTTGGAAAGCTATTGAATTTAACCTTGAGAGCGATTGCCAGGTCCACGAATTATAAAAAAGATTTTTTTAGAAATTGTCAGGAATAAAATTTTAATCAAGGGAATGTAAAATAATAAAATGTGATATTCTGATACAGAGACTGCGCAGAGAAAAAGATATTTCATCAGTGAGTAGCTTTTTAGATTGAAAGGGTGTTTTTTCTGTAATATAATTTTTTATAATCACCAATCACTTAATTTATCTCGAGTTTGTTCTGAACCATGCCTTTAAATTACATTTTTGCTCTTATATACTCTTAATTATTGTACTCGATTAAAAGCTATTTTAGTTCTTTCGACTTATTTTACTTTTATTTAAATATCTTCTCCATCTACTTCTTCCTTTCTCGTCTGATTTCTTGGGCTTATGACTGATTATCTCAGTTTTCAGATCCCAATTAGGATAATGGTCTTCCCTGACCACAAATTTGGTTTATCTTAATTATTTTTCGGCCTAAATCTGTTATTTTATAACCTTAGATCCCTAAGTTGTTTTTTCCGACTGTTATTTGGACTAATTCCTCTAGAGAATACATGATACATGGGGTGTTATAAAGGTTTGGGTGTACAATGTGAAAAGCAAGATCATACATGTTAAATTTAAGAATAATTTTGGGTTAAATTGGGTTTGGGAGGTGTCTTTGTCGTGAAATCTCCATGATTTGCTTGAAGAAAGCTCCCTGAAGGTGAAACCATGAATTGTTGGACAAAGTTGGACCATTAAACTAGATTTTTGTGGCATAATGAATAATATGACCGGGCTCGGGATGCAACTTGTGGGCAAAGCCTGGTCTCTAGGATTGCTTCGGCCTCAGGGGGTGCAGAAGTGACATTATAGAGGGGCGAATGAGAAAGAAAGGTTTATGAAGGATAGATATGTACGGATATGAAGAAGAATGGGGAGATATGGAGAGAGAAAGGAGATAAAGTGAGCTTGGTGGAGCCGGGAAGGTTTGGGAGGGAGTCTGGAAGTGGAATCTTGAGGTTATAAGGTGAAAGGAGATGTTTCCCGGTCGCAGAAAGGTTTAAAGGAAGGAATTTGAGAGGTGCTGAGATAAATTTATTGAGATGGATAAAAACTAGCAAATTAGAGATTGATGAAAAATTTTAATATGATTAATGGAAATGAAACAGAAAGGGATTAAGGATGAGGTGAGAAGGGAGACAAGAAGGAGGTGGCTCGAAGAAAAAAATTTTTTTTTGAAGGAGAAAGTTAAAAAATTAAAAAATCTAGGAGTTTTCATACTTTGGATTTTGCCAAAAATAATCAATTAATACTACTTCTTATCCATTAATTCAAGATTTTTCTGACGTCTTGGGACACATTATGCTCTAATATTAAATATAAACTCCAATCCTTCATAATTTCGATTGTCTTTTTCTCGAAAATCAGGGTGAGAGAAATGTTCCTTTAGAAATAGAAAAACCAGAGAGTACTGTTGTGGATGAGGGGTGAGGATTTTGAATTTATGTGGAAACGTAAAAAAAGAAGTTTCGAGAGCGGCCTTTATTTAACAAGGTTCTATTAAATGATGAGAGAATGAATATATGGAGAATGTTTTGAAGGAGCCATGAAAAATTGTCAAGATAGACAAAAGGGGAAAAGATTGAATTCTGGGGAGAGATTGAGGTTGAGAGAGAAGAGGAAGGAGAATGGTGTTGTGATACTGTGATATCGTGAGATCTTTTGAGAGTGATACAAGAGAGAAATTAGAAGAGAAAATGGGTTGGCGGTAAGAAGGGAAGGGTAAATTCAATAGGGACTAAATATTTGAAGGCTGATTTTAAGAGAGAAAAAGAGAATGAAAGGTGAAGTGGTGAGAGAGGTAAATGGGAAGTTTAAAATTTTTGGCACAAAAAAATTTAAAGTTTTCGCACACAAAAATATCTTTTTAAAAAAATTTGACACAAAAATTTCGCGAGGAAAAAAATTTTTTTGGTCTGTCTGATAAAGGCGAAATTATAAAGCCAAAAATTTTGAAATTTTGATTATTAAATGAGAGAGCCTGTCAAAGACGAATAAGTTCAGCAAGAATGAAATGTAATGCCAAAAGACTTGGGAATCTTCTCATTGCAGCGAGAGAAAATAAGGCGGGATTTTCCAAGGAGAGATATGCGTATGGGAGTGATTATATTAAAAATTTTCAAATGAGGATAAATTTATAATTTTAACTGTCAAATTTGGGAAAGTTATTAATTCTTTTTATAGAAAAGAACATTTCGTTAAGACCCCCAACGGGGAAAACACAAAAATAATTTGGAGAAAATTCTATTTCACGCATAGAAAACTGAGGTTCTTTAGGGCCTATTTTGAGGTTTGGGGAATAAAATTTGCGGGATATGAGTATGGAGGGAGTTAGTTTGAAAATTGGGTACAAGAATGGAGTTGTGAATAAAAAATTGATTTATAGAGACAATAAGATTAGACCTTTTAAGTTTGAAACCTGCTTGAAAAGATGAATATATAAGTGGTTGTGTGAATGATATCTTTGAAAAAAAAAAGCTCTTTAATAAAGAGAGAGGAAAAGGAAATGCTCTGAATGAAAAATGGTTTTATATAAAAAGTTTGTTCTCAGAAAGAGCAAAATTAAATTTCTTTTTTGTTGGAAATAAAATCTGAGTCAGAGATTATGCTTGGAAAACTTGAAAGAATATTTAGCTTTTGGTACAGTGTATTCATTACATTACGTGATTATTAGAAAAGCCACGTTGAGATTCTAAAAGGAAAAAATTATTAATGAGAAGGAAAAACCTTCAGGGTTTGAGGAAAAAGATTTTCTCACAACCATCAATTGGATCCTTGAGATAAGAGCAGACGACGGAAAGTACATCAAGAGCTCGATGTCATGAAGAGGGAATAATCAAGAAGGTCACATTATAGTTTTTTTCTTCGAAAGATTTTTGTTGATTAAATTTGCCGAAAAAACTCATATAAAAACGCATACCCGCTTGAGAATGATAATAAAATCATTCCTTCCAAATTTGATCATTCTGATAAGATAGAAGGATTCTCCATGGTCAGTTATCAACTCTCTTTGCAAAATATAGAAATGGGGGTCAGAATGTTGACGAAATAATTTTTTTTTGTTGCGTCAAAAAGGAGCTAAAACTAATTTTATTGATATGTAGTTTTTCGCTTTTTTCTAGAATTTTTCATTAATTTTATTAAACACACGTCTCAATATAAAACTTCATCCTTTTTAAAAATGAAGCTACACTATGAACTCATTGGAGGTGTTCATAATTCTCTCAAAATTCCCTTCAAAACCTTTCAATACACTTGCGAAGAGTAGGTGTGCCAAATTATCTTTGCAAAGCAAGTAGCAGGTGAGATAAATTCAGGACATATTCAGAGTGATATAAGTAAGTAAATTTTTGAGCTGTCTATTATGGAAGATTACTCAAGGGATTATCTTTTTCCGAGCTCTCATCCTCTTGGCTTTCTGAAAAGGAAAGCGAAGTTTTTTATTTGGAAGTAATGTATTGTTTGTCCAAGAGATTTTCATTAGGTTGCCCATTGAAAAAAAGAAGTGTGGAGTAATGAGTCTATAAGAGATTGAATTAGATTTTTTGGGAGTTAGCAAGGACGGGCCTTTTGATTAATTTCCAATTAGGCTTGGACTGATAATGCGATCAAGTAAAATTTTAATTAAAAGGAAATCTTTGTCAGAATCTCGATTTTATGCAACAGCTAAATACTTGCTGTTTAATTAATCGATATTTGTTATATTTTCCTCTTATTTAAAAAATGCGAGTTTCCAATAATACTGACTGGCTTTTCTTTCATTTATGGAAAAAAGACCCTACCACTCATCTTTCCTGTCCAAACATCTACATCCCCGAAACAATCCTTTACAGATGGGGCCAGCCTCACTTCTGGTACTCTACAGCTCGAGATGGGACAATAATTAGAAGACTAAAGGAGAAGATCGCGTTACCAAACATCGAGACGATTTTTGGATATAATCTTTCGAGAAGCGGAGTGATAGCCACGGGGATAGATTCAACAGAAGATGTCAACTATAGATCACAAGAGAAGATCGAATTTGATTATATAGAACAAAGCAATTTCAACAAGTTTTTATTTCAAAGGGAAAAAGCATCAAACCTTGTGCTTCAGAAATTCATTGAGCCAAACAATAACAAAAATGCCCTCATAAAGGTCTCGTGGACGCCTCAGTTCTGTGTCTTGTATAGAAAGACCAACATTAATGAGATCAATAATATCAAGATCCCATTGATCAACAGGCTAACAACATTTGAAGGGCCAGAACATTTGAGTTTGGCTGATAACATTCCGAGTCCTTTGTTGGGTTCAGAGCTGGAACAATCTTGTGAGACAATTGTGAGACATATAAAGCATGTAACGAATGGGAATCAGCTGGTTTCCAAGATGGTTTTGTACTTTAAACTGGATGAGAAGAATAGACTATGGCTGTTGTTTTGTACAGAGTTGAGGTTTAAAAACCAGGGGTCGCCAACAAATAAAGTTTTTAAGAAGAAACAAGCAAGACCATTATCACCAGTGCTATCAGTGGCAGCAAAGAAGGAAGAGAAGATGTTTAAGAATGTGATGAAGCCAGAATATTTACTGGATGATCAGATGAATATTTTAGATCCGCTTTTGTGTTTGAAATGTGAGAATGATGGGCTGTTGTATGATATAAAGATCAGAATGATGCTGGAATATGAAGAGAAGATAAAGCAGAACGCAAGCCGAGTGGATAATGACCTTATGCAGTCAGATCTGTTTCAGAATGGTGGTGGGAATGGAGAAGAGTTTGATATGTTTAAGAAAGAAAAGGCAGGAGCGAATAAAATTCCTTCAATATTGAAAAGGCTTTACCCAAATATTTCTGTAGAGAGATATAATAAACTAAAGAGCAACGTGAGTTTTATGAATATGGAAGTGAAAGTCTGTGAGAACTGTTATTTGGAGACGACAGCAAAGATTCTCGAGAATAATGAAGAAAGAAAAGCAAAGAAAACGAGAATAACTCTAAAGGACAAACTGAAAAATCTGGGCTCAGGCTCCACATTTACTTCACAGATCGCTTCTCCTGAAATTTTATCTCCTGCTTCAGCAAACCGCTTCAGACCTGATCCATTCATCACACAGATAGTCAATGCAGGAGGAAGTAGTGTGACAGCTCGGACTACAACAAAAATTGTGAAGGTTCATTCATTAAAGCCAATGAAAGTGGTGAGATCTCAGCCAGGAAAAGTCGGCGGAGTCGATGTAAACAAATTGATAAAGGCAGGGTATATCACTGTAGTATCGAAAACAGAAGGAAATGAAAAGGATCTGGATACATCCGAGACTGTTTCTACTGTGACAAAAGCAGGAATGACAACATCGAATTTTTCTTCGCAGTATTTTACAGGGATTTCGCCAAGAGATTTTCAAGAGAAAGAAAGAATGGATAGTATAAGTAAACAATATGAGACAAGAGATACACAGAAATTGGGCGACACGTCCAGAATGCCAACAATAAGTCCATATTCGTTTGATGTGACGATTAGAGAGAAGAAACATAGAGGAAAAATGAGTAACATTGAGACCGTTGTTACGAAAAGAAAAGAGGAGCAGCAGCTGGATTTCAATAGAAAAATCTCAGTTCCGGTCATCGGAAATGGTTTGATGACGGATCGTGGCACATTGTATAATAGTACAAGTCGAACGACTGTAAAAATGCCTCAGATAAAGACTTCAAGAACAAATTATACATCAATGATGGGTACTATTCAAGATCTAAAAAATATCTTGAATTCAAATATGTAATTGGTAGGGTTAGGGAAGTTTGTTGTTTGGGTTTATGTTGTACAAATGATGGAAAAATTTAATGTACTATTTATCTATTTAATTGATATACCGTATTCTTCAATATCTTTACTGTATGTGTTTTTTTCTTGATAATAAGCAAACGAGAAAAAAGCCCCTGATGAGAAGGAAGAGGCTATTCTGTGAGCCTTGAACATCTTTGCCAAGCAAAAATCATGAAAGAATTTTTTTTTCGAATTGTTCCGCAAAATTTTTTGAAGAAATCTTCAAATTTTTTGTTGGATTTTGACCCCAAAAAAATTGGCTCTTCAATTTGTTCATGTTGAAAATATTGTCAAATGGGCTAGACAATGTTTTTGGGGTTATAGAGGGTGTCTGGACGATCCAGGAGTCGGCTAATTTTTTTTGGCTTAGAATTTTTTTGTGAACTCAATGGGGTTATACATGGTGTATCAAATCCTTCAAAAAATTTTTCCCTCGAAATTGCTAGCATGTTCAGTTTTCTTATTGATAGGTGGTCCAAAGTCCAGAGTATTTTTAAAGGGCCCAAAAATGCTCGTGTTGAGGATTTTTTTAAAGGAAAGTTTGTGTAGAGTGAAGTTTGGTTGAATAAGTGGCGAAAAAAGGAAATGATAAATTTTGATTTCTTTGGGGGTAAATTATTTGAAAACAGAAGTGGAGGGCGATTTCTGTACGATTAAAGTGAAATTCTGCTCGGATATCACTATTTATAGGCAATCCAAGATATCAATTCCCCACGCATTTCAAGTTCAAATTTGATTAAACGTTTTTCTAGGAGAATAATTATCTTTTGCCAGCCCAGTTTAGCTACCAAATCTCAATAGCAAACTTTGGCAACTTCCTTTATATAAAGAAGATATCTATTAAAGAGGGTTAAAGAGCAAAATTCACACAGGAAACCTCGAAAATACTGATGAAGAAAATTTCCATGTGGGCGTTTTCTTGCTGAAAAAGAGAGGAAAGGGGCTGTGGATGTTTTTGTAAATGGGGGCTTTTCTGTGAGAAAAGTCTGCGAAAAGGATATGAGATTTTGATGGGAAGAAATTGATTGAATTTTTGTGTGGAAAATTTGAATTTGAATGCTTAATTGAAGAGAATTGATAGCAATTAATTTTGATAAAGGTAATAATGTATAGATTAATTACTTGGGGTAAAGTTCACCAAATGTAAGAGTTTATGAATAAAAGGACATTAAGAGTGTTGTTGTCGGAGTTGAAGGTAAAGAGTCAAAGGTTTAGAAAAGGACAGTCTTTTTTATATTTGAAGGACAAAAGAAATTTGTGGAGTTTCTCCGTTGAAATATTTCTGTTATTTAAAAGAAATAAATAAAAAGGACTTTAAATTAACTTTTTTGGAAAGAAATTTAATTCAAAATAGTTGATTAATAAATTTTTAGATTTGCAAAATGAAATGAACTTTTTTTATAATTTTAATTGCAATCAAATTCAAAATCCTTTTTATTCTTTTAATTCAAAATTTTTTTCAAGTTCTTCAAGATTTTTTTATTAAAAATTTCATAATGAATTTTTCACATTACAATCAAAAGAAATTTTCTAGTCAGAAGGTCCAGGAAAAAGAGTTATTCTGGCATGAAAAATCTTTCAATAAAACCTCGAGGCAAAAAAGGATATAACCTTGATAAATAATTCCTTTTCCCTGAGATTTACTATGTAAAATCAAAGTCTTCCTCGTATTCACTTTCAAAGCAAAAAAAAAAGAGAACAGCTTTCAAAATTGTCAAAAGAGTCAATTATTGTCTTCATCTCAAAATCTCGTCAGAATCAAAGGCTTTTCTTGATTTTCTGGAATCTCAATTTTTTTCAAGAGAAAACTTCACAAAATTCTTTTCAAAAAATTCTTTAAAAATCTTCCCAAATATCTCTAAAGACTAATTGGCTATTTCAAAGCTAAAGGATATCCTTTACTAATTACCTCGGTCGCTCTATTTAATCCAAAGTTTTCACTATCATTAACTATTTCTTGAAGTAATTCCAACTAAAACTTTTCATTAAATAACCAAGTATACTTGAAGGAAAGAATGATACAAATAGTTTGAATTACTCTCGGTCATTGATTTAATAAAGCTGTTTGAACATCAAATCTAAAACACCTTGGGGAAAATAATCTTGGTATTTTTCCTAACATTTCAACGTCTTGTCTAAAATTGAATATTGACTGTTAATCTTCCGAAAAAACCGAATAAATTAATACATAAAAATTTCTTCAATCCGAAGGCTCCTAGGAAATCTAAAATTACCTGACCAATCCTCAACGTGAAGGGACCCCTTAAAACCCAGAAAACTCCTCAGATTGACAAATCTCCTATTATTTTGTATGAAATGGATTCCGTCAGTAATTGCCTTTCCCTTTTATTAATCATTGTGGAGGTGGTCAAGGATATTACCAACGCAGGGGAAGGGAAATAAAGGCAGGAAAAGCAGTTAAATTCGGAGAGCTATTTCTATGAATAATTTTAGGATTAGATAACGAACATATTATAATAAAATTCTAATTGATCTCTCGAAATTCCAACAAAAAAGTCAAAACTAAAATTCTTTTTCTAACTCTTCCTTTTTCTGTTTCCAAAGAGAATTTACCTGTGTCTTCTGTTTTCATAGGCTTCCGACAATAGCGTAAAACCTAAAAATCCTTCAGAACCCTCTTTCTTCAGAATGGCTAGTACTATATTTTTGTAACAGTCTGTTTGTAATTTTATTTTTTTCAAATCAAAAAAATTTTTTACCCAATTTTTCCTTGCTTAAAAACACCATTTGTCTTCTGAAAAACCTCTGAATATCTCCATTTCCAAGTAAATTCCCCTCTGGAATATTTCTCAGAGCTCTCACTAGAGAGGATATTTTGAATATTTTTGAATTCTTAACTAACAACAAAAGAATCACAAACAAATTTATTCTACTTGAAAGACGGCTAACACCGATCTAATAGCTGTTTACGATTTTTAATCTCAAAAGAAAATTAACAACTATGAGTATCTCAACCAAAGAACGTACTCCCTTTGTCTTATTCCTCTTAACATTCCTCTCCATTAGATGCATTTACAAATAGATCTCCATCAAACCGTTCATCCAGAAGTAATGCAACTCAAGCTACAAAACGTACTACAAGGAATAGTCCTTTAAGACATGACCAAGAGATATATCCAGGAAGCAAGAAGGATATCCTGAATTCTTTAGCAGAACAGTCTGCTATGTTGAAGCAAGAGCTTGATGAGAAAAAGGATGTAATTGAAAAATCCAAGAGGAGGAATTTTTAATACTGAATAGGAGAATGCAAATTTGAAGAAAGTAAGAGCAGCAAAATTAGCAGTAATGAAAGAAGAGGCTAGAGTCTTGGAAAGAAGGAGGCTGGATACAGAAGAAAAGTAAAAAGAGGTCTTGAATAGAAAAAATCTTATTGAAAACTTCAGGATAAAGAGAATAATGAGAGACATGCAAAATGTTGATATTGAAAGATTTGATATACAAGAAGCCATAAAGACTAAAGGCATGAAAATAAACGTATATTGAGAGTCTTGGGGCAGGTTATATAGAGAGAATAGGAATTGATAAGTCAGATAAGTAAGATGGAAGCAGAGTATAATTTGAAGGATTTCCATAAAAGTGAAGAACTAATGAACCAAGTAACCAAAGGAAACGATGTTAAAAGACTAAAGGAATTGTAGTATGAAGCACAGCATAAATATGTGGAGATGTTGGAATTGAGAGAAAGAGCATTAAAGGAAGCAACCGTGGAAGTTCGGGTAAGAAAAATTGATTTATGAAGAGATTTTTATTTGAAAAATAAAAAGAAATTGGAAAGAGAATGCATCGATAATGAAGGAGAATTAGCGAGAATACAAAGTGAGATCGAGAAGAGATTGCCTAGAATCGAACAGATGAAAGCAGGAAACGTCGAAGCTGAACGAAGATTGCAGCATCAAGATCAAGAAATAAAGGACTTGAGAGGAATGGAAGTGGAGCATCAAAGCGAAATGTCCATTTTGATGGGCCAGAAAGCCAAAATTTTAGCAGAACGAGTAATATATTGACCAGGAGGAGGCAAATAACTCAATTAACTAGGAGACGATGCTTTCAAAAATGGATTCGTTAAGGAATAATACACATAATATCTTGAGGAGTTTATTGGATTTTCAGAATAATTTGGAAGCGAAATTGAGCTTCCATCTCAAAATATATGGATTAAGAATCCTTGCGATCTTACAAAGGAGAGTGAAAAACAGGATCTTGGGAGAAGCAGTCCAGAGGATTGAAGCGTATGGATGTGCTAAGAGTTGTAAAGGAGGTGCATTGGCGAAGTTGTCAGGAGTGATTGAGACGATAAGAAGGAGATATAAATATGAAGTGTTGAGAGTTTTACATGAAGAATTTTTGAATTATCCCAAGCTGAGTGAACTGAATGAGAAACTCTTGAAGCTAAAAAGCGAGAAAAATTTGATGTTTAGAAGCTGGTTAGCGTGGAGACAACGCGCAAGATTCTTACAAATGAGGAGAGAACATCATTATAATGTTTTGTCAAGAATGTGCAGAGCTTTGAGGGACAGTGAGAACCGTATAAAAGGAATAGCTATGGGAGATTTGAAGTTACATGCTACGCAAAATGAAACTAAGATTATGGTTCTCCATAGTCTTTTGATGAAGAAAGCTTGGAAAGAGAATAAGAAGGCGATTGCTCAATGGAGAACAGGGACAAGGTATCAAGCTATTGAAACAAAAAAGGAGATTTATGGAATGGGATTGATCGAGCTCAGGTATGACGGAGTGTTTGTTTGGAGAGTGAAGTTAACGATAAAATAGGATAAAAGGATATTTTTTCAATAGATTGAAGGATAATGCAGAGAAGAATAGAAAGCTGAAATATTTGGTGATGAAGAGGCATTTTGAGAAATGGCAGAGTGAGTTTAAAGGGAGAGGGCAGTATGCAGAGAATAGGATAAAAGTGGCGGAGTTTTGCCAAATGAAGAATAGAAAACAAGTTGAACAGATTTTTATGGAGTGGAAGAACATATTGTAAGGGGTGGCGTTTAGGGTTTTATGTGAATAATTTCATAGGCTGAAGGTGAAGGAGATGGAAATCGAAGAGAGAGTCTTACAATATACAATGAATTATGAAGAAAATATTGGCCAATTAGAGAAATTTATCGACGTCAGTCATAATCTAACCAGAAGTAAATCATTTGGAGGTCAGTTTTAATAAGAATTCTCCTATAGATAGCGCATTTAGAATGATGAGTATATTGATAAAGAAGAAGATGAGCCATTATTTTTACCAATGGGGATTGAATGCCAAGAAATGTTCCTATGGGATGCTGACAGCCTTGAATGTAATGGAGAGGGCTCGAGAGAAATCAATGAGACAGAATTTTAAGCAATGGAAACTCGCAGCAGTCCAAGCGACCTCACATGATTCCAAAGCAATTCGAGAAAAAGGAGAAAGTAATACCAAGGAGTTAGAGAAGTTGGTCCACAAAGCTATGGCCCTTGAAAATCATCAAAAGAGCGTCAATGGTAGGGGATTGCATGGGTGAATGAATTAACTTTCGTTATAGTGGAGAGAAATCTTGTTGTATTGGAGAGAATAGCACAAAGATTTAATAAAACGATGGTATACAAAGCATTTAGAAGATTCCATACAAATGCCAGAACATTGAATAACAACGGAGCAGATTATAATCAAGGGTTATATGTGCTACACAAGATCTTTATTCGAGTTTTTCGACGCCAATTTGCCATCAATGCAAAGGAATATATTGTACATAAGAAATTGACAAAACAACATGAGACAATGAATGAGATGAGAGCGAAGCGATTAAAGAGAAATACATTCAAGGCCTTCAGAGAGCATGTGAGACGATTTACTCACGCGAGACAAGCTATAAAGAGATTTATGGAAGTCCGATGTGACCGTCATGTCGCCAAGAAATTCTTTGTTTGGCACAGCATCATCAAACATCAAGCGTAGATTTGAGTGATTTAAAGGGGTACTTATGATGGGTAAATAGGGCTGTGGAAATAAAGGAGAATATTGATAAACTAGAGACAGTTTGTTATACAAGGACTAGAGAGGTAAGATTGGCGAATTGGAAAGGTTTTTAATCCATACAATTAGCTTGAAAAAGAAGTGAAATCAAATGAGCATAATGTTAGAGTGGAAAAAGTCTTTGAAGGGAAGGTCTTGTCAGCAAGAAATGCTCATATTTGGAATTTATTCCTTTATAATATTTATAATCTGAAAGTGGCTGGGTTAAATCGATGGAGAAGTAATGTCAGTGAACTTGTTAAAAAGAGCCAAGCTACAGTTAAGATGATGGAAATATTGAAGTTACATGAGATGAGAGATGGATTGAAGAAGACTAAGAGATATGGGGAGAGAAGAAGAGAGTATGAAGAAAATAAAACCTTACAAGGTCTTGTCAATGAAACCGTAAGAAAACGATTTTTTTTGTTGTTGTGGAAATTCTCATTAAATCAATAGGAGGAGCTCAATAATACAATAACACAAGAGAAAGAAAAGCATGAGAAGAAGATTGAAGAACAACAAGCAGAGATAGGAGGGCTTGTGAGGTATCAGAATAAGATCGAAGATATCAAGGAATACACAATTCAGACAATTGTCGCAAGAGTCGAAGCAGAGAAACATCTTAGACTATGCTCAAAAGTGTTTGAATCATGGAAGAGACGAGTGGAAAGCCATAGAAAATCGCTCAAGAAATTATACAAGACAATGAATGAGAATCTATTGAGATATGCAATGGAGACAGTGAAGGAAAAGGTAAAGAAGAAGATTTTAATGGAGAAGAAGAGAAAGGCGATAATCAGATTAAAAAGCCGCGCCTACAAAGTGGAGAAAGAGACCGTCATTAATAGATGGAAAATGTTTGCGTTGGGAAGCAGAAGAGCAGATATCTTGGAGAAATTCGCTGAGCTGACCCAAGGGATAAAGACTGTGGATGAATATTTTGAGAGAAACACAGAAAGCAAAAGAGAATTAGTGAGAATAAGATATGTGAAGAATACGTTGAGGACATATTTTGATGGCTTAATTGAAGGGACAAAGAGAATACGAAGGCTGAGGACTGCGAAGCAAAGGATAGCAGAGAAGCATTTATTGGAGACAAAGCAGAGTTTCTTTAAGCAGTTGAACTTGTTTAATATAAGAAAGAAGACGAGAAGGAATATTTCGAATAATGCGGTTGAAAGAGGAAATTTAAGCCTGAAGAAAATCATATTTGGCTATTGGAAGACTGAGATTCAGAATATGAAGAACTTCAATTCTGTTGTGACGAGATGCTATAAAAGCCTGGCGCTCTGGAATAAATTGAATGCTTTCCATAATATAAAGCAATTCGCAAGAGGAAATCAGTCAATAGAGTCTGTGGAGAAGAAGGAAGCAAAGAAGAAGATCATGAACTTTGTCGAGCTCCTGGTGTTGAGAATACAAAAACAAGCGTTCTTAAGAGTGGTTCAGAACCTTTCAGAGAAGGCGATTATCAGACAAAGAATGAAGGAGTTATTTACAAGGGCAAGACGAAGAAGATTCGCTCCCTGGTTTTTGAAATGGAAAATCAAGAGCACTTCTCGCACACTCTACAATAAAGCTTCTGAAGAAGGAGAATTATATCAGAGAAAGCTCGAATTAGAAAGGGAAAGGGAAACCTTACAGGAATACTGTCTAAAAGAAGGCTATAAAAAGCAAGATTTGGAAGTCTTTAAAGCGAAAGAAGAAATCAAGAATTACGACAGAATGCAAAAAGCTGTTTCTCGGTTGATTGTGAACGCTTCAGGGTTAACCGCAATGACCAAAGCTCTTCACAGTTGGAAGGAATTTGTCGTACAAAGAAAGAGAGTAAAGAAGATGGCAGCAAGGATCCAGAATTATCGCCAAAAGGCGGATTTGATGTTTGGGCTTGGAAGATGGAAAGCTTGGACAAGAAGTGAAAGACAACAGGATGATTTCATGAGCAAGAAGGATTTATATAAAACGATTGTGATGCAAAGGAATCAGAATTATCATTTAGAAAAGAGCATAGAGCAAATAACAAAGGAGGTGACAGAACTGGATATAAAGGTACAGAAAGAAATGGCTGAATTGGACGTCGGGAAGATATTGGCAGTGAAGACGATGTCGAAAATAGAAGATATGTTTAGACAGAAATACTTTAGAATACTGAAGGTGATGAATAGAAAGTCGAGAAACTTGCAGAAAGTGGATGAAAGTGATGTTACAGGAGAGAAGATTTTGAAGCTTCAACGGGTAGTAAAAAGTCTGGAGTCTGAATATAAAGACTTGTTTAAAGAAAATAGTATTCTAAGAGCCACCTCTCTAGAAGGCCTCGACATAACAAACGTAATGAGGGATGTTGGGAAATTATTAAAAAGTCTTTGTAGGCAATAAAAGAATTGAGTAAAGAAAGAGAAAGACTAGCAAAAGAGTTGGAAGTGAAGAATATAACAATAGAGAGACTTGTTCAAGAGAATAAAAATTTGTCGACAAGATTGACTGGAGCGCAAAGAGAAGCTGAGGAGTTGATTAGATTCACAAAAGAATTTACGACACCAATGAAAGCAACTAAAGGAGAAGCTGCTGCTGAGAAAGTAAACAATCAGTGTGAGTGAGAACTTATTGTAATGCTTTTAGGATATGTATAGAAGTGAAAGAAAAGAGACAAAAGTATCCAGTAGTACAAGAACAGGAGGATTCAATAGTGTTAGGAAATAATTTTAACGTTGGAGAAAATTTTGTATGTTTACCGCAGATTTTAATAAATAAAGAAAGGATTTTTCTTGATATATTTTTCTATATTTATTCATTATTCTTATATTTATAAAGTTATTGTCATCTTTCATCTTTTAAAAAATTTTCTGAACAAAAAATCTCAGTAGAAATTTTTCTTGAACTTCAAACAAAAGATCCTAATTTTCTAGAAGAATTTTGAATTTTTCAAATCTGGGATTCCGTCTTCTATTTTGATTAGTCTCTCCCAGAAATTTTTCATGGATTAATTAATTCGATTTCGATTTAGGATCACACTTACAATTTAAATTTTTTTTGGTCTGCAAAGTTATCCCAAGAAACAAAAATTTTAATTTAATATTTTTGAATCTCAGATCTCAGAATCTTAGATCCTCACTTTACACACCTCATTTTCATTTTCAACTTTTTCTAATCCAAAATGAGTTTATTCGGCAACAATCCAGGCCAAGGCCAAGGCAACCCAGGTCAAGGAACAGGTGGTAGTGGTCTTTTTGGTAACAAGCCCGCCGGTCAATCCACAGGTGGATCATCATTATTCGGCAATCAAGGAGGTCTCTTTTCTCTTCTTTTCCATTCCTAATTTCCCCAACAGGTCAACAACAACAACAGGGCGGTTCAGGTACAACAGGCAGCAGTCTTTTCGGTACAGGAGGAGCTCAACAAGGCGGCCAAACATCCTCAGGAGGAGGTTTATTTGGAAATAAGCCCGCAGGTCAGACTACAGGAACTGGAGCTGGAGCCACAGGTGGTCAAACATCATCAGGAGGAGGCTTATTCGGTAATAAACCCGCAGGAGGAATAGGAGGCCAACAACAAACTGGCACATCAGGAGGTTCTGGAAGCTTATTTGGTGGAGGCCAATCTACTGGCGGCCAAGCCTCTGCTGGACAAGGAACCGGCCAGCCCACTCAAACCGGCTCAGGACCTGGTCTTTTTGGAACTAAGCCTGCAGGCCAAACTACTGGAACTGGAGCTGGAGGCATGTTTGGCGGACAACAACAAGGCCAGCAACAAGCTCAAGGTCAACAACAAGGACAGACTCAAGCTGGTGGCTCTGGTCTTTTCGGTCAAGGCGCTGGTCAACAAACTCAACAAGGCCAACAACAAACTCAAGGAGGTCAACAACAACAAGGTGGACAAGCTCCATCTGGAGGTTTATTTGGAAATAAGCCTGCCGGTCAAACCGGCCAACCTGCTGCTGGAGGATCTGGTAGCGGCTTATTTGGTGGTGCTGACGCTGGACAACAACAACAACAACAACAAGGCCAACAACAAGCTCAAGGTCAACAACAACAAGGTCAAGCTCAAGGACAAGGTCAACAACAGCAACAAGCACAGGGTACTAGTGGTTCAGCTGGAGGCTTATTTGGAAATAAGCCTGCCGGTCAAACCGGCCAACCTGCTGCTGGAGGAACTGGCAGCGGCTTATTTGGTGGTGCTGGTGCTGGACAACAACAAGGACAGCAAACCCAACAAGGCCAACAACAAACCCAAGGAGGTCAACAACAAGGTGGACAAGCTACATCTGGTGGTTTATTTGGCAATAAGCCAGCAACCGGAGGAGCTACTGGTGGTACAACTCAAGGCGGAGCCACTCAAGGTGGAGCTACAACCGGAGGAGGTTTATTCTCTCAAGGTGGAGCCACATCAGGAGGAACAACCACTGGAGGTACAACTGGTGGCACAAGTGGCGGTTTATTTGGTAATAAGCCTGCAGGAACCACCCCAGCACCCGCTGCTGGAGCAGGAGGAACTACAACTGGCGGTAGTGGAGGTGGATTATTTGCCAATACCGGCACCACCGCTGGTGCTGGAACCACTGGACAAGCTGCTGGTGGTACTACAGGAGGAACAACAACTGGAGGAGGCGGATTGTTCTCTCAAGGAGCAACCGCTGGAGCTGGAACCGCAGGAGCCGGAGCAACACAACAGAAGGCAGCAGATGGAATAAAGTCAACAGAAGAGATCGCAAAAGCGACAAGAATGAATATGACAACAGATGAATTGTTGAGATCTTGGAAGAAAGATTTGGATTCACAAGTGGATAACTTCCAAGTTTTGTCAAAAGGATTGACTCAACACATTGTGGATTGTTATAAGAATGTTGACACGATAAAACAATTGGATGGAGTCTTGACCGAAATGGGAAAAGAATTTGGCTCTATTCAATATACTTTGGACGGTATTGATAAAGGACAAGATAATTTGTACCAAAAGCTTGATATTATTGAACAAGAGCTCCAGAATTATTTGTACCCTGAACAAAATAGAGCTTTGTTGGAAGGAACAATGACAAGAACTGACTTGATAAACAAAGCTAGAAGAATGAATAACGAGCTTTTCCAAATTGAAGACGAAATGTCCAATCTGGTTGGCGAAATGAATCAACCCTTGGACGAGAAGGATCCCACTCAATTGACTGAGAATGTGTTGAATAATTATTATGATGCCTTGCAATTCATTGAATCTGAGACCATCAAGTCAATGAACAAGCTTAACCAAATTGAAAACTTGTTGTCAAATCCTTAAAGAAGGGATTTGAGGATGATTTTCAAGGTTTTTATTATTAAAGAAATGTCTGCTGTGTGTATAATTGTGATAATATGGTTTATTTTGATTTCCAAAAGAAAGATGAACGGAGAGAATATTTATAAAAGAATTGGTTTGGTAAAGATATATACAGTAAATAATATGTGCTTTTTGAATAAAAAATAATTCGAAGAGTGACTATGTTCTTGTAAGAAAATCTGAACGTAAGAATCTGTATTATGTCAATCGAAAATATATTCGTTTCAAAATGAGAATTGAAGAGAGAGGAAGTTTATCTTTGGAATCTGACTTGCTTATTTTTTCAGTTTACAATCTTGAGAGTAATTTTAAGGCAGATGTTGATATTTTTTGTCTTTAAGAATTTCTTTGAGAAAGAGAGAAAATGATTTAAAAAAATTTTGAGTAAAGATTTCTATAAAAAACCAGGATCCGGAATCGCTGGATTTGTCCTGGAATTCTTTTCCCAAAGGTTTTGAAAAAAAAAAATTTCCTCTCTTTTCGATGTATTTTTCAACAAAAAAAATTCAAACAAAAAAGTTCCTTTCAAAAATTTTAGCCTCAATAGAGATTTTTCATATCTTCCATCACTCATAAAGTTCGAGTGAAAATATCACACAAAATAAGACAAAATTTGAGAAATATGTCCAAAAATTTTTCAGGGTTTTCCTGATTTTCAGAGTTTCGAACCCCTGCCCTTGTCAAAAATACAGAAAAATTTAAAGGATTTTTTTTTTTTGACTTGAAAATTGAAATGAGAAAAGTCAGGAAAATTTGTCCTCTTCAGGGATGCTGAGCCCTTCAGAGGCAAAGTGGACTTTGGTCCAGTGGGCCCGGCCCAAAACTGGACTAGACCTAATTTCAAAAACCTCTTCAAGTTTGCCTGTTAATATAAAAGAAATTCTCAATTAGAAAGATTCAAATTGGATTTTTTGAATATTCTTGAAAGAATCATCTAACATTGGCTTTGATCTCGAGAAAAATAATGAAATTCTCATTTCTCCTCACTCTGTTTCCCTTTTAGAAGTCATTTTCATTTTTTTCTTTGAAAAACTTGGGACCCTCCATTTTGGAGAGGGATTTTTTTCACCTTGTGCCAAAGTTTCCATCAAAATATATACTT
>Ga0182738_1002558_pt1 | contig 21475 bp, 17 predicted proteins | sample eDN5th30CBELigMG_FD_128876 | JGI IMG/M metagenome (GOLD analysis project Ga0182738, IMG submission 128876) | Enriched Miracle-Growth compost microbial communities from Emeryville, California, USA - eDNA 5th pass 30_C BE-Lig MG (version 2)... ... | reverse complement strand
GCGCTCCGGGTGCTAATGTTGACCCTCGGTTCGCCTCACCGCGGACCATGCGCCTCTAGCTCAATCGGCAGAGCAACTGACTCTTAATCAGTGGGTTCAGGGTTCAAGTCCCTGGGGGCGCACGGATCGGCCCCGGAGCCCACTCGCCAGTGGTTCCGGGGCCTTTCGCATCTCGGGACTCCCGTCGCTCTCAGGTGCGTTCGTCCCTCAAGACACGTTGAGGCAGTCATTGAGGGTCGACGACGATTCCGAGTCCTCCCTGAAGGTCGCAAGGCGCACACGCGGCGACGTTGCGGCGCCTCCGACTCGAGAGTTGACAACCAAACTCGAGAGCGATTTACTTACCTAGGCCTAGCTAAGTAAATGAGAGCTGACCCGAAAGCGACGCTCATTGCCAGCCCCAGGGCCGGGGCACACGCATCCAAAGGAGAATGCCCATGCGCGGATCACGCAGACGTTCCGCCGCCGTCGTCGTCGCCGGCCTCACGGCCGCCGTTCTGGCGCTCAGCGGTTGCACGACCGGGGGAGGTGGGGGCGACGAGGCCAGCACGCTGACCATAGCCCACGACGGAAACACCCAGATCAACTTCGACCCGGGCGTCGGGTCGATCACGGTGACCACCTACCTCGCGCCTGTCTACGACACGCTGCTCCGGCGTCTCAGCGACGGGAGCTACGAGCCGAACCTCGCTACCGAGTGGGGCTACGACAGCCCCACGGAGTTCACTCTCAAGCTCCGCGACGACGTCAAGTTCGCCGACGGTACGCCTGTCGATGCCGAGGCCGTCGTGGCAAACCTCGAGAACGTCAAGAACGGGACGGGGCCGCTCGCGACGGACTTCGCAACGGTCCAATCGATCAAGGCGCAGGACGACGCGACGGTGCACATCACCCTCTCCGCGCCGAACCCGTCGCTTCCGCTCACGCTCTCGGGCGTCTCGGGCATGATCGCGAACCCCGAGGCGATTGAAGCGGGATCGCTTGCGACCAAGCCCGACGGCTCTGGCCCGTACGACTACGTAGCGGATGAGTCGATCAGCAACGACACCTACGTCTATGAGAAGCGCGACGATTACTGGAACGCCGACGCGTTCCCTTACGACCGCCTCGTCGTCAAGGTCATCCCCGACGCGGCGGCGGCCGTGAACGCTCTCGAGTCCGGTCAGGTGGACATGGTGGAGTTGGGCACCGCCGCCGACATCGCCCGTGTCGAGAAGGCCGGCCTGGGCTTCACCGGGGCGTCCAACAACGTGTGGACCCTTCACCTGGAGGACCGCGCAGGCAAGCTCGTCCCCGCACTGGGGGATGTGCGTGTCCGCCAGGCGATGAACTTCGCCATCGACCGTGCCGCGATTGTCGAGTCGGTGAACCAGGGACTGGGAACGCCCACGACTCAGCTCGTCAAGCCCGGTATGGCAGGCTTCGACGAGACGCTGAACAACGTGTACTCCTACGATCCTCAGAAGGCCAAGGACCTGCTGGCCGAGGCCGGATATGCCGAAGGGTTCTCCGTTGACGCGGTCAGCATCTCGCTCGCAGACACGCAGGTGCAGGCCCTCGTGGGTTACCTGGCTGAGGTCGGCATCACGCTCAACGTCGTCAACGTTCCGCCGGACCAGTACATCCCGAGCATCCTCAGCGGCGAGTACCCCACCGCATTCCTCCCCTATGGCATGGTCGACGCGTACTTCGACTTCGGTCAGCTCGTCATCCCCAACGGCGGCTTCAACCCGATGAAGTCGAGCGACGAGGAGATCAACGCCCTGTACGCCGAGGCCGGTGCCGCAACCAACGATGAGGACCGCGCGGCCATCCTGGAGCAGATCAATGCTCGCGTTGTGGATCTGGCCTGGTTCCTCCCGATGTTCAACGACGCCTACGGCTACGCGCTCTCGGATGCCGTGACCGGCGTCAAGTGGACGACGTTCCGCCCGCCCATGTACTACCACTGGGCACCCGCGTCCTGACGGACGTTTCAGTACCTCGGCTCGACACGGAAGGGAACGACGACGATGATCCGACTCGTCATCCGCAGGCTGCTCCTGGGCATCCCGCTGGTGCTCATCGTGGCCACCGTCGCGTTCTTCCTCGTCCAGCTCACGCCTGGGTCCCCGGCAGCCGCCGTGCTGGGGACCCAGGCGACCCCCGAGGCCGTCGCCCGGTTTGAAGCGAGCCTGGGGCTCGACCGACCGATTCTCGAGCAGTACGCCGAATACATGGGGCAGCTGCTCACCCTGAACCTCGGTGAGTCCTGGCTCACTCGCGAGTCCGTCAGCTCGCTCCTGGCGTCCCGCCTGCCGGTCACCGTGAGCCTCGCGACGCTGGCGACGATCGTGGCGATGGTGATCGGCATCCTCATCGGCACGGTCGCGGCAGTCCGCGGTGGCGTTCTCGATCGCATCCTGACGGCTGTCTCGGGATTCGGTCTCGCGCTGCCCAACTTCTGGCTCGCATCGATCCTGGTACTCGTCTTCAGCCTGGAACTGGGGTGGTTCCCCGCCACAGGCTACGTCGATTTCGCGCGGAATCCCGCAGCCTGGGCGTTGCACCTCGTCCTGCCCGTCACGACGCTCGCCGTTGCCATGGTCGCGTCCTTCGCACGCCAGACCCGCACCGGGATGCTCGAGCAGCTCTCCAGCGACTACGTCCGGACGCTCGTGGGCGCCGGCACCTCCCGCACGAGCGTCATCTGGCGGCACACCCTGCGCAACGCGGCCGGACCTGTCGTCAACACGGCCGGACTGCTTTTCGTGGGGGTGCTCGGCGGCGCAGTCATCATCGAACAGGTCTTCGCGCTACCCGGCATCGGCCGTGTGATCGTCCAGTCGGCATCCACCCGGGACCTGCCCGTTCTCCTGGGCGCTGTGGTGGTGAGCGCGATCGTCGTACTCGCAGTCAACATCCTGGTCGACGTGATCGTCGCCCTCCTCAACCCCCGTGCGAGGACCTCATGAGTGCACAACTGCTCGACGGGCTCAGCGTCGACCTCACGCCCGCGCACCGCCGATCCGCCTGGCGCGAATTCGTTCGGAGTCCATTCGCGATGACCGCCGTCGCGTGGATCCTTCTCATCATTCTCCTCGGCGCGGCCGCGGCTTTCCTGCCTCTCGTCGAGTGGGGCTGGCTTCCGAACCCCCTCGCCCAGGACCTCTTGGATGTCGGCGCTCTCCCGTCTGCGACGCACTGGCTCGGGACGGACATGCTCGGACGTGATGTCCTGTCGCGGCTCATCTTCGGGGGTGGAAGCGCCATCGCCGGTGTGTTGCTGTGCGTCGCGATCGCCACGATCCTCGGCACGGTCCTCGGACTCCTCGCGGGGTATTTCGGGGGCGTCGTGGATGCCGTCGGCTCGGCAGTCGCCGAGGTCCTGCAGACTCTGCCCGGCATCATCGTCATGCTCCTCGCCGTCGCGATCTTCGGCACCGACCTCTACGTCGGCATGGCAGCTTTGGGCATCTTGCTCAGCGCCGGGGTGTTCCGGATCGTGCGCTCGAGCGCGGCGATCGTCGCCCGTGAGCTCTACGTGGCGGCAGCCACCGTGTCGGGCCTGCGCAGTTTGGCCATCCTCACACGACATGTCCTGCCCAACGTCCTGCGCCCGACGATCGTCCAGGCGTCGCTTACCGCCACACTCGCGCTCCTGCTGCAGGCGGGGCTGAGCTTTCTCGGACAGGGGCCACCCCCGCCCTCGCCGCAGTGGGGGAGCATGGTGCGTGAGGCTTCCGAGGCCATCTATCGCTTCCCGTGGCTTATGGTGCCCACCGGCGCGGCCATCATCCTGACCGCTCTGGCATTCAACGCTCTGGGCGACGCGCTCGTCGACACCACATCCATCCGCCCGCGCCCCCGTCGTCGACGCGTCGGCGCACGGGTGATCACTCCGGTCTGCGTCGAGCCCGCCGCCGCAGGAGCGGCCCTGCAGGTTGATGGATTGCGTATCGCATCGGATGCCGGCAAGGAACTCGTGCGCGGCGTCTCGTTCGCTCTGCATCCCGGCCGGACGCTGGGGCTCGTCGGCGAGTCCGGATCAGGCAAGACCCTCACTGCGCTAGCGGCCCTCGGGCTCCTTCCGGACGGGGTGCAGGTGACCGGGGGAACCATCCGCATCGACGGGCGACAGGTGCGCACGGATGACACCGCCATCTGGCAGGACCTCCGGGGAACGACCGTGGCCTACGTCTCGCAGGAGCCGATGGTCGGTCTGGACCCGTCTTCGACGGTGGGCGTCCTGCTGACCGAACCCCTGCGACGGCATCGGTCGCTGAGCCGGAAGCAGGCGCGGGCCGAGGCGCTCCGCCTGCTGGAGAAGGTCGGGATCGCGGATCCGCCCAGCGTCGTCAGGCGATACCCCTTCCAGCTTTCTGGTGGTATGGCGCAGCGCGTGGCCATCGCCATCGCCCTCGCAGGGCATCCGCGCGTCTTGGTGGCGGACGAGCCGACGACCGCTCTCGACGTCACCGTGCAGGCGGAGATCCTCGAGTTGCTGCGCTCGCTCCAGCGCGAATACGAGATGGCCATCCTCATGGTGACGCACAACTTCGGAGTGGTCGCCGACATCTGCGACGACGTCGTCGTCATGCAGGCCGGTGAGCTCGTCGAGCGCGGCGATGTCCGGGATCTTTTCGCTCGCCCCCAGCACTCCTACACGCGGTCGCTGCTCGCGGCGGTCCCGGACGCATGGCCCGAGCAGGTGCGCGAGCAGCCCTGCGGGGCCGAGCTTCTTCGCATCGATGATCTGCATGTGAGCTTCGGCCAGGGCCTTCGTCGTCCTCGCTTCGTGGCGCTGGATGGTGTATCGCTCGATGTCCGAGCGGGGGAGACCGTCGGGCTGGTCGGTGAATCGGGCTCGGGCAAGACCACGATCGGTCGAGCTGTCCTCGGACTTGTTCCTGCCGCTCGCGGCACGATCACATTCGATGGGGAGGACATCACGCACGCGACGCCGCGGATGCGTCGCCAACTCAGCACGGAGCTGCAGGTGGTCTTCCAGGACCCGTACAGTTCCCTCGACCCGAGACTGACCGTTGGGCAGATCCTCGAGGAGCCGCTGCGCGCGCATGGCATCTATCGGGGAGAACGCGCGCGCCAGCGCGTGCGCGAGCTACTGGACGAGGTGCGCCTGCCCTCGGACGCGATCAACCGCCGCCCTGTCGAGTTCAGCGGGGGGCAGCGTCAGCGCATAGCGATCGCGCGTGCGTTGGCCATGAGCCCTCGGCTCATCGTCTGTGACGAGGCGCTCTCTGCGCTCGATCTCTCGACGCAGGCGAGGGTCGTCGAGATCCTTCGCGAGATCCAGCGAGAGACGGGCGTGGCATACCTGTTCATCGGTCACGACCTGTCGGTCGTGCGCAACCTCAGTGATCGGGTTGTCGTCCTCTATCGCGGGAAGGTAATGGAGACCGGCGACCCGGAGACTATCGGACGCAACCCGCAGCACCCCTACACGCAGCGACTCCTGCAGGCCGCGCCCGTTCCGGATCCACATGAGCAGGCATTGCGGCGTGAGATCTGGCTGTCGCAGAGAATGATGGATCACGGAGGTCCGAGCATATGACCAACATCGACAGCGACGACCTAATGGGAACCGAGCGGGGTGCCAGGCTCCACGGCACCAACTCGCGTGGCCGACGCAAACGCGAGCAGATCCTCGAGATCGCCAAGGAGCACTTCGGAAACGGCGGATACCGCGGCGTTTCAACCGCTGCTATCGCGGCGGAGGCCGGTATCACCGACCCAGGGCTTCTGCACCACTTCCAGACAAAGGCCGGCCTGCTCATGGCTCTCCTCGAGAGCCGTTTCGGTCGCGATGACGAGATCCTCGCCATCGAGAACAATCCGCACGGAACGGAACTGCTGTCGCATCTCGACGACGTCGTCCAAGAGAACGAGAACAATCGCGCGGACGTCCGGTTGTTCTCAGTGCTGCTGGCAGAGAGCGTCGCCGAAGACCACCCGAGCCACGAGTACTTCGCACAGCGGTACCGGCGCGCGCGTCAGCTGCTTTCAGCATCCCTCATCGATGCTCAGAAGCGCGAAGTGATCCGTGCGGATGTCGACTGTGATGCACTCGCCTCGGCGCTCCTGGCGCTCATGGATGGTCTGCAGTACCAGTGGCTCATCGATGAGACCGTCAGCATGACGGGCGCCTTCCGGGCGATGAGCGCGCTCGTGGCGGACGCACTCCGCGTCACGGCCGCGACGGGTGGCGCCGCTCCCCACACCCCCATTCGCGAATAAGTCCTGCGGCCGCACGAGCCGTTTGATCCGACTCCGCGATCGTCGACCACGGCGCACCGCGGGGTGGATCGTCATGCCCGAATACAAGGAGATGAAAGATGATCGATACCGACTCGCGCCTGGCAGAGATGTTCCAGGACCCCGGCGTGCGGCACTTCGCGGACCAGAGCCTCGCCCTCGTGCGCGGCCTTGCTGCGGCGGATGAGGCAGGTGTGTCGGCCCTGTATGCCGGACACGTGGACATCGACGACCCCTTCCATGGTCGCGGTGTGGGTACATCCGCCGCGCACATCGTCCGGGAATGGGGGCCGCGCCGGCACGGAACCGTGACCGACGTCCGACTTGAGCACTACACACAGGCGTCGAAATACGCGGGAGCCGAGATCGCCGTGGACCTCGACCTCAATGATGGGCGCTCGATCACTAGCAAGATGGTCGTCGTGAGCGAGCTGGACGAGGAGTCCGCCCGATTCGTCCGCACCCGAATCTACTACCGCCGCGCGTGGATCGACGGTCAGCAGCACACCCGTCTCGCGATCAAGGAGAACACTCACGGAGAGTTCGCCTTCAACCCGCTCATCCAGCGCTATCAGGAGACGCTCCGATCGGGTGACCTCGATGAGATGGTTGCGGTCTTCTCGCCTGACGGCTACCTTGACGGCCACGGTGAGAGCCGCGTGCTGGCCGAGGGCCGAGGCATGGGCCTGTATGAGGGTCGCGAGGACGTGCGCTACTGCCTGAAGCAGATGTTCGACATCGAGGGTCACGGTGACGAGCAGGCGGCCGACGCCGTAAGCGTCGGCGAGTACATCGACCACCGCAACATGTTCGATGACGGGCGCACCACGATCCTGGAGTTCGTCATCGTGCGTCCCAACGATCCGGATTCGCCTGAGCAGGCCGGTGTGTCGGCTTACGAGATCGGAGACGACGGCCTCCTGGGCGCCGCGCGGATCTACGACGAGGGATGGTGATCCGTGGCAACGGCTCACGAGACTGCCGGGGCGGGATGGTCGCCTTCTCCGCGTGACCTGCGGCAGCAGGCTGCGGAGATCGTCGCCGAGCTGACGCTCGAGGAGAAAGCGAGCCTGTGCTCAGGAGCGGACTTCTGGCACACGAAGGGGATCGAGCGCCTGGGCCTCGAGCCGTACATGCTGACGGACGGGCCGCACGGACTCCGCAAGCAGGCGAGCGACACAGACCATCTCGGACTCAACAACTCGATCCCCGCGACCTGTTTCCCGTCGGGCGCGGGACTGGCGGCGAGCTGGAATCGAGACCTCCTGGGTGACATCGGGAGGGCGCTCGGGCGGGAAGCTGCGGCCGAATCCGTCGGCATTCTGCTCGGACCGGCGATCAACATCAAGCGACACCCCCTGGGGGGGCGGAACTTCGAGTACTTCTCGGAGGACCCATTCCTCACGGGTGAACTCGCCGTCTCCTATATCGACGGCGTGCAGTCTCAGGGGGTGGGTACAAGTGTCAAGCACTTCGCCGCGAACAACCAGGAGACCAATCGTCTGCTCGTCGATGTCATCGTCGAGGAACGGACGCTGCGCGAGATCTACCTGCCCGGGTTCCATGCGGCGGTGACACGGGCCCAGCCGTGGTCGGTCATGAGCGCCTACAACCGGATCAACGGCCCTTACGCGTCGGACAACGCGTGGCTGCTCACCGATCTGCTACGAGAGGAATGGGGGCACGAGGGCATCGTCGTCACGGACTGGGGCGCCGAGGACGACCGCGTCACGGGCCTGGGTGCCGGAACCAGCCTAGAGATGCCCGGAAACGGCGGACTGGGGGACCAGGAGATCGTCGAGGCCGTGCGGTCGGGAACGCTCGCCACTGAGGTTCTGGATCGAGAGGTGACACGACTCGTCTCCGTGCACCTCGCGGCGGCAGCCTCTCGTGCGATCCCGCGCACGGTCGATCACTCGGCGCATCATGCTCTCGCGCAGCGAGCCGCCGTTGAAGCATCGGTTCTCCTCAAGAACGAGGGCGTGCTGCCACTTGCGCCTGACTCGCGAATCGCTGTCTTGGGCGCGTTCGCCGAGCAGCCTCGATATCAGGGCGGCGGCAGCTCGCGGATCAATCCGTCCCGGCTGGACTCTCTGCTGGATGGGCTCGCGCAGTGCGGGATGCGCGACATCACGTACGCGCCGGGATACGGCCTCAATGATCCCGAACCTGATGAAACGCTGCTCGCGCAGGCCCGTGAAGCGGCGGCTGCCGCCGATGTCGTCGTCGTCATGGTCGGGCTGACATCCGCGGAAGAGTCTGAGGGGTACGATCGCCCGCACATGCGGCTGTCGGATTCGCACAACGCGCTGGTCGAGGCTGCTCGCAGCGTCAGCGATCGGGTGGTGGTGGTGCTGAGCAACGGCGCACCCGTCGAGATGCCGTGGGTTGCCTCGGTCCCTGCAGTGCTTGAGGCATATCTCGGCGGTCAGGCGTCAGGATCCGCGCTCGCCGCGATCCTCACCGGGGCGCAAGAGCCAGGCGGGCGGCTCGCGGAGACGTTCCCGGTTCGCCTCGAGGACTCACCCGCCTATCTCAACTTCCCCGGCACGGACGAGAAGGTCGAGTACCGGGAGGGGATCTTCGTCGGATACCGCCACTACGACACCGTGCGGGTGGAGCCTCTCTTCCCTTTCGGGCACGGGCTCGGATACACGTCGTTCGAGATCACAGGCACCTCGATCGACCGAACCGACATCGACGAGACAGAGTCCGTGCAGGTAACCGTCGAGGTTGTCAACGTCGGGCACCGGAGGGGAAGCCACGTCGTCCAGCTCTACGCGCACCAGGTCGGCGCGCAGCCGCGCCGACCGGAGCAGGAGCTCGTCGGTTTCGACAAGGTGACTCTCGGGCCGGGCGAATGCACGACGCTGCGGTTCGAACTCGACCGCTCGGCGTTCTGCTACTGGGGCACGCGCGCTCACGCATGGGTGGTGGACGATGCAGACTTTGAGATCCGGATCGGCGCCTCAAGTCGAGACATCGCCGCCGTCGAGAGGGTACGCGTTCGCGGCAGTTCGGACGCTCCTCTTCTTCGCGGCCACAACACCGCACTGGGCAATATCCTTGATCACCCGGTCCTGGGCGGGTGGGCGAGGGACCTTCGAGAGGCATTCATCGGTGCCCAAGGGACCTACGACCCAGAAAGTCCGGAGTTTCGGCTGGTGGAGGCCTTCAGCAGAGAGTTGCCGCTCAGAGCGCTCGCTCGCATCGGCGGTCTCATCTCAGTTGATCAACTGGAACGCGCGTGCCGAGTGCTCGAAACTACTGCCAGCGAGGAGGACATGCGTTGGTTCGGGGCGTGAGCGTGGACGGGTCTCCTGCACGGTGACTTGAGCTGGCGCGCTACGTCCACGGGCATCGCGCGTGGCGTGACGGCGCACCGCACGAACGGAGCGAGTGTCCAGCCACGGGCGGGGCAATGCCTCCTACTGTGGACTGGCAGGGGACCTCATCGCCGCTGAACTCGCGTCCCGCCACGCTTCGGCCGGTGGCGTTCGCCATGCGCAACACCCTCAGGCTCCTGGCCCTGGTGGGCTGAGATTGGGCAAGCATCTTCCGTGCGAACCGTTGGAGCGGCGGGCGGCTGTAGGGATTCCTTCTACGAAACTTGACTCACTGTCGCGATCGGTTCGTGGCTTCGCGGGTTTCGACGTCGTCGGGAGGATCTGGCACAATCTCCGCGCGTGCTGCGTGGGGTTAGGTAGGGGTTCAAGTCCCTGGGGCGCACGGATCGGCCCCGGCGCCCACTCGCCAGTGGTTCCGGGGCCTTTTCGCATGTCGTGCGGGATGCGCGCAACCCGGCGCTGCGGTCACCGCGCCGGCAGGGCGTCGAGCATCTCCTCGACGATGCGGTCGATCGTCAGGTCTCGACCGGTGGCGCCGAGGATCGCGGGGGCCGCCTTGGCTGCGGGAACCGTGTGTCCGCCGCCCGCGACCGTCACGAGCGACACCGGCGGATGTTCGCCGTCACGGTACTCGGTCCGCGTGGTCGTCGTGCGTCCGCGCGGAGCCGCGGGATGGACGATGCTGCGCACCGGGGCCGCGCGGATGCCGTTGCGGGACGCGAAGTAGGCCGCGGTCGCCTCGGCGGAGAGTGCGGTCCCGTCCACCTTGAAGAGCGCTCTCGCCCACCACGCGAACCGGCCGCCGTCATAGCGGGAGATGCGGTCGGCGGTTCCCGCCACGATGGTCACAGGCACCGGCGTGGACGCGGCGTCGGAGTAGCCCGCGGTGAAGTCGTCCGCCACGGGCATCGTCGTCGCCACGACGACCGCGCCGGCGAGAAGCTCGGGCACCTCGTGGACGAGGCGCAGGACCATCTGGCCCCCGTTCGAGTACCCCACCACGATGACCCGGCGCCGATCGACGCCGTGGGTCTCGTGCAGGCGATCGATCACGGCACGGACGAAGCCCACGTCGTCCACGTCCTCGAGGCGCGCCGGGAATCGGCTGCCACGTCGGGCATCGTTCCAGTTGCCCCGGTAGCCGTCGAGGTACGCGACGACCGCGCGGCCCTCGTCCGCGAGGCGATCCAGCGCGCCCCCGGTGAACTCCCGATGGACGGCCCCGGTCTGGCGGGAGCCGTGGAAGACCAGGACGGCAGGACGCATGGCGCCCGTCGGATCCCCCACGACTTCGTATGTGCGGGAACGTCCTCCTCTCTGCAGGGATTGGATCATCCGAGCTCCTTTCCGCACCGTTCCTCTGGTGCAGAAGCCACGCTAAACTCTCACATCGTGTCAAGGTCAAGCGGCACCATCCGCATCGGCGAGCTGAGCCGGCGCAGCGGCGTCAGCCAGCGATCTCTGCGGTATTACGAGGACGTCGGGCTCCTTCGCTCGCACCGAGCATCCAACGGCTACCGCGAGTACGATCCCGCGGTCGTTGAGCGCGCGAGCGCCATCCACCTGCTCTTCGACATGGGGTTCTCGCGCGATGTCGTCGCGACGGTGCTGACCTGCATCGGCGATGTGCCGGCAGCGACGCACGATGCCGTGCGGGACCAGCTCGCCGCGGTGCGCGACGACCTGACGGCGCAGATGGACAAGCTCGCGCAGACGCGTCGGCGCCTCGACGAGTTCCTCGCACAACCGGCCGACTGATGTCCCGCCCGGTGAAGGCCACTATCCCATCGGCGATCGGCTGCCTCGCCGAGGCGCCGCGCACACGGTTCACGCGGTCTGGTGGCTCCTTCCGGGGGTGAGGAGCCGGAGGACCGGCACGGCGAGCAGGAGGGTGCCCGCCGTCGTGGCGACAGCGACCCATACGGGCCCGAGCGCGCCCGCCGCCGTGCCGAGGGATGCCGCTCCGCACACCGGTCCGACGACGGCGCCGACGTTGAGGGCGGCGGTGGCGTACGACCCGCCCATCGTGGGGGCACCCGATGCGGCGTACAGCACGCGGGTGATGAGCGCGCTCCCGACCGCGAAGCCGAGGGCGCCCTGCGTGAGGAGAAGGGCGAGCGCCACGGGCGGAAGGGAGCCGAACACCGCGAGGGCGAGCCACCCGAGCAGGAGGAGGATGCCGCCCCCGAGGACGAGCATCCGCGGATGGGCATCCGACAGCCGGCCCGCGACCGTGACGCCGAGGAAGGATCCCGCGCCGAAGAGCGCGAGCGCGACGGGGACCCACCACGGGCTGAGGCCGGCTGTATCCGTCACGATGGGGGCGAGGTAGGTGAGCACGGCGAACGTGCCCGCGTTCAGCAGAGCGGCCAGCAGCATGGCGAGGGCGACGCGGGGCGTGCGCAGCTGCGCGAGCTCCGACCGCAGCGACACCTGGGCAGGGGCACCGGAGGCGTCGCCGCGGGCGCGGGGGCCGAACGCTCTCGTGACGCCCAGCGCCGCGGGGATGCAGAGCAGGGCGACAGCCCAGAACGTCGAGCGCCAGCCGAACGCCGTCCCGAGAAGCGCGCCGGCGGGGACGCCCACCACAGTGGCGACCGTCGTCCCCGACAGGAGCACCGCGAGGGCGCGTCCCTTCCGGTCCGGGGCGACCAGTCTCGTCGCCGCTCCGAGGGCGACGGCGAGGAAGCCGGCATTGGCGAGGGCCGAGAGCACCCGGGTGGCGAACAGCACGGCGAAGTCCGGTGTGACGGCGGCGACCACGTGCGCGACGGCGAACAGCGCGATGCAGCCGACCAGGGTCGCGCGCACAGCGAGGCGGCGGGTGAGGGCGGCCATGACGGGCGCGCCGATCACCATGCCGGCGGCGAACGCGGACGTCAACAGGCCGGCCGTCCCCACCGGGACATCGAGGTCGGCGGCGATGTCGGGGACGAGGCCGGCGAGCATGAATTCGGATGTGCCCATGGCGAAGACCGCCAGGGCGAGCAGATAGAGGGCGAGAGGCATCGAGGACTCCGAGGTGTGAAACGGACAGGAGACGTCTCGTCACCACGGTCAGCGCCTGCGTTCCGCCGACGTGCCGCGCGCAGAGGGGCGGCAGGATGTCTGAGGCTCAGCGGTTCTCGGGGCTGACGGTGTGACCGACAGCCCCCTGAGTGTCCGATTCAGGGCTCGCCATGCTCCTCATCCTATGCATCCGCCTCGGCGGAAGCATCCGCTCGACACCGGGGAACGTGCACGACGAGGCGGAGCGCGCGCCGTCGACGAACCTCGCCGTTGCCGGGGAGACGCTGCCGGCCTCCTGACGACCTCGGGACTTTGGGCCCACGGCTGTTGCCGGCGCTCCGGATAGCGTCGAGCGCGACCGCTGTGGAGCGTCGCCAGGAGGGGTGAGATGGAGAGCATCGTTGTCGGATACGACGGCTCGCCGCCGTCACGCGCGGCGGTCGACTGGGCGGCCCGGCGCGCAGCCCGCGACGACTGTCGGGTGGAGATCGTCCGGGTCCGCACGGCGACCCCTGCGCTGGATCCCGGTGAGGACCCCGACGTCGTCGAGGCGGAGATGCGCGTGCGGGACATCGCGCCGCACGCCGAGGTGACAGGACTGTCTGTCTCGGGGCGGATGCCGGGGGCGCTCATCGACGCGGCGGCCCAGGCGGACGTCCTCGTGATCGGGATCCAGCGGAATCATCCGATCAAGGCGGCCCTGAAGGGGTGGCGCTCCCTGCGGCTGGCGGCGCAGTCCGGTGTGCCGACCGTCGTCGTGCCGGAGGCGTGGACGCCCGTCGACGGCGGTGTTCTGGTCGGCGTCGACGACGACGATTCCTCGAACAGCGCGATCGCACGGGGAGCGGCCGAGGCGGTGGCGGAAGGTCTCCCGCTGACGCTCCTCCACGCCTGGCTGATGCCCGTCCCCTCCCTCGAGGGGCCGGGCGCGCTCGTCGCCCCGCACGCCGAGAACCGCCGGCTGCACGGGGCCATCCTCGAAGCGGCCCGGGTCGTGGTCGTCGGCGCCCACCCCGACCTCGAGGTGCGAACCGCTCTCGTCGAGGACAACCCGGCATCGGCGCTGCTCACTCGGGCCGCACACCACTCGCTGCTGGTCATCGGCACGCACCGCCGCGGGATCCTGGAGGGCGCGTTCATCGGCTCGGTGGGCCAGGACGTGCTCGTGGAGGCCGCCGCGCCCGTGTTCGTCGTCCCTCTCGTGTCGGAGGTCGATCAGCCCGGTCGCTGAGTGGGCGTCGCGTCCAGGTCTGGCGCGCGGTCTATCCCGCCGCCAACGGCGCCGTCCACCGCGCGCGTGTGCCGCGCCCCGACAGCCGCTCGAGGACGAAGTCGCCCCCGTGATCGCGTGCCCGGTGCGCCAGGTTGGCGGTCCCGCCCGCGAGGACCGCGCCCTCCGGCACGCCCGCGCCGTCGTCCTCCACCGTCACGGTGATCCGCGCGTCATCGACGCCCACGGCGAGCGTGGTGCTCTCCGCCTGGGCATGCTTCGCGACGTTCGCGAGACACTCCCGGACGACCGCCACCACATCATCGGCCAGAGGGCCGGAGGTCATCAAGTCGACCGGTCCGCTGAACGCGACCCGAGGCGGCGTCGTCAGGGCGGGGGACATCTCCGTGACGACATCCAGGAGCCGATGCCTGAGCCCTCCGCCTCCGTGCCCGCTCCCGCGCAGAGCGAAGACGGCCATCCGGATGTCGGCGATCGCCGCGTCGAGATCGGACACATAGGCGTCCAGCTGCGCCCGATGCGCGGGAGCGGCGTCCGCGATGACCTGGATCCCGAGTCCGACGGCGAACAGCCTCTGGATGACGTGATCGTGCAGATCGCGCGCGATCCGACCGCGCTCCTCGATGACCTGCAGCCGCTGTCGGTCCTGGCGTGCCCACGCCAGCGAGAGGGCGACACCGGCTTGCCGGGCGAACTCGGCGACCGTGCCGAGCTCGTCCGCCGTGAAGGGGGCGCGCCCGGCCGTTCGGGAGACGCACAGGGCTCCGATCCGTCGCTCGGGTGACGTGGCAAGCGGCACGGCGGCCGTCGGCCCGAGCCGGATGCGTCCGTCGAGCAGTTCCCGCTCCGTGCTGCTGTCGGTGACCACCTCGCCCGTGGTCATCGCCTGATCGGCGAGGGTGCCCGCAGCGGGGAACAGCGCCCCCACGATCTCGTCGGAGCCCGGTCCGCGCGCGACGTCGACGCGGACCTCGTCCGGGCCGCTCGGTACGACGACGGTGATGAGATCGGCCGGGACGGCCAGGGCGACGCGGTCCGCCACGAGGGCGAGGGCATCCGTCGCCTCCTCCGAGAGCAGGGTCGCGGAGATGTCCGACAGGGCCCGGCTGAGTCGCTCCTGCCGACGGGTGCGGTCGAAGAGTCGGGCGTTGTCGATCGCGATGCCGGCCGTGGTGGCGAGCGACGCGATGAGCTCTTCGTCCTCCTGCGTGAACCCCCCGTCGCGGCGATCGGTGAGATACAGGTTGCCGAAGACGGTGTCGCGCACGCGGATGGGGACCCCGAGGAACGAGTCCATCGGAGGGTGGTTCTCGGGAAACCCCACCGAGCGCGGGTCGTCTCCGAGATGAGCCAGTCGGATGATGTCGCCGCTCTCGATGACGGCCCCGAGCAGGCCATCGCCGTGCGGGAGGTGGCCGATCGCCGCGACGCGCTCCTCGTCCATGCCGACGTGGATGAACCGTTCGAGCCGGCCCTGGTCGTCGATGACGCCGAGCGCGCCGTACTCCGCGTTGACCAGTTCCGTCGCGGCACGGACGATGCGGGTCAGGACGTGGTCGAGGTCGAGGTCCTCGGACACCACGCGCATGGCGGCCAGCAGTCCGCGCAGGCGTCCCTGGACGGCGAGGACCCGTTCGGCTCGTGCGATCAGGTCCCGGATCGTCGCATCGAGCTCGGAGCGGGAGATGTCGGGGAACCGGAGGGGGTCGTCGGCCATCGCTTCCTCCTCCCTCGGAGTACCGCGAGTGTACAACGCGCGCCGTCCGGGCAGACAGGTGCCGCGAGGACGGGCGGTCGATGACCCGGCGTTCAGCGCTGGTCGGAGGGCGGAGGCAAGTGGGGGATGGGGTTCGGCTTGTCGAGCGCGCCCTCGCGGGCGACGGGCAGGAAGTCCTGCTGCGTGGAGCTCAGGCGCTTCGCGCTCGGTCGCCGGGGGAACCTGCGCCCGGTGATGGTGCGCGGGGTGAGCTCGATGAACTCGTGCTTGCGCGTGGGGGTCCACGTGAGCAGCTGCAGCAGCCCCGAGGCGCGGACGTCTTCGTCGGTCTCGAGGCGCCGAGCCGTGCCGCGGACGACGACGCTCCACCGATGGTGCGCGTCCGTGCCGTCGATCTCGAAGGCCACGAGGGGGTGCTCAGCGATCGCATCGAGCTTCGTCCCGGGAGCGGATCTGACGAACACGCGCCCGTCGTTGACGAGGAAGTTCATCGGGAAGACATCCGGTCCTCCGTCCGCCGCGATCACCGCCAACCGGCCGACCGCGCTGCGCTCGAGCAGTGTCCAGCACGTCTGCGGGTCGAGTTCCGCGCGCCCGGGGGACTTGTCAGGGCTGTGGGACATCCTGCATCCTTCTCCGCTCGGTGAGTCGGCCTCAGTCAACAGGCCTCCGGCGCCCGTTCGTGGGTCGAAGGTCCCGTGGGCCGGGAACGCGGCCTGAGTAGGGTGCAGATATGTGTCCGGGTGTCGGGGGCGGATGATGGTCCGCATCTTCCTGGTGGACGACCACGAACTGGTCCGGCGCGGCGTCGCCGGCGTCCTGGAGGCGCAGCCCGACCTGGAGATCGTGGGCGAGGCGGCGACCTGCCGGGATGCCGCCGCCAGGATCGCCGCCACGCTGCCCGACGTCGCGATCCTGGACGTCCAGCTGCCGGACGGAAGCGGCATCGACCTGTGTCGTCAGCTGCGGCAGGAGAACCCGGAGGTGAGGTGCCTCATCCTCACCGCCTACGACGATGAGGACGCGGTGATGGCGGCTGTCATGGCCGACGCCGCCGGATACGTGTTGAAGAGCCTGCGCATGGACGAGCTGGTGGCCGCCGTCCGGTCCGTCGCCCAGGGGCGGCGTCTGCTGAATGCGATGCTGCGGACGCAGGCGACGGAGCACATGCGCACGGCCTCCGCGGACGATCCGCGGTTCGGCGCACTCAACCTGCGGGAGAGACAGATCCTCGCCCTGATCGCCGACGGCTTGACGAACCGGCGGATCGGCGAGCGGCTCGGTCTCGCGGAGAAGACGGTCAAGAACTACGTCTCGTCACTACTGCGCAAGCTCGGTCTGGAGCACCGCACCCAGGCGGCGATCTTCGAGATCGAGCGACTGAACAACGCGAACTGACGGCCTCGGTCCGAGGGACCTTCGGCCCGAAGCCCGCGGGCGACGAGCGGTTGACTTCACATGCCCGGTCACTTGACGAAACGGAGATGCGATGAAGGCGCTCGTGTACCACGGCCCCGGCGAGAAGGCATGGGAGGAGGTCCCCGACCCCGTGCTCGCCCATCCCACCGACGTCATCGTGCGGATGGAGGCGACCACCATCTGCGGCACGGACCTGCACATCCTCAAGGGCGACGTGCCGGAGGTCGAGTCCGGACGCATCCTCGGTCACGAGGGGGTGGGAACGGTCGCGGCGGTCGGCAGCGGTGTGACGCAGGTGGAGGTCGGCGACCGGGTCCTCGTGTCGTGCGTGAGTCCGTGCGGCCGGTGCGGCAACTGCCGCAAGAGCCTGTACAGCCACTGTCTCGACCCCGAGGGCAAGGCGGGCATCGGATGGATCCTGGGCTACATGATCGACGGGACGCAGGCCGAGTACGTGCGCGTGCCGTTCGGCGACAACTCCCTCTACAGGCTCCCCCACACGGTGACGGATGCCGAGGCGATCCTCCTGTCCGACATCCTGCCGACCGGCTTCGAGATCGGCGTGGAGTACGGGCGTGTCCGTCCGGGCGACGTCGTCGCCGTCGTCGGTGCGGGACCGGTCGGGCTCGCCGCGGTGGCGACCGCGCAGCTGTACGGGCCCGCGAAGATCGTCGTCATCGACATCGACGACGCGCGCCTCGCCCGGGCCCGGAGGTTCGGCGCCACGCACACCGTCGACTCGAGCGGGTCCGACTGGCGTCGGCAGGTGCTCGCCCTCACCGACGGGGACGGGGTGGACGTCGCGATCGAGGCGGTCGGCGTCCCTGACACGTTCACGATGTCCGTGGACCTCATCCGTCCCGGCGGCCGTGTCGCGAACATCGGCGTCCACGGCAAGCCGGTCGAGCTGAGGCTCAACGAGCTGTGGATCCGCAACATCGAGATCTCGATGGGGCTCGTGAACACGAACACCACGGGCATGCTCCTCGCCCTCGTCGCCGAGCACCGCCTGCCCGTCAGCGAGTTCGTCACCCACGAGTTCTCGTTCGCGCAGATGCTCGATGCGTACGAGGTGTTCGGACACGCGGCCGACCACGACGCGCTCAAGGTCCTCATCCACTGACGGTCGGGACGGTGCAGCGACGTGGTCACCGGGTCACGGTCTCCCGCCGCGCGGTCCGCACCGTGAACGCCGGGGCGCGCGGCCCCGCGAGCGCACGGAGCGCGTAGAGGATCGTCGCGAGGTCCACGCCCTCCTGGATGAGGGCGCCCGCGACGGCGGGGATGACCCCCGTCGTCGCGACGAGCATGAGGGCGATGCTCAGCGAGATCCCGATCCAGATCGCGGTGAGGGCGACGGTGAGCGTGTGCCGGCTGATGACGACGGCATCCGCGACCTTCGCGAGGCTGTCCGCCAGGATGACGGCGTCGGCGGCCTCGCCCGCTGCGGTCGCGCCGCGGGCGCCCATGGCGATGCCCACGTCGGCGGCGGCCAGCACGGGCGCGTCGTTGACGCCGTCCCCGACCATCATGAGAGGGCGGGGCTGCAGCTCAGCGGCGATCCTCACCTTGTCCGCGGGAAGCAGTTCCGCCTCGACCTCGGTGATCCCGACGCTCTCGGCGACGGACTCCGCCGTCGCCAGGACGTCGCCGGTCAGCATCACCGTGCGGTCGACGCCGCGGGACCGCAGCCATCCGATGACCTGCGCGGCCTCGGGGCGCGGCGCGTCGGCGAGGACGATCGCGCCGGCGAACGTGCCGTCGACGCTCACATAGGCGGCCACCTCCCCGGGCCCGAGAGCGGCGCGGGTGAGACCGGCGCACAGCGTGGCGATGTACGCGGGCTTCCCGACGGCCACATCGTGCCCGTCGACACGCGCCGTGACGCCGTTCGTCGCGATCTCGGAAGCATCCTCCGTCGGCAGCATCGGCAGGCCGCGGTCGAGTGCGGCGCGATGGATGCCGTCGGCGAAAACGTGGGTCGAATACTGTTCCGCAGACGCGGCGAGCTGCAGCACCTCACGCTCATCGAACGGCTCCGCGGCCTCCACGCGCACGAGGACGGGATGCCCGAGGGTGAGCGTGCCGGTCTTGTCGAAGGCGGCGGACCGGATGCGCGCGAGGCGTTCGATCACCGAGCCGCCCTTGACGATCACCCCGGCCTTGGCCGCGCGGCTGAGTCCGCCGAGGAATGCCACGGGTGCGGCGATGAGGAGAGGACACGGCGTGGCCAGGACGAGCACCTCGGCGAATCGGGACGGATCACCGGACAGCGCCCATGCGGCCCCGGCGATAACGAGCGACACCGCGGTGAACGGAATGGCGAACCGGTCCGCGAGGCGCTCCACGGGAGCACGCGCATCCTGTGCCTCGCGCACGAGTGCCACGATCTGCTGGTATTGGCTGTCGGCGCTGTGGCGGAGGGCGCGGATCCGCACCGCGTGCGTCCCGTTGACGGCGCCGGACAGCACCGTCTCGTCCGCCACCCGCGTCACGGGGAGGCTCTCCCCGGTGAGTGACGACTCGTCGAAGCTCGCCGAGGCGTCGAGGAGCACACCGTCGACGGGCACGATCTCGGCGGGGCGCACGAGGATGACGTCCCCGACGGCGATCCGGTCCGCGGGCACGTCTTCGAGCGCACCCTCGGCGGACACTCGGTGGGCCACCTGCGGAGAGCGGTCGAGCAGCGCGGTGAGCTCCCGGCGGGCGCGACGATCCGCATAGTCCTCCAGCGCCTGTCCTCCGGAGAGCATCAGCACGATGATGAGCGATGCGGCGTACTCGCCGACCGCGAGCGTGGCGACCATCGCCACGACGGCGAGGATGTCGAGCCCCACGTGGCCGCGGAGCACATCGCGGATCATGCCGATCAGGGTGCCCAGTACGACGGCGGAGACGTACACGACCGTCAGCCATCCGGCCGCGGTCGCCTCACCGGACAGCGCCACGGCGCCCGCGACGATGCCGACGATGACCGTCACGCCGACGAGCAGATAGCGGGGGAGCGCGCCTGTGCGCATCATGCTCCTCCTTCGGTGCGTTCGGGATGCGCCGTCGGCGCTCACCATCGCGCCGCCGACAGCTCCGCTTCGAGCCGTGCCACGTCAGCATCCTCGCAGAGGTTCGTCCCCGGCCGCATCGCGGTCGCGGAGCCGGCGGCGACAGCGGTGCGGAAGGCATCGGCGAGCGGACGGCGCTGCGCGAGGCGCAGGATGAGCCCGCCGAGGAAGGCATCACCCGCGCCCACGGCGCTCACGACGTCGACGCGCGGCGTCGGCAGGCGCAGCTGCGCGTCCCGGGTGGTGAGGACCGCGCCGGCGGCGCCGAGGGTGAGCGCGACCCCTTGTGCCGCGCCGCGCACGACGAGATCATGCGCGGCCGCGATGAGAGTGGGATCTTCGGCGTCGGCGTCGGCTCCGGCGAGGGCGATCAGTTCGGACCGGCTCGGCTTGATGAGATGCACACCTTCCTGCAGCGCCGCCGCGAGTGCGGGGCCCGAGCTGTCGACGACGACGCGCACGTCGTCATCGCGGGCGACGCGGGCGACGCGGGCGACGCGCGCGTAGAAGTCGTCCGGCACCCCCGGCGGCAGGCTTCCGCTCGCGACGAGATAGCCGCCGCGGGGCAGCTGCTCGGCGATCGCGCCCAGGCACGCTCGCCACTCCACGTCGTCCAGCGTCGGGCCCTTCAGCACGAACCGGAACTGATCGCCCGTCGTGGCCTCCGCGACCGTGAAGCTCTCGCGCGTGTTGCCGGAGATCGTGACGACCCGGCTGACCACACCGGTCTGCTCGAGGAACCCACGGTAGGCCTGGCCGGTGGGACCTCCCAGAGCGACGATCGCGGTGGAGTAGCCGCGCAGGTTGCGAATGGCGCGGCTGACGTTCACACCGCCGCCGCCGGGATCGAACTGGCTGGTGCCGCAGCGCATCTTGTGCTCGGGCACGACGCGCTCGACGTGAGTGGACACGTCGAGCGCCGGGTTGACGGTCACGGTGAGGACGGGTCGTTGCGGAGCGGATACGGCGACCATCTCGTGATGATCCCCGGTCCGGCCGACGCAGTCAGGGTCGAAGGTCCCGTCGCGGCGGGGGAGACCGTCCGTCCGGGATCAGTCCTCGGAGTAGTAGACGTTCTCGGAGAGCTCGATCGCGCCTTCCGGCGCGAAGGCGCCGTCCGGGATGACTGTGTACGTGCCCGTCGGGCCGCCGGCGCCGACTCCGCCGCCGTCGCCGCCGCACCCGACGAATGCCCCTTCATCCGGGGGCAGCACGACGACGCAGACGGCGCGCTCCTCCGGCTGAAGGGCGAGCCAGACTCTCGTGCCGTCGTGCTCGCCGGCGAAGCGGGCGCTGTCCGCATCCAGGTTGACGTCGAGGCCGTCGACGGATGCCGGGAGACGGTCCCCCTCCTCGGCCTCGCGGTTCAGCACGGAGTACACCGTTCCCGAGGGGAAGCAACCGGTCAGGAGCAGCAGCATCGCGAGAGGGGAGGCCG